>PDWI01001094.1_pt1 | contig 44003 bp, 34 predicted proteins | sample 1430891 | NCBI WGS metagenome assembly PDWI01 (sample SAMN01162508, study PRJNA174530) | Oral metagenome, whole genome shotgun sequencing project. | biome: Marine environment; feature: Marine mammal; material: Swab sample of the gingival sulcus; isolation source: swab sample of gingival sulcus... | reverse complement strand
AATTTATTGCGCAAATATGCGGCACTTTTAACGTGCATTCCTTCAAGTTGCTTTGTTGCCAACAATTCCACGGCACATCCGTACAAATCTCGTTTCTTGTTAATTCCCAGATTCTTATAACTATTATCCTTCAGTGTTTCTGTTAAATATCGGCACCAAGCAAGTGCCTCAGCAAGCTCTGCCGCCTGCTTTTGGTTAAATGATACCGGTGCTTGATACATATAATACTGCATATCAACATTTTGAACATTGCCAACTACATTTTTTATAATTTCTTGCTTTGCATATTGCTTTAAGTTATCTTTAAACTTACCTTTAAGGCTCTTTAAAGCATCTTTAAGCTCCGTTTTACTGCCAAGCCTCGACCTGTAAAAAGTAGGCTTCCTATCCGGTATATTATCATAACAATAATAATAGCCGTTTTGATTCTTGCCCCAGCGCCAAGCTTTACCAGAGTCGGGTAAAAACTCTTTGCTCTTAGCCAAATCGCAAGGTCGGACGGATTTTTTGTTTCTTAATCGGCAAATTCTTAAATATCCATTATCGGTTTTGCATTTATCAACAACAAGCCTCTGACTAATCCACATCTGCTCGCCCGATTTAGTCATTCGTATTAATATATCGCCTTGTTGTATTTTCATTTACTATTTACTTATTTTATAGTTGTTAAGTTTCACAAGGTTGTTACAACTTGTTAATGACTGAATTGGTATTAATTTCCGTTTCCGTTCTGTATTATCCATTTTAATTCCTAATTTTTAATTCTTAATTTTTAACTTTTAATTCTTAATTAACCCGCTCACACAACAGCTCCCGTTCCTCCGCTTCAGTTTCGGCAAGCCTAACATCATCAGTATAGAAATTATCCAATGTATTTTTCATTACCTTTGCCTTTGAGCTTTTAACTATCCGCTCAAGCTCCTTTTTAATCTCCAAAGCCTTACCTCTAACAGCCTTACGCTTGCCAACCGCAATAGCAACCACATAATTATATGTAGTACCATACTTGTCTGCCAACCCTTGGTAAGGCATCTTTTGGTAATATTTTTCCTGTAATTCTTTTCGTAAATTCATAGTTCAAAAATTTATGTATAACTTTGTGTTGTTTTTCGCTGCAAAGATAATTCAAGTTGCAATATTTTGCAAGAATTTATTGCAATACTTTGCAAATATTTTTATTCTAAATATGTATCATGCTTAAAATCAAAGAAATAAGAGAAGCAAAAAATTTAACTCAAGATGAAATTGTAGGTATAACGGGTATAAAAAAGAGGTCTTATGTAGATTATGAGAATGGAAAAAGTGATATACCCTTATCTAAGTTGCAAAAAATTGCAATAGCATTAAATGTTGAAATTGCCGAGTTAATAGAGGGTTCGCTAAAAAAAACGAAAAATGCAAAAAATGTTATCGTTTCAAATGATAACATAAATGATAACGAAAATGATACAAAACGAAATGTAAAAAAAACGTTATCGTTTAAGGAAGCGGTCCCAAATCCCCCCGATAATACCAGCAATGAGATAATCCATTTGCTAAAAGAGAACAAAAGTCTTGTAGAAGAAAAAAATAAGCTCTTGGAAAGCGAAAATAAGCGGCTAAATAATGAGGTGTCTAATCTATCTAATCAAAACAAGGCGTTAGCCGCCGAAAACAAAGAATTAGCCGCCCAAAACGCTAATTTACAATCAAAAAACAAAGAGTTAGCCATACAGCTAAACTATACAAAACAAGAGAATAATGCTTTAAAAAAAGGCTTACAAAATAGGGCAGCAGGGTAGTATTTGGGTTGTGTATATTCGTTTCAGTAATTAACATATCATTACCAAACCATTAATATTTTTGCTTAAAAATTAACATTTCGGCTTTTTTTATGTTCATTTCAATTAACATTTCAAAAGAAAAATGAATACCAAATTAACAAAAATCGCCCTGTATCCCTCTATTTTTCGTTTTACCGTTAATACTTATGCCTATTATTTTTGACAGTTTGGTTTGTCGCCTGCGACGATGACGATCCGAAAAAACCGAAAAAACCGGACATTCCGGAAGTTAAAACAACCGAAGTTACAATGGAATTAAAACTCCCTGAAAACTTTGAATATAAACAAGAAGGAGAGGTTTTGAAAAATGTAACACTCGTGCTCACGAATGTCAATTCCGGCTTAGAAACGAAAGTTAATGTTACGGATTTGTTCCCCAAAACAACCGTTGAAGACGGTTTATACAACTTACTTATTGAAGGAGAAGCTGTTTATCAAACGCAGAATATCGACAGTTCCAATGTAGAAAAAACCATAAAAGTAAGAGGAGCAAAAGAAAACATCAACATTACAGGCGGAGAATTCAGCTTTGACGTTGCTTTGTTTTTCTTTAATGAAAATTCGGGCTTTGTATTGTCAGAAATATTGTTTACGGGAACAAAAACTCCCGAAGGAAAACAATACAACGACGACAAATATATTGAAATTCACAATAACTCGTCGGAAGTATTGTATGCCGACGGATTGTGTGTAGCCGAAACAGCCTTTAACACAGCATTGTACCTGAACAGCCTTGAGCCAAATATTATCTCGACACACACGGCAGTAAAAGCTGTATATAAAATTCCGGGCACGGGAAAAGACTATCCTGTCCAGCCCGGAGAGACAATATTGCTTTGCGACAAGGCAATTGACCACACCGCTATAAATGCAAACTCTTTTGACCTATCGGGGGCAAACTTTGAATGGTTTGACGGCGAAGACCTCGATACTGATGCGCCGGAAGTAGAAAATATGATAAAAATGGTTTCAGGCTTCAAATCGGCATGGCCTCTTCACAATCGCGGTTTTACGTCCTACATCTTGTTTAAACTTGACGGCGTAACTCCCGAACAATTTACCACTGATTACGCATACCATTACGACTATTTGTTCATATTCAATGATAAGACTTACGAAATGGACGGCGACTGCTGGAAAGTGCCTAACGAAAATATTATTGATGCCGTAGAATGCAGCACACCCTCCGATTTCGAGTGGAAAGTTTTAGACCCATCTTTAGACCTGACATGGACACACTCCGGCGATGCCGATGATGCGCGCTACGGAAAAAGCGTCTCGCGTAAAACTGACAGAGTTGAAAACGGAAGAATAATTCTTTTAGATACCAACGATTCGGGCATGGATTTTACGCCAACCTCAGAGCCTACACCCGGAAAAGTTGAATAATACTTGATGAGTGAATACAGATTCAGAGACGTTGCATGTGAGTAACGTCTCTATTTTTTTTAAGGGAAGACAAAAAATTCCTTGAACATTATTTCACTTGAATCGTTTGATAAGTTATATTGGAATCTTAAATTTTAAATTAGTAAGAATATGAATTTTGATTTAATTGTAATAGGAAGTGGCCCCGGAGGCTATGTTGGTGCGATTCGGGCATCGCAACTTGGAATGAAAACCGCAGTGGTTGAACGCGCCGAGCTTGGCGGAATTTGCTTGAATTGGGGTTGTATCCCTACAAAATCCTTGCTGAAAAGCGGACAAGTGTTCGATTATGCAAAAAATGCGGCAAAATATGGCGTTGCCATCAACGGAGAAATAAAGCCTGATTTGGGCGCGATGGTTACACGAAGCCGCAATGTGGCAGAAAAAATGAGCAAAGGAATTCAATTTTTGTTGAAAAAGAACAAAATAGAACACATTTCAGGCTTTGGAAAACTTATTTCAAACAAGGAAGTGGAAGTAACAAACAATGCCGGAGAAAAAAGCGTGATTTCAGCAAAACACATCATCATTGCAACAGGAGCACGTTCGCGCGAGTTGCCCAATTTGCCTATTGACGGAAAAAAAATTATAGGATACAGAAAAGCCATGACTTTAGACAAGCAACCGGAATCCATGCTTGTGGTCGGTTCGGGAGCTATTGGCAGCGAATTTGCTTTTTTTTACAATACTATTGGAACAAAAGTAACGCTGGTTGAAGCCATGCCAAACATTGTTCCGCTCGAAGACGAAGAGGTCTCAAAACAATTGGGGCGCTCGTTTAAGAAAGCAAAAATAAACCTCATGCTCGATTCTGTGGTTGAGTCGGTAGATACTTCCGGCGAGAAATGTATCGTGAAAATCAACACCAAAAAAGGAGAAAAAACAGTTGAAGCAGATGTCGTTTTATCGGCTGTCGGGATTACGGCAAATATTGAAAATATTGGCTTAGAAGATTTGGGCGTTGAAACAGAAAAAGGAAAGATAAAAGTCAATGAATTTTACCAAACCAATGTTCCCGGAATTTATGCCATTGGCGATGTGATTGCTACGCAAGCATTGGCACATGTAGCTTCTGCCGAAGCCATTACCTGTGTAGAGAAAATTGCCGGAGAAAATCCGAAGCCTATTGATTATACCAATATTCCGGCTTGTACGTACACAACACCGGAGCTTGCCTCTGTCGGATTAACAGAAAAAGCAGCAAAAGAATCGGGATATGAAATAAAAGTCGGGAAGTTTCCATTTTCAGCATCAGGAAAAGCAAGTGCTGCCGGCATAAACGATGGTTTTGTCAAGCTCGTTTTTGATGCAAAACACGGCGAACTGCTCGGCGCACATATGCTTGGCGCAAATGTTACAGAAATGATTGGCGAAATCGTTGTGGCAAAAACTTTGGAAACCACAGGAAAAGAAATTCTAAAATCAATTCACCCGCACCCGACAATGTCTGAGGCAATTATGGAAGCTGCCGCAGCGGCTTATGATGAAGTTATACATATTTAAATCTAAAAAAATATCTTCCGAAAATAGTATGCTTCGTTTTTGTTGTATATGTTTATATTTCATGTTGTAAACGAAAGTTGTTTTTCTTACACTTTCCAATGAGTTTAAACCCATTGGAAATCAAAAATTTGTGTTTAGTTGTTGAATCTATCAGACAAAACTTTCGCAAAATTATTTTTCGAGTTGTAGAATTTTACTATTTTTAGAACTCCTTATTTTTAAGTTTAATTTAAAAAATTACGCATATGAAATGTAAATGTTTAATAAAAACAAATTTAATCCTTATTATTTTGCTGACAATCAATTTTCAAATTTTTGCACAAAAACAAGGTGTTTTGAGCTTAGAAGAGATACATTCAATACAAAAAGACTTTAAACTTGATGCTGCTACAAAAGCATCAATGAATGCTTTATCGAACACGAGCGATATAAGAAAAATTGTGTTAAACAGGCAAACTGCCGGAAAATTTTTGCACCAATTCAAATATAAAGTTCCGACAGTAGGCATTACAGATCAAAAAAGCTCAGGCAGGTGTTGGATGTTTACCGGACTGAATGTTTTCAGGCAAAAAGCAATAAAGAAATTGAACGTGAAAAAGTTTGAGTTCTCGGAAAACTATTTATTCTTTTGGGATCAGTTTGAAAAAGCCAACCTGTTTTTAGAAACCGTCATCAAACATGCGCAAGAACCAATGGAGAATCGCTACAACGAATGGTTGTTTAAAAATCCAATTGGAGATGGAGGAGTTTGGAACTCGTTTGCAAATTTGGCTGAAAAATACGGCTTAGTACCCAAAGATGTTATGCCCGAAACGGCAAACAGTGAAAATACGCGGTGGTTGTCAAAAATTCTGAAAAGAAAACTCCGCGAGTATGGCTTTGAGTTGCGAAAAATGGTTTTCCAAAAGTCGAACAGTAAAAATTTGAGCGCAAGAAAAAAAGAAATGATGAAAGACGTTTACCGCATTCTTGCCTTAAATCTGGGCATTCCGCCAATAGAATTTGAGTGGCGCTATACGAACAAAGACGGAAAAATATCGGCACTGAAAAAATATACCCCAAAAAGTTTTGCAAAAGAAGTTATCGGAGAGATAGACTTCACTGATTATGTAATGCTGATGAACGACCCGACACGTCCGTACTATAAACTATATGAGATTGAAAATGACCGAAATGTTTTGGAAGGGCGCAACTGGATATATGTGAATTTGCCAAACGAGGAGATTAAAAAGTTTGCGATTGCCTCAATCAAAAATAAGGAAGCAATGTACGCTTCTTGCGATGTGGGGAAACAAATGAACAGCGAAGACGGCATTTTAGACTTGGAAAACTACGACTTTGAATCGCTCTATGGAATAAAGTTTTCGATGAATAAAAAAGAACGCATTGCTACGTTTGAAAGCGGCTCGTCGCACGCCATGACTTTAATGGCGGTAGATGTTGATGAAAACGAAAAACCGCGCATGTGGCAATTTGAAAACAGCTGGGGCGCATCGAGCGGACACGAAGGATTCCTTACGTTTACCGACAAGTGGTTTGACGAATATATGTTCAGACTTGTGGTGCAAAAGAAGTTTTTGAACGAAAAAACAATTAAACTATTGAACACCAAACCAACAATGCTTCCGCCTTGGGATCCGATGTTTAGTTTTGAAAAATAATGCTTGAAACAGGATACTGAATCAATAAACCTCAATCCCTTGAGCAAATGCCAATAAGGAATTGAGGTTTCTTGTTTATAGCTTTTCCAAGCGCTGTATATTTTTAAATAGTTATTAACAGCTGTCTTTTTTCAGGAAAAATTGGGTTAAATTTGTGCGATTTTTTACTTTACACGACATTTTTTGTAATTGTGTTGACAATTTGCGCTTAAAATAAGTTAGTGGCAAATTTTCCCACGACCCTGTCAGGGTTTCAAACCCTGACAGGGTCGTGGGAAAAAGTCGCGGAAAAAAACGGCAAACGAACGAAATTTGCAAAAAATGTCGTGTAGAGTAATGATTTTTCTAAAATTATACTTTACAGAAGCCTATTTTCCTTATTATGAAATCATTTACGCATTTACACGTACACTCTCAATTTTCAATATTGGACGGAGCGTCCGGTATTCCCGAATTAATCGCAAAAGTAAAACAAAGTGGAATGAATGCCATTGCATTGACAGACCACGGGAATTTATACGGTTCAAAATACTTTCATGAAGTTGCCACGGCAGAAGGCGTGAAACCGATTATTGGCTGTGAAACATATGTCGCCCGCCGCACAAGACACGACAAAAGCACACAAGAAGACCGCAGCGGATACCATCTTATCCTTTTGGCAAAAAACAAGACAGGATACAAAAACCTTGTGAAACTTGCGTCAAAAGCATCGACCGAAGGAATGTATTACAAACCCCGAATTGATAAAGAGTTGCTTGAAAAATATCATGAAGGTCTGATTGCCAGTTCTGCATGTCTCGGAGGAGAAATTGCACAAAAAATAATGTTCGACACCGAAGAAAAAGTAGAAGAAGCCATTCTGTGGCACAAAAATATTTTCGCAGAAGATTATTATCTTGAAATCATGCTGCACCAAAGCGGAGATGCAAAGATAGACAAAGAGGTGTACGAAAATCAGAAAAAAGTAAATGAGGTGATTGTCAGGCTGGCAAAAAAACACGGCATAAAAGTAATTGCAACCAACGACAGCCACTTCGTAAACGCCGAAGATGCCGAAGCGCACGACAGGCTCATCTGCTTGAACACGGGAAAAGATTTTGACGACCCAAACAGAATGAGATACACCAAACAGGAATACATCAAAACACCGCAAGAGATGTACGAATTGTTTTCGCATATTCCTGAAGCTGTTTCAAACACACAAGAAATTGTAGATAAAGTAGAAAACTACGAGCTTGACAGCAAACCCATCATGCCGGATTTCCCTCTTCCTGAAGGGTTTGAAAACGAAGATGATTTCTTGAGACACATAAGCTACGAAGGCGCAAAAAAAAGATATAAAGAAATAAGCGACGAAATTCGGGAACGATTGGATTTTGAATTAGAAACAATCAAGCGAATGGGCTTTCCCGGCTATTTTCTTATCGTATGGGATTTTATCCGAGCAGCAAGAGAAATGGGCGTTATTGTCGGTCCGGGACGCGGCTCGGCAGCAGGTTCGGCAGTAGCATACTGCATAGAAATAACAAATATCGACCCGATAAAATACGATTTGCTGTTTGAGCGTTTCCTGAATCCGGATCGTATTTCCATGCCCGATATTGATATTGATTTTGACGACGACGGCAGACAACAGGTCTTGGATTGGGTAGTAGATAAATACGGCTACGAGAAAGTATCACACATCGTTACATTTGGAACAATGGCAGCGAAAATGGCAATTCGAGATATTGCACGTGTTCATAAATTGCCGCTTCACGAAGCCGACAGACTTGCCAAACTGGTGCCCGACGGACCGAAAGTAAGTTTGAAAAAAGCGTTTGCCGAAGTTCCCGAATTGTCAGACGCAAAAAAAACAGGCTCTCCCATAGTTGTAAACACCCTCAAATATGCAGAAACCCTTGAAGGATGTGTCAGGCACACAGGAGTTCATGCTTGCGGAATTATAATCTGTCGCGACGATCTGACAGAACACATTCCCGTGTTCTCATCGAAAGATGCAGATTTGCTGATTACCCAATACGACGGAAGATTCGTAGAACCTGTGGGAATGTTAAAAATGGATTTTTTGGGTTTAAAAACCTTATCCATTATCAAAGAAACGCTTTCTAACATCAAAAAATCGAAAAATATAGATATTGACATCAACGCTATTCCGCTTGACGATGCCAAAACATTTAAACTTTACAGCGAAGGCGGCACTACTGCCATTTTTCAGTTTGAATCTCCGGGAATGAAAAAACACCTCCGCGCCCTGAAACCCAACAGGTTTGAAGACCTCGTGGCAATGAATGCCTTGTATCGACCGGGACCAATGGAATATATCCCTTCGTTTGTGAAAAGAAAACATGGCGAAGAGGAAATCATCTATGACCACCCCATGATGAAACCATACCTGAAAGACACGTATGGAATCACAGTGTATCAAGAGCAGGTGATGCTGCAATCAAGAGCATTAGCAGGTTTCACGCGCGGAATGTCCGACTCCTTGCGTAAAGCAATGGGAAAGAAAAAAATAAAACTAATGAACGAACTGAAAATTAAGTTTGTTGAAGGTTGCAAGAACAATGCGGAATTCATCAAAGGATGTGAAGAAAAAAAGAAAAAGCCCGACGAAATCATTGAAAAAATCTGGAACGACTGGGAAGCCTTTGCAAAATACGCATTTAACAAATCGCACTCGGTATGTTATGCCTATGTCTCGTACCAAACAGCATACCTGAAAGCACACTATCCGGCAGAATTCATGGCAGCCGTACTCAGTAGAAACTTAAACGATATAAAGAAAATTACGACTTTCATGGATGAGGCAAAAAAAATGGGATTAGATGTCCTTGGTCCCGACATCAACGAAAGTATGACTAAATTTGCCGTCAATAAAAAAGGTGCTATCCGTTTTGGACTTGCCGCAATAAAAGGAATTGGCGAAGCTGCTGTTGCCGATTTGATCAAGGAACGAGAAAATAAAGGATTGTATAAAGATATATTTGATTTTGTTACGCGGGTAAATCTTCGGACAGTAAATAAAAAAAGCATTGAAAACCTTGCCATTGCAGGCGGTTTTGACAGTTTTACGGAAATCATGCGCGAAAATTTCCTTGTGCCGAAAGAAAATGGAACTTCGTTTTTGGAAATGCTGATAAAATACGGACAAAGTATCCAAAACGAAAAAAACAGCTCGCAACAAAGCCTGTTTGGCGGCAGCAGCGAGGTGAGCATTCCAAATCCGACGATTCCGCAAGTAGAGGAGATGAACTCTTTGCAAAAATTGAATCTCGAAAAAGACCTGATTGGAATATATTTGTCGGCACACCCACTCGATGAGTTCAAAATAGAAATGCGAACCTTTGCCAATACTCCGCTCTCGGCATTTTCCGATTTGTCGAAAATTAAGGGAAAAGATATTTATGTCGGAGGCATGGTCGTAAATGCCGAAGACAGAGTTGGGAAAAGCGGAAAACCCTTTGGATCTTTTACCCTTGAGGATTATACCGGAACATACAAATTTATGCTTTTCGGAAAAGATTATGCCCGATTTAAAGAATATATGCAGCTTAATACTGCCATTTTGGTAAAAGGAAAAATACAAGCCAGAGCATACCGCGAAGGCGAATTGGAGTATAAAATTGCAAAAATCGAATATTTGGCTGACACAAGAGGAAAAATGGAAAAACTTGCCATAAAAATCCCTATCGACAAAATATCGGATCAACTAATTGTAGAAATGCAAGAGCAGGTTTTGAGCAAAAACGGAAAATGCAAGCTGCAATTTCTCGTTTACGACCCGACAAATCTTAAAACATGGATTTCTCTTTTCTCTAAAAGTGCCAAAATAAACATAAACAACGAGCTAATTGATTACTTGGACAGCAACTCTGACATTGATTATCGGATTACTTAAAATGAAATACATAAAATTCAAACAAAGAGTGCAATATTTCATATCTCAATGTTTATAAAATACTTAATATTTAAATTTATGTTTGTTTACAATATTCATCTACATGAAAAACATAAAAGTCTTGATATAAACATAGGAAAAACATAATAGAAACAGATATTTTTACGTTATAAATCAGGTAACAAAGAATTTTTATTCAGACAAAGAAAAATGCTTTTTCAAAATAAATCTGAGAAAACCATTGAACAATTATAAGGAAATCTCGTTATGTGTGATAACACAGCATATTTTTTGATTAAACAAGATTTTTATTACCTTTGTCAATCAATTGATTAATTTTTAATTATCTAACTAAACATTATTTTACATTATGAAAGTTTTTATAACTACATTCCTGTTTTTATTTACCACATCGTTCTTATTTTCTCAAGAGTCTGCAAGATTATACAACAGCGGAATTGAAAAAATGAAGGCAAAACAATACAAAGAAGCGAATGATATTTTTTTAAAAGCAATCGCTGAAGCACAAAAAGAGGGAAAAACCGCCAAAGGTTCGTGGTATTATCAAGTAGCAACAAGTGCATTAAGGTCGAAACAGTTTGACAAGGCAATTGCCTATTACGATTCAGCAATTGTAAGAAACTATAAAAAACCCGGAAAATGTCAATTGTACAAAGCAACAGCTTACCAAAAAAAGAACGACACAGAAAACTATCTGCAAACGCTGAAAGAAGGATTTGAAAAATATCCGAAAAATCCCGAATTTGGAATGAAATTAGGATTATCGCATTATAGCACAGCAGCTACGCACCAATCTGAAGCATCGAAACTTACGAAAAGCAATCCTGCAAAATGTAAAGAAGAACTTTTGAATGCAAAAAAAGCATTTGAAAGTGCAAAACCGTATTTAGAAAAAACAAAAGAAATTCTTGCAGCAAAAGTTGAAAAAGCCAAAAAACCAAAACAAAAAGCAAAAAATCAAAAGAAATTAGAAAAAACAAAACAAGCCTTAGACGCAACAACCAAAGCATTGCCGGAAATTGACCAAGCAATCAAAGCCCTTGACGAAGCAAACAAATAATCTCCTTAAAACAATTAAACAAAAATGGTGCATTTGAGTTTGTGATGCTTATAATGCACCTTTTTTTGTTGCCCAAGCGCATTAAAGGCTTTCCAAGCAGTGCAATTTCGCTGTGGAAGAAGCAATACCGTTTACACCTTTATAAAAAATCGGCATAAATAGCTTGGGGAAAATTTACTTTCTGCGAAAAAATTCCGTACACAGAAGAACCGCTTCCTGTCATGGAAGCATAATCAGCTCCGCACATATACATTTCGTGTTTAATTTTCTTAATCTCAGGAAAAAGGCGGAAAATATGCGCTTCAAAATCATTGAAAATATTGTCTTTCCACTGCTGAATTGGAAGTTTTACAAGTTGCTTTAAAGAGGTTTTGGCTTCAACAGCCTTGATGCCTGAAAATGCAACTTTCGTGCTTATGTGTATTTTCGGATTTACAATAACTAAAAATTTCCCTTTCAAATCAAGGTCAATGGGTTCGAGCACCTCTCCCCTACCCTGTGCAAATGCAGGACGATTCTGAATGAAAAACGGACAATCGCTGCCAAGTTGCAAGGCATATTTTTCAAGCTCACTTGTCGAAATATTCAAATTGCAAATTTCATTGATCATGCGTAAAACAAAAGAAGCATCGGAAGAGCCGCCGCCAAGTCCGGCACCAAAAGGAATAAGTTTGTGTAAATAAATATCCAAAGCAGGAATGTCGTAGTGTTTTTTCAACAATTCGTAGGCTTTCACACACAAATTTTCGTTCGGATTTGCGTCAATTTTGCGTCCGGAAGCACTAAAAACAAATGCCTCGTTTCTGCTTTTATCGGCAAGAACAACTTCGAGAATATCGCTCATGTTTACAGGGAAAAAAATGGTTTCAAGATCGTGAAAACCATCGTTTCGTTTGCGTATTACATTCAAACCTATATTTATTTTTATATTCGGGAAAGCTATCATAAATCTGATTTTGTATGAAACAATCCATGTATTTTCAGGCACACGCAAGCATGATGAAAATCAATAGAGGGAAATAAAAGACTTTTTCGCAATTTAAAATATATTTGCGAAAAAAGAAAAAACAATTCAAAACAGATACAATTCACATTATCAACACATTAAAACAAACAACTTGTTCAAGATGAACAAATTTGCAGCATTAGGGTTTTCGATAACGGTTAAAAATAAATATTTTTGTCGGAAAATTGCGACATTTTTATCATGCAGGAAAAGAAAAAAAATCAAAGCAAATTAAATATTCAGGCAATAAACTCGGAGTACGGCAAAGTTCCGCCGCAAGCATCAGACTTGGAAGCCATTGTTTTGGGTTCGATGATGCTCGAAAAAGACAAGGTTTTTGAAGTAGTCGAGATTCTGACAAGCGAAAGTTTTTACAACGAAGCGCATAAGATTATTTTCAAAACAATCATCGAGCTTTCAGAGAAACTCCAACCGATTGATATTTTAACCGTAACGGAACTGCTTCGTGCGAAAAATTTATTGGAAGAAGTTGGCGGAGCATATTACATAACCCAACTAACCAACAGAGTAGCTTCGGCAGCACACATTCAGTTTCATGCACGCATTATTCAGCAAAAATACATACAACGCGAACTTATTCGTGTATCCACAGAAATTCAGAACAAAGCCTACGATTCGAGTTTGGATATTACGGAACTGCTTGATTTTTCGGAGCGAGAATTGTATAATATTTGGTCGGGCAACATAAAAAAGGAAGGAGCTTTGATCAAAGATGTCATTTCGGAATCAATCCGCCAGATTGAAGAAGCCTCGAAACGCGAAGATGGTTTAAGCGGCGTTCCTTGCGGATTTAGCGAGTTGGACAGGATTACTTCAGGCTGGCAAAAGTCTGACATGATTGTCATTGCAGCACGTCCGTCGATGGGAAAAACGGCTTTTGTCTTATCAATGTTGCGAAATATTGCCGTTTTGTACAAACAACCGGTTGCTTTGTTTTCTCTTGAGATGTCGTCTATTCAGTTGGTTAATCGTTTGATTGTAGGAGAAACCGGCTTGGCATCAGAAAAAATAAAAACAGGGAAACTTAGCAATGCAGAATGGGTGCAATTGGAGGTTAAGATAAAAGACTTGACGGAAGCACCGATTTACATTGACGACACACCTGCGATCTCTATTTTTGAACTTCGTGCCAAATGCCGAAGACTAAAATCAATGCACGACATTCAATTGGTGGTTATTGACTATCTTCAACTCATGTCCGGGACGGGCGATTCAGGAAGCCGCGAACAGGAAGTGAGCAATATTTCGCGCGGATTGAAAGCTGTGGCAAAAGAATTGGACATTCCGATAATTGCACTTTCGCAGCTAAATCGCGGCGTGGAACTGCGCGGAGGCGACAAACGCCCCATGATTTCAGACCTTCGCGAATCGGGAGCTATTGAACAAGATGCCGATATTGTAATTTTTATTCACAGACCTGAACGCTACGGAATAACAGAAGACGAAGAAGGAAACTCTACCAAAGGAAAAGCTGAAATTATTATCGCAAAACACCGCAACGGAGCAGTGTGCGATGTCACATTGCGCTTTATAAACGAACAAGCAAGATTTACCGATTGGGACGGCACTGACATTATTCAAACAATGGACTCGGATTTGATTCCTGCCAACAATGGCATGACTTTCGGCTCGAAGATGAACAACGATTTTACGCAAAATACGTCTGCCGACGATCTCGAATTTGGCAATAATATGCCCTTTGCAAACGAAGATGCCCCGTTTTAAGAGGCAAAAAAAACTAATTTAACCATAAAACCCGAAGAAATAACAACTTACTGTTTTTTCAAAAACATACAAAATTCAAACACATGAAAAAATACATTACAATTTTCTTTATAATCATTTCACAGGCAGTATTTTCTGCTACGATTTTAATACCAATGGATCACACACAAACGAATCATTTGAAATCGTATGGCATAGCTTATTGGACATTGCAAAACGACATTGAAGTAAAATGGCTTCTTAATTATCGAGGCGGCTCGTTCATGATGGATTTCCACAAAGAGATTGAAACAGAGTGCATTATTCGAGGAGTAAGCATTGAAGTAATTGCAGATGTTCAGGCTTCCGGCATTTTAGCAGAAATTGCAAGGGCAGAAGCCAACATGGATGCCATGAAACTTGAAGTAGCACCGAAAATAGCCGTTTATTCGCCCAAGAACAAATTGCCATGGGACGATGCCGTTACGCTCACGCTGACCTATGCCGAAATTCCTTATGACGTAATTTATGACGAAGAAATCATCAAAGGCAAACTTAGCGATTACGACTGGTTGCATCTTCATCATGAGGATTTTACAGGACAATACGGAAAATTCTGGGGAAGTTACCGAAATCAGCCGTGGTATATCGAAGATGTCAGGCAACAAGAAGCACGGGCAAAAAAGTTTGGTTTCAAGAAAGTTTCGCAATTGAAGCTCTTCGTGGTTCGCAGCATAAGCGAATACGTACAAAAAGGCGGTTTTTTGTTTGCCATGTGTTCTGCCACCGACACTTACGACATTACTTTGGCTGCCGAAGGAGTAGATATTTGCAGAGAGATGTTTGACGGCGACCCGATGGATCCGCAAGCGCAGAAAAAATTGGATTACAGCAAAACTTTTGCATTCAAAGACTTTCAGCTTGAAACCAATCCGACAAAATACGAATTTTCGTCGATAGATGCCACTTTCACAAGAAAAGTGCGTGAACAGCAAGACTATTTTACATTGTTTGATTTTTCTGCAAAATGGGATCCTGTCCCGACCATGCTTTGCCAAAACCATACAAAACTGATCAAAGGTTTTATGGGACAAACAACTTCTTTTAATAAAAAATACATAAAATCAAACGTTTTGATACTCGGAGAAAACAAAGCTGCCGGCGAGGCGCGCTATATTCACGGAGAAGTCGGCAAAGGCACTTGGACTTTTTACGGCGGACACGATCCGGAAGATTACAGGCATTTTGTCGGAGACCCGAAAACAAATTTAGACCTACACCCTCATTCGCCGGGTTATCGTCTGATTTTAAACAACGTACTTTTCCCCGCAGCAAAGAAGAAAAAACTCAAAACCTAAGCGACACTCGCGGCAGAAAGCTGCGCGCGCAAACATAAAACCATTTGCGTTAGTTTGTTCTAATAGCTTTTATTGTCAATATACGTAACTTTTACGGTTTCGGAGAGTTTTTTTAGTTCGTCGGCGCATTTTTGCAGGCTTGCTGTTTCTTTAATCTCAACCAAAAACGAAGCCTCTATCACTTCTTGGTTTTCATCAAAACGCTTCAATTCAGATGCGCTAAAAGCCTCTCTGACAACAGATAATATCTGCTCGAGCGAAATCTTGTTTGGCGATAAACTTGAAACGGTAAAGTATAAATTCTGATTTTCGCTTTTCTTGCTAAGAAAATACCGCAGCCAAAGGATTAAAATCATGACGAAAAATGCGACAATAACAATTGTGCGTTGCTCGGCTCCTAAACCGAGACCAATGGAAATCGTAAAAAACAGATATGCAAGCTCTTCCGGTTCTTTTATCGCCGAACGAAAACGCACAATCGACAAAGCACCGACCAAGCCGAGAGAAAGCGCAAGCGAAGATTTTACAATATTGATAATCAGCATTGTTGTAAAAGCAATCAACATAAAGTTTGCAGCAAACATTTTCCTGTTAGACAGGCTTTTTGCGCATTTGGCGTATGTAAACTCTAAAATCACTGCCAAAATCACGATGATTCCCGTATTTATTAAAAAATCAACAAGCGTGATTTGTGCATTTTCTGTTATTAAAAATTTTTGAAAAAGTCCCCACTTATCTTCCATAATGAAAATAAAAAATTTAGTTCTGAATTTTTTTGCAAATTTACAAATTATTCGCAAGCCATCATATAAAAAAACATTTTTATTATAAATGCTTTTGCAACAAGGAGCTTATAAACAAGATTTAGATCTTGGCATGAAAAATTCGGCTTGTTTTTTGCACTTTCAAAAGCATCTGATTTTTTTTGGAAAGAAATTTGATATTAGTAATCAAATTGATATAATTTAGTTCAAAAATTGAAAGGATAATGCTTTGAATGTAAAAAAATATAACTATTTTTACTCTCTAAGCAATTGAATATTTTCAGGCAAGAAGTTTGTTCTGCATGTTAAAAACGATGAAACGATTGTAAATAAGAAATTTATATTCGACACGAATCGTATATATCAGCAATAAACACAGCTTGAGACAGTTTTGTACATTGTATAATACATAAAAAGAGAACAAGCAATGAATCTTAATCTTCGTTTTACAATATCATGGAAATTAATTATCGGATTTGGGATTTTGTTACTTATAACGATTATCACGAATTTTTTAATATACAAAACATTAAATGACAACCTGAATCAGAACTTGGGAGTAATCACAGAGGTATATACACCATCGTCGGCACACCTGAATGACCTTTTTTGGTTAGTTACACAAACAAAAATTCTGATAAAAAACTGGGTGTATATCGAAAGAAAAGACGACACGCCGGATAAAAACAGGCTGCAAGAATTACATTCTCGGCAAATTCCGGAAACAGAAGCCGCCCTTGAACCTCTGGTAGAAAAATGGGACGAAAAAGAACAGGAACAATACAGAGACGTTGTTGAATCTATTGATAGTTTGGTACAAATGCACCAAGAAATCATGGGAGAACTGAACTCCTTTGAAAAATATGAAGACATGATGGTAACTTTCCCGATTTATATCAAAACGGAAGAAGACGGCGACGTTATGGTGCTTACAAAACGCATCAAAGATAAACTGGAACACCTGATAAATCATCAAGAAAAAATTATTGACGAAACAAACAAAACAATGCGCAACTCTTTTACCAGCCTCCAACGATTGATCTTGATAATGGCTCTCCTTATGATAATCAGCGTATTACTTATCGGTTACATTACAAGACAGGCTTTGGTAAACCCCATAAACTCAATAAAGAAAGTAATTCAGGATATGGGAAAAGGCGTTTTGCCTCGAAAAGAAATAAAAGTGAGTACAGACGAAATCGGGGAAATGTCGGAAGCATTGAATCTTTTGGTAAATGGATTGAAAAAAACTTCGGAATTTTCATTAAAAATCGGAGAAGGAGACTTCAAAAGTAGTTTCCAACCTTTGAGTAAATACGATGTGTTGGGCAACTCGCTTATTCTGATGCGCCAAAACCTGAAAAAAGCCGCCGAAGATGAAGCAAACCGCAAACAGGAAGACAGCCAAAGAAGCTGGGCTGCTCAAGGTCTTGCAAAATTCGGAGAAATACTTCGAGTAAAAGCTGACGATATGGAGGAATTCTCGTTCCGACTAATCAGCAATTTGGTAAAATATCTTGACGCAAATGTGGGCGGTTTTTATATTATTAATGATGATAATCCGGAAGATGTTTACGTTGAGTTAATGGCGTGTTATGCCTACGGAAGACAAAAATATTTGAAAAAAAGAATTGACTTCGGGGTCAATATTATCGGACAATGTGTGCAGGAAAAAGAAACTATTTTCTTGACAGATATACCTTTGGAATATATAAAAATCACTTCGGGACTTGGAGCAGATACACCTCGAAGCCTTTTGATTGTTCCCTTGAAAATAAACGAAATTGTATTTGGTGTTGTCGAAGTCGGCTCGTTCAATGTATTCAAAAAATACCAGATAGAATTTATTGAAAAACTGGGAGAAAGTATCGCCTCTACCATCTCGACAGTGAAAATCAACATCAGTACGGCGAAATTACTTGCCGAATCGCAAGAAAAATCGGAACGTTTGGCACAACAAGACGAGATTGTCAGGCAGAATATCGAAGAGATGCAAGCAGCTCACGACGAAATGAGGCAACAAATAAAAGAAGAGAGACAGAAAAATGCAAAACTCAGCCAAAAATACAAAGAAAAAATACAAGGCATTGAAATAAAACTAAAAAAACAACAGGACAAACTTACAAAACAAGAGATTTCGCTTCGCGGAAATCTTGATGCAATAAACAATACGCTGGGAGCAATCGAGTATAATATGCAAGGCGAAGTTCTTGCAATAAATGAACGCTTTACAGAAATTTCAGGACTGGAAATTGATAGTATCCTCAACAGACAACAAACGCAATTTATGCTGAAAGAGCGTTCAAGATCTGAACAATTTAAAAACCTATGGAACGACCTCAACAAAGGCGTTAGCAGAATGATAGAAAACCAATATTTCTTCGACGGAAAAGAAATGTGGCTTAAAGAAACATATACTCCTGTTAAAGACGAAGATAGTAATTTTTACAGAGTAATAACACTGGTTTCTGATATTACAGAAAAGAAACTTCAAGAGGAGGAGGAAAATAAAGAAAATAATGCAAATTCCTCAAAAAAATCATAAAAAACAACAGCCAAAAGCCCAAATACAAAGAGAATTACTTTTTTCATATAAAATTCGGGAAAACATGTTTTTCCCGTTTTTTTTCACACAAAAAACAACTTTACTTTTGTAGAAATACGAAAAAAACAAATAAAAAGAAAAAGATATTTTTAGCATTATTTTGTTTATTTTCGCATTTGTAAATCAACAACAAAGGGCTTGTTGTTTTTAAAGATTTTGTAAAATAAAACTCACATCTTATGTTAAAACATACACCATACATTCTTGCCTTGTTATGCCTAATGTATTTTTATGCCTGTGTTCCTGCCGGCGAATATACAAAACAGGAAAATATTGCATCGATTTACAATCCGGGCAGCACAAGTTTGCACCCCGAATATAAAATTTACCACATAAATGACACAAGCGCAAAAATTTACGTAAAAATAAATCCCGCAGAATTGCTATACAACAGGGCAAATCCACAGAATATGCTTGCGTCAAAAGTTAAAATCGATTACAGAGTACATGCAGCTCTGAATCAAAGAGAAATTACAGATAGCTCATCGACAAAATTCACGATTTCGCGCAAAAGAAGCCTGCATCCCATAATCTCGTTCTTGACCTACAACCCCAAGAAGCAAAAAAAATATGTAGTGATTGTAACAACAAGCGACATGTTGCGCAAGGAAAAAAACACCTCTTACCTGTTTGTTGATTTGGCAGAAGACAAAGGACGCGAAAATTACTTTGTATCGACAACGAAAGACAAAACTCCGATTTTCACTTCCTACATATCGCCCTTTGATACGGTAAAAATTGAACATAACTCAAAGGAAGTAAAGCAATGGTATGTGCGATATTACAAAAACAAGCTGAAACCCGCACTTCCGCCTTTTGCGAAGAAACAACTTGATTCGGTATTTCTGCCTTACGATAGTTTATGGGAAATCAGCGGGAGAAATCCATTGTTATTCAGCCAAAAACAAGTAGGAATTTACCACTACACAAGCGACACGAGCGCCGTCGGCGGAGTTGTTTTATCGACTTTTGACGATTTTTTTCCGGACGTGAAACGCCCTCGACAATTGATTCCGCCGCTGCAATACATCACAACAAGTAAAGAGTTCCGCGACTTGAAACAAAACGAAAATCCGAAATTGGCGGTAGATGATTTTTGGCTTGGTATTGCCGGAACAGTAGAAAATGCAAAAGAGCTGATAAAAATCTATTACAATAGAATCTATTTTACCAACAAATATTTTTCAGGAATTACCGAAGGCTGGAAAACTGACAGAGGACTGATTTATACGATATTCGGACCTCCGCTGACCGTTTATAAAACAAACGAATACGAAAAATGGATTTATGGCGACAATCGTTCGCAGAGCTTATTGTATTTCACGTTCAATAAAATGAAAAATCCATTTTCAAACGAATATTTTGTTTTAAAACGAGATTTAAGATACAAAAACATCTGGTATAGAGCCGTAGATACTTGGCGAAAGGGAAAAGCATTCTCGACAAATAATTTGTAAAAGGCATAAAAGCAAAGAAACATTTGTTTTTATCTTTCTGTCTGTGTGGAAATTAAAAATTATCATATATATTTGTACAATGCTTCGTTAAATATTTATAATATCCTGATAGAAAAGTCAGTTTATTACAACCACCAAAACAATGTCTAAAAAAAATCCGGATAAACGAGCCAAAGAGCTTATCAATTCTATGGACGATGAGTTTAAGAAACGTAAGATAACTATTGCTGTTGGTAATACTAAAAAAAACATTTCATTAGTCGGCACAAGTGATAAATATATGCCAAAAGATATTTTGGCAGCAATGACAGAAAACGAGATTGTCGCAACCCCCAATGACGGAAAACATGCAGAAGAAGATATTGTCATAGAGGCTGAAAAACGCGATCTAACGGTTACGGAAATTGGTGCGAGTCGTCCTATTTGTTTGGATTGCGAAAAATTACTAAAAGCAAAAAACATCAAAGCAAAAACAGAATTTAGTGGTAAAAAATCAAAAAAAAGGAGGACTAAACAATGATACTAAATATAGATATTATTCAAGAAAAGCTAAGAGACTTAAATTACCCTCAAGCTCTTTCTTTTTGCTATTTGCTAAGTAAGAAATCATTCCCGAATTATGCTTTATTTTCTGAATTTGAAGAATTTGGAAAACCCGAAGTATTGTACTCAAGTTTAGTTGAGTTACGCAAACATATTGCGTATAATGCCAATGAGGCAAAGCTCCAAGAGCTCATGGAAATGCTATTGGAAGATGAAGATATTGCCCCTGATACAGACGATTTTCCGGGCAATCTTGCTGCATCTCTTGCTCTTGATTCGGTTGGTTTACTGTACCATAGTTTTAAATTTGCACTCACAAAAAAACACGAATCACTTTGTCATGTTGCGAAAACCTCACTTAACAGTGTTGAAATGTATTTTGTTGTAGAGAACAATATAGACCAGAATCTTCCAAGAGACGAATACAATAAAATAGTAAATGAAGCTATTGTCGTGCAGTCCGAACTATTGCAACAAAGCAGCTTGATAGAAAAGATTAAATCAGTTGGTGAAACAAACAACAGAATCTATACGCACATAAAAATAAACGATAGTCGATTAGCAGAACACAGTTTATACTCGAATTTTATTTACGCTTGATAACAACACTTCGCTAAAATGAAAAATTAAGCGTTTTTAGCAATGCATCAATTTGAATTTTAAAAACTACAGAGAAAACAAAAAATTCCAAATATATTGAGGACATAAACGATGATATGGAAAATTTAACACATAGAAGTATAAACCGACAAATATGTTTTGAAGCATAAATTTGTTTCCTAAAAATTATTTTACAAGATAAAAAAATGAAAAATCAAGACTTTATATATGGCATACATTCGGTAATGGAAGCTGTCAAAGCAGGGAAAGAGTTTGAGAAAATATTTTTCGATAAGACACAAAACAAATCGGCAATAAAAGAAATTTTCAATCTTGTTCGCAGCAAAAATATCCTTTACCAATTCGTTCCAACAGCCAAACTTAACCGAATTACCGGCAAAAATCATCAAGGCGTTGTTGCAATCGTATCGCAAATAGAATATCAGAACATCGAAAACCTAATTCCGATGCTCTACGAAGAAGGGAAAATCCCGTTTTTCTTGGTTCTTGACGGCATTACCGATGTTCGGAATTTCGGAGGAATGGCAAGAACCGCAGAATGTGCAGGAGTTGATGCCATCATTATTCCACAGAAAGGCAGTGTGCTTGTCAATGCCGATGCGGTGAAAACTTCTGCCGGCGCACTCAACAGAATTCCGGTTTGTCGGGTTAAAAACTTGCTGAAAACTATGGAATTGATTAAAAACAGCGGTATAAAAATAGTTGCTGCCACCGAAAAAACAGAAAATTATTACTATTCTGTTGATTTTAACTTACCTTTGGCAATTGTTATGGGTGCGGAAGACAAGGGCATTTCTAAAGAAATTCTTAAAATAGCAGACGATTATGCCAAAATTCCGCTTTTAGGAAAAATTGATTCGCTAAACGTATCGGCAGCCTGTGCAATACTAATCTACGAAGCTGTCAAACAGCGAATTGGTAACAAATAAAACATTTTTTCAAAAAAAATATAAATATATCAACTTTCTAAAAAATCAAACAAATGAAGAATAAAATAAAAAAACATCACGTACTGATATTTATTACTTTGGCAGGATTGGTATTTATAGCTTCTTGCGCCTCGAAAAAGAATGCCGTAGAAAAAGATAAACGATACAAAGTAAAAAAAGGCGATTTGTTTAAAATAAAACTAAACTCAAATCCAACAACAGGATACAAATGGATGCTCTCGGAACCAATAGACACAACAATCGTGAAGTTCGATAACAAAGACTACAAAAGCAGTACGGGAAAAAGCGACAAAATAATGCTCGGCGGAGGCGGCGAAGAAACATGGATTTTCAAAACCATAGGAAAAGGAAAAACCAAAATAAAATTAAAATATGCCAGAAGCTGGGAACAACAAGATTCTGCCATAAGACAAGAAACGTTTCACCTGAAAGTGAAATAAAAAAATGCAGTAATCATTTATCCAACTAATACCATCGCAGAAAGCCGAATTATTTTACAAAATCACCTATTTTTTTCAACGCGCGATAGTATTCGTTTTTTATTATTTTCCGCAATTTGAATCACAGAAATGGAAAAAGAAAACAAGCAAGAACTATTAGACATCAGATATTTGCAAATGGCAGAAATTTGGGCTCAAAACTCGTATTGCAAACGACGAAAAGTAGGAGCAATTTTGGTAAAAGGGAAAATGATAATTTCTGACGGCTACAACGGAACACCCTCCGGATTTGAAAACATTTGCGAAGACGAAACAAATACGACCAAACCCTACGTTTTACACGCCGAAGCAAATGCCATAACGAAAGTTGCAAAATCAAACAACAGCAGCGAAGGAAGCACCTTGTATGTTACCTCGTCGCCCTGCCTCGAATGCTCGAAGCTAATTATCCAATCAGGGATAAAAAGGGTTGTCTATTCAGAGGAATATCGAAAAGGCGACGGATTAGAACTTTTGAAACGTGCAAATATTCAAGTCGTTCTAATCAAAACAAAATAGCATTAAAATCCGGAGATTTTTTAAAACGTATGCTAAATTAAATATCTGAAAGCAAGAAAATTATTATGTATTTTTGTAATATGAAAACAACACACAAATGCCCTCTCTTAATTTTATCGTACTTTGTGCAACACGCCCCAACAATACAATAAATTGATTTTAGGTTGGAAGACGGAAGACAAAACGTCCCTCTTCTTTCTCCAAACTTCCAACTTTAAAAATAAACCATGAAAAATACAATTATTCACATAAAAAATCAATTGAAAGATTATTATGCGGCGGGAGAAATAGAGGGTTTTGTCAAACACATTTTTTTCCACTTTTTAGGCTTTTCATACTCGCAGATCATCATTAAGCAAAATGAGCTTGTTTTGAATGAGGAAGAAAAAAATAAAGTAAGAAAGATTCTTTCAGAACTGAAAAACTATAAACCAATTCAATACATACTTGGAGAAAGCGAGTTTTATGATTTGCTTTTTCATGTTGATGAGTCTGTTTTAATTCCGCGTCAAGAAACCGAAGAGTTGGTTCATTTAATCATACAGGAGAATCGTTTAGAAAAGCCGAAGATTCTCGACATTGGAACCGGAAGTGCTTGTATTGCTGTTTCTTTGGCAAAAAACATTCCTGCTTCTGTGGTTATTGGCACAGATGTCTCGGAATCGGCTCTTGAAATTGCCCGAAAAAATGCAAAACGCAACAGTGTTGATGTTGCGTTTCTAAAAACAAATATTCTTACATGGGAATTGCACGATGAATTTTCAGAAGCACAGTTTGATATTATTGTTAGTAATCCGCCTTATGTTTGCCGAAACGAGAAACAATTGATGTCAAAAAACGTCTTGGCATACGAACCTCATTTGGCATTATTTGTTGAAGATGAAAATCCTTTAATTTTTTATGAAAAAATATCAAACTTTGCTTTGCACGCATTAAAACCTCGCGGAAAACTCTATTTTGAGCTTAATGAACAATTCGGAGAAATCCTTGTTGCTGAATTAGAGAAGATTGGCTTTTCAGACATATTGCTGCAAAAAGACATCAACGGCAAAGACCGAATGCTGCGCGGCATTGCACCTGAGCAATTACGAATATGAAACGAGTTTATTTGAAATATTCACAAAACAAAAAAAACGTAAATTTCCGAAAAACGATTTGTGTATTAACGGTTTTAAGCTATTTTTGCAAAATACAAACAAAAAATTACATAAATAATAAGAATTACAATGGCGAGTACTTCAGATTTTAAAAACGGATTATGCCTTGAGATGGATAACGGCTTGTTTTCTATCGTACAATTTCAGCACGTGAAACCGGGAAAAGGACCCGCATTTGTCAGAACGAAATTAAAAAACTTAACCAACGGACGTGTTATTGAAAAAACGTTTACTGCCGGAGTGAAAATAAAAACAGCACGTATTGAGCGCCGTCAGTATCAGTATCTTTACAAAGATGATTTAGGATTGCATCTTATGAATACAGAAACTTTTGAACAGTTTGCCCTCGACGAAAATTTTTTAGATTCGCCCGACCTGCTGAAAGACGGCGACAATCTTGACGTAACTTTTCATGCAGAAACAGAAACACCGCTCACTTGCGAATTGCCTCCTTTCGTTGAATTAGAAGTAACCTACACCGAACCGGGATTAAAAGGCGACACCTCTTCATCAACAGCATTGAAACCGGCAACACTCGAAACCGGAGCAGAAATTATGGTTCCTTTGTTCGTAAATACCGGTGATAAAATTAAAATTGATACACGAGATCGATCATATTCAGAAAGAGTAAAAAAATAATTTTTATCTCTGCTTTGCTTTTTTTAATTTAGCCATTGAAAAGTTTGAACAGAAAATCAGGCTTTTCAATCGCTTATATCTTTGATTTTTTTACGAAAAAGCAGAAAAATGTCTTCTATCGCAAACAAAGCATCTATACGAAGGTTAAAATTTTGCAATTTTAAACTTGATACGCTTTTGGATATTACTCAGGCGATAAATGATAATGAATCAAAAAAATACCTTCTTCTAAAATACGAAACTATCCTGAAAGAACAGTTGAACATCGGGAAAATTTTACTGTTTCAGCACAACAAAAAATGGGAAGCAATCCTCGAATCGGGATTTATATCAGGAACATTTGATGGCATTGATGTTGAAACTGACCTGAAAGGCTGCAATGAAATTACAACAACCAATGCTTTTGACAATCTATTGCTTCATGCTTTTGACATAGTTATTCCTGTCTTTAACAACAAAAAAGCCTTAGCTTTTATTCTTGTTGGCGATATAGACGAAGAAAAAGAAGGAGTCAGTCCTACTATTCGGCATTTGCGATTCGTGCAAACACTCACGAATATAATTATGGTTGCTATTGAAAATAAGAGACTTTACAGCGAAAATCTCCGCCAAGAATCCATTCGGAAAGAGTTGGAACTTGCCTCAAAAATGCAGGAAATGCTTGTTCCCGACCCCAAATCGTTCCCGCACAACGAAAAGTTATCTATCCACGCATTCTATCACCCGCATTTTAAGGTCGGCGGCGATTATTACGATTATATCAAACTGAATGACAACGAATTTGGCTTTTGTATTGCCGATGTTTCCGGCAAAGGTATTTCTGCGGCTTTGTTGATGTCAAATTTTCAGGCAAGTTTGCGCGCGCTATTCTCTGAAAACATCTCATTGTCCGATTTGGTAAAAAAACTGAACAAACTCGTGGTAGAAAACACTCAGGGCGACAAATTCATTACGCTATTCATTGCGAAATACAACTTCAAGAACAATAAACTCAATTACATCAATGCCGGACACAACCCGCCAAAGCTCTATGCTATTGATACAGATTCAATTTCAAACCTTGAAGAAGGCTGTACAGGATTGGGAATGCTCGACGAAATACCTTTTATCAACGAAGGATGCGTAACATTCTCAAATCCCACAAAACTACTTTGCTACACCGACGGTCTTGTTGAACTTGAAGACGAAAACGAAAACCCGATTGGAATAGACATAATCAACAAATACATCTCGAAATCCTTGAAAATTGATGAAACCATTGCCGGAATGGTAGAAGAACTGAAAATCCTTCAAGGAAATGCGCAACTATTTGACGATATTACAATTTTAGGTCTTGAGTTTTTTTAGATAAATTGTTTATGGCTTAAAACTATTTTAAGACAAGTTAAACAATATATGAATAACTTGATAAAATATTTGGAAGGTGGAGATCTTCGCTCAATTGCAGATGCTAACAAACTGGTTTCCTTAATAAACTCACAGAAAGATTTCGATGCCTTGTTTCAATATTTGTTTGCAAACGAAAGGATAATTGTGATGCGAGCATCAGATGCTGTTGAAAAAATAAGCCTGCAAAAACGCGAATATTTGAGCAAACATACACAAGACATTGTAAACTTGATGAACATGGCAAGGCATAAAGAACTAAAATGGCATTTGGCATTAATAGCTTCAAGACTTGATTTTACAGGTGAAGATTCAAGAATCGTATGGGAAAAACTAACACATTGGGCAACAAACAGAAAAGAAAGTCGAATTGTCAGAGTAAATTCAATTCAAGCCTTGTTCGATTTGGCAAATAACAATGAAGACTTAAAAAAAGATTTTGATTTGACCATTCAAAAAATTAAAAACGAAAATATTCCATCAATAAATGCAAGACTAAGAAAATTGGGAATAAATTAAATTCGCAGCCTAAAATATTGCATCTGCAACTCAAATGTGCCGAGAAATTCGGGTAGTTTTTTTTTATTTTTTTGTAATAATCAATTACTTTTGCCCCAATCTCTTTTTCTCTAAACCATTTGATTTTATGAAAACGTTTTCCCTTGTTTTTTTCTCCTTTTTGGCATTTTTTTCTTTACCAAATGTTGCATTTGCTCAGAAAAAAATTATCGGCACCAATCCAAATCGTCCTTATGCGTTTTTTCTAAAGGCAAATAACGAGAATTATCTCGACCTGAAAATTCGCGTAAACTACTATTCGCTTGCGAAAAAAACAATCGGCAAGAAAACATACGACTGCGTCAGCCTTGAGAACAGCTCGAAACGCATAAAAGAGGGCGCACCTGAATTGCCAAAAATCACAAAATCAATCATCGTTCCCCACGATAAGTTTTCTCAACTTGAAGTCTTGCATGCAACATACGTCGAGGTCGAAAATTTGCAAATAATTCCCTCAAGAGGACGAATCAAACATTCCTCAAAAAACAAAGCCTATTCTTTAGGCGAAGAATACTCTGCTGACGCATTCTATCCAAGTGAAATCGCAAATTTGCGCAAACCCTATTATTTGCGCGACTACAAAGGGCAAACAATTGTCGTTTCGCCCTTTCAATACAATCCCGTTACGCAAAAACTACGCGTTTACAAAGAAATTTCAATGCGAATTTGGTTTAAAAAAGCAAACAAGTCGGGCGGAATGAACCCAACAAAGCATAAAACAAATAAACCTGCAACGGCACAGTTTGACAATATCTACAAAACGCATTTTCTGAATTATAAAACCAAAAGAACCTATTTGCCTGTCCGCGAAAATGGAAATATGCTCATTGTTTCGCCCGAAAAATACCACGCACAACTGCGTCCTTTTGTCGAATGGAAAAGCCAATGCGGGATTCAGGCAGAAATTGTCAGTTCCGAACAATTTGCAGACGTAGATGAGATGAAAAAGTTCATTACAGACTATTACAACAGTATGGGAATCACGTTTCTTTTGTTGGTGGGCGACAACAAGGATATTCCTCCATACCGAAAAAATGGCAGCTCTGATGCTGCTTATGGTCAGCTTGCAGGAAACGATTCGTATGCAGAAGTGATTGTCGGGCGTTTTTCGGTCGAAAACGAAGAGCAATTAGAGACAATGATGCACAAAAGCATCTCATACGAGCGCGATCCGGATTATAATGCTTCGTGGTATAAAAATGCGGTTTTGGTAGCATCAAGCGAAGGTCCCGGCGACGACGGCGAATACGATTTTCAACACATGCAAAATATCAAACCTGATTTACTGAATTATACCTATTCTAAGGTCTACGAACTGTACGACGGAAGTCAAGGAGGCGACGACTTAGACGGAAATCCAAGCAAAGAAATGATTATTTCTTCGATCAACAAGGGTTGCGGAACACTTCAATACATCGGGCATGGTTATTACGACTTTATGAAAACAAGCGGTTTTGGCAATAAAGACGTTGCCAAACTGCGGAACTACAAGCAATTGCCTTTTGTTGTTTCTGTGGCATGTGAAAATGGCGACTTTACAAACAAAACCTGTTTGGCAGAAGCCCTCACGCGAGCAAACGAGCAAGGAGTGCCAACAGGAGCGGTCGCAATGTTTGCCTCGTCCATAGAACAAGATTGGGACCCGCCCATGGAAGCTCACGACGAAATGATTGATATTCTCACGGAAACATACGCAAAAAATATAAAACGAACCATCGGAGGCATAACAACAAACGGTTGCATGAAAATGAATGACGAATACGGCGAAATGGGAGACGCAATGACCGATACGTGGATACTTTTTGGCGATCCCTCCTTGATGCTTCGCACCGATGCGCCTGATTCGATTGCTGTATCGCACGAACCGCAAATTGTGGTCGGACAAACAAGTTTCGAGATAAATGCCAATGCCGAAAATGCACGCATCGCAATAACCAAAGGAAACCGCATTTTCGCGAAAGGAAACATTGTCGAAAACAAGGCGAAACTCAATTTTGACTCGTTTGAAGAACCCGATACCCTCGTTTTGTCGATTACTGCTTTTAATAAGATTCCGTATATCAAAAAAATACCGGTTATTATCCAAAAAGAACCGTTCTTAGCTCATACACAGATTGTTGTAAAGTCATCGCAAAATGCCGCCGATGAAGTGAACTACGGCGACACCTGCACTCTTGATGTTGAACTAAGAAATACAGGTGTTGATAATGCAAAAAGTGTTACGGCAAAATTGCTGACAAACGATCCTTTTTATCAAATTATTGAGGATACAAGTACTTTTGGAAATATCGACACCTTTAAATCTGTAAAAATTGCAGATGCCTATAAAATTGTAGTCTCAGACGAAATCCCGAACAACAGACTGAGCGAATTTATACTTGAAATCTCGGATTTCAAAGGAAACATTTGGTATTCCTCTTTTCAGATAAAGGCAAATGCGCCGGAAATCAGCATGACCATTCTTAATATTAATGATAATACAGGAAACAAAAATAAACGTCCTGATCCGGGCGAAACGATTGAAATACAATTCGGATTAGAAAATCGAAGTAAAATCAATCTGCAAAATATTTCTTGTGATTTCGCATCCGAAAGCCAATACCTTGAAATTCAAGAGAGCGCAAAAGCAATAAAGGAGCTGAAAGCGGGAAAGGTTCATGTTTTGGATTATCGCTATACGCTTCAAGCGGAAACGCCTGTTGGCGAAGAGATTGATTTCGAGCTTCAGGCAAAAACGCAAAAGTACGATTTTGTGTTTAAAACCGCCCAACGGGTCGGCTTGGAGATTGAAGATTGGGAAAAAAAGCCTTTTTCGGATTACAAATGGAAATCGAAAGGCGATAAGATTTGGGAAATTACAGATTCCGTGAAATTTGACGGGCGTTTCTCTGCAAAAAGCGGCGCAATTGATGACGAGGAATTTAGCGAATTGACAATTGAGCTGAATGCGCTGCACCCCGACTCCCTGAGCTTTTTTATCAAAACCTCAACAGAAAAAGGATACGATTTTGTTGAATTTTATATCGACGACGAACTGGTCGAAGACTGGTCGGGCAGAATAGATTGGACTTTCGTGAATTATTACTTGTCCGAAGGTTTCCATAAATTTCGCTGGATATATTCCCGCGATTACAGCATGGGAAGTGGAAACAATTGCGTTTGGCTCGACAATATTACCTTGCCCATTCATCATTCGATAAATGATGTTCCGAAAATTATCCATTATGGCGATACTGCGGCACTTGTTCACCATGATTTTGAATATAAAATTCAGCTTGAAGACGAAAACGTATTCGATAAATTAGGATTAGTTGTGAAAAATTTGCCCAACTGGTTGTTTTTGCAATCCGACATGAACAATGGTTTTACCTTTCAGGGTAAACCCGAAAGAAACGATACCGGCGTTTATCAGATTGATATTATTGCTTATGACAACGAAGCGAGCATAAACGATTCGATTTGCCTTTGGGTTTATGCCGCAAACGCGCTTCCTGTTTTCACTTCAGAACCTCTGACTTATGTAAAGGTAAAACATTTATATCAATACGACATTCTTGCTTCTGACCCTGACAATGAGGAGATTGAAATTAAAGCAGCCAAAAAACCCGAATGGCTCGATTTTACAGATTACGGCGATGGCACAGGCATGTTGTTTGGCTATCCCGATAAAAACGATTCGACACTAAATCACGTCAGTATTTACGTAACAGACCAAATAGATACAAGTTATCAGAATTTTGTCATTACGGTTGATAAAACGAATAATGTGAAGATTGTCAAAGAAAACAAGCAAGTTTTTACAATGTTTCCGAATCCTGTAAGCGACAATTTGATTGTTGAGGTTTATGACAACAAACTGACATCAATAAATATTGAGGTGCTTTCGCTTTCAGGCATCAAACAAGATGTAACAAGGCAATCCTTTGCCGATAATGTCGGTTTTTTGCGATACAATGTAAATTGCTCTGCGCTTCCGCCCGGCGTTTATTTTTGCAAATTGCAATTCGGCACGCACACTTGTTTCCGTAAATTTATTATCCTAAGAAAACAATAACTCTAAAACGTGCAAATCAAATTTTCCCTCAGAGATGAAAGCATAGCTTAATATTTCGCCCTCTTCGGCACTTTCGTGGATAATAACAATATTGTATTTGTCTTTGCTGCATAAAATATTGCACGCAAAATAGGCATCGGAAACAATAAGGCTGTCTTTCGTGCATTTCGGGAAAAAAAGCGTAATAAGTTCGTCTTTTTTGCTTGCCGGGAAATTTGCGCCAGAGAGATCAATATGCAAAATGCCGTTTTTATCGACATACCTGTCGGATTCTCCTTGAATTTTTTTAGGAAAAGTCAGCAGTTTGCTCTGTACTGTTTCGATAGTGTCGGGCAGATTCGTCATTGCAACAGAATCTTTTTCATTCGTCACGTTTTCGTCTGATGTAGCTTTGTTTTCGGAGTTATTCTGGCAAGAAATACCGAAAACAAACAAGAAAGACCAAAGAGCGATTGCTTTTGTTTTATTCGTCATGTTGTGTTGAAATATTGATTGATAGATGTTTGTGAATTTCTTGATTTTTTTGTAAAACGTAAAATAGATTTTTTTTACCTCCTCTTGTGATTTCATACAAACAGAAAAAAACAATTTGTCGTTTATATTTGGGCTAAAAATAGTAAAATCAAAAAAGAATCAAACCGTCATTTTGAAAAAAATGATTTCACCTCATTATTTAGAATCATTTTTTATTTGTCAATTGTTTCTTTACTTTTGTTTTCGTAATAAAAATTGAGAAAAAACGTGCAATATGAATCCTTTCAGTTTTAGAGATTATCTTAACAAAACTGTTTTTGATAGGAAACTTTTAAGAATTTCTGAAAAAATACTAAACAATCAGCGTATTTCTATCGACGAGGGCATGGCTTTGTTTGAAAAATCGGATTTGGGCTTGCTTGCATTTTTGAGCAATCATGTCAGGAAGACGAAAAACGAAAGAAAAGTTTTTTTCAACCGTAATTTTCATATCGAACCAACTAATAAATGTATTTTCCGATGTAAATTTTGTTCGTATCGCTGCGATTTGGACGATAAAAATGCGTGGGATTTGAGTTTGAAAGACATGGAATCCCTCCTTGAAAAGCAAGGTGGAAATAAATCGACCGAAGTTCATATCACCGGCGGCGTGCATCCGGACAGAAAAGTGGAGTATTATATTGAAGTCATCAGATTAATAAAACGAAAGTTTCCGCAACTTCAAGTGAAGGCTTTTTCAGCCATTGAGCTTGATTATATTTTCAGGATATCCGGAATTTCGGTCAAAGACGGATTGTTGCTGATGAAAAAAGCGGGTTTGGATTCGATTCCGGGCGGTGGTGCTGAAATTTTTGCCGATGAAATAAGGAAAGTCATTTGTCCGGACAAAGCAAATGCCGAAAAATACCTTGAGATACACGAAAAAGCCCACAAAATAGGCATTCCCTCAAATGCAACCATTTTATACGGACACATAGAATCTTACGAACATCGGCTTTCTCATTTAGACAGGCTGCGCAAACTGCAAGACAAAACAATGGGCTTTAATGCGTTCATTCCCTTGAAATTTAAAAACAAAAACAACCGTTTGTCAAGCATTGCCGAACTTGGAGCTGTTGAAGATTTGAAGAACTTTGCCATTTCTCGCATTTTCCTTGACAATTTTCCACACGTGAAAGCGTATTGGCCTATGCTTGGTAAACAAAACGCGCAAATGGCACTGGCTTTTGGTGTTGATGATTTGGACGGAACAATAAATGACTCGACAAAAATATACACTATGGCAGGTGCTTCGCAAGACGAGAACGCAATGAGTGTTACAGAACTTGTAGATATGATAAAAACTGCGGGCTACATTCCTGTGGAACGCGACACTTTTTACCACGAACTGCGGCAATTTTAGCCGAAGCGTGTGTTTTTACTTCAATTGCTTCACCGCTTCGAGCAAGGCAGGATTCAAATCTTTGATTATCGGATAAAAACCCTGATTGTCAATAATATTTCTGGCAATATAAGCCATGATTTGAATTTCTATTATCTTTTTTGATGTTGCAATGTCTTTTTTATTTGCTTCAACACCTTTTCTTTCGGCGTATTTTATAAATTCGGCTAATATATTTCTGTTTTTTAAATAGAATACAAATTCTTTGTAATCTGAAAATTTGTTCAAGGTTTTTCGGTTGTTGTCGGCAAATTCCAATGCAAACTTATAAATGAGCGACTTTCGTCTTACTTTGTTCAGATACGGAGAATTTCCGCAAGTATCGATCGGGACAAAATAATCGGGCATGATTCCTCCGCCACCGTAAACCATCTTGCCCTTTGGCGTGGTATATTTTAGCGAATCAATAAAATGAATGCTGTCTGCGCTGATAAATTCGCCGTTTTCGTAGCGGTGTTTTATGTCTTTGAAATATTCTTCGTTTCCTTTTGTATAAGGTTTTTGAATACATCTTCCTGTTGGAGTGTAATATCGGGCAATGGTCAGGCGCATGACAGAGCTGTCGCGGAAAAATGTAGGCTCTTGCACCAATCCTTTCCCAAAGGAACGTTGCCCGACGATGATTCCTCTGTCGTTGTCCTGAATTGCTCCGGCAAGTATCTCGCTGGCAGATGCCGACCAAGAATCCAACAAAATAGCAACATCAAGCTCTGAACAATAGGTATTTGCTGTGGCATAATAGTTTTCTCTTTCTCGTGCTTTCCCTTCGGTGTAAACTATCAGTTTCCCTTTTTCAAGAAATTCGTCTGCAATTCGGGTTGCGGCATCTAAATAGCCTCCGGTGTTGGATTGCAAATCAATAATGATTTTTTGCAAACCTTGTTTTTTCAGTTTTTTTATTGCTTGAATAAATTCCCGATAGCTTGTGCGTGCAAATCGGCTTATTTTTATATAACCTGTAAGATCGTCAATCATATAAGCAGCCTCAACGCTATAAATCGGGATTTTCCCGCGTGTGATTTTAAAGTCAAGGATTTCCTTTGTTCCGCGTCGGGCAATCCCAACTTTCACGACCGAACCGCCTGCTCCTTTCAGTTTTTTTATGACATAATCCGAGTTTAGCATTTTCCCGACAAAAAGCGAGTCGTTAATATAAACTATTCTGTCTCCGGCTTTTATGCCGATTTTGTCGGAAGGTCCGTTGGGGATTGTCGAGACAATCAGCACCGTGTCATTCTGAATGTTAAATTGAACTCCTATTCCCTCGAAATTTCCTTCAAGCGGTTCGCGCACTCTTGGCAAATCTTTTGCCGGTATGTAAATCGAATGCGGATCTAATTCTTCTAAAACTATCGGAATCGTCGTTTCTATAAGGCTTTTTTTTGTGATCTTATCGACATAATTTTCTTCGATAATGTCTAAAGCAAGGCTGAGTTTATCTATGTGTGGATAAATTGTAAATTTCTTCTCAACGCGGTTTGTGGCAATTAAATTGCCTAAAAACATGCCAAGAACCAGAACAAAAGCAAAAATTATTGGCGAATAAATTATTGATGAGGAATTTTTACACTTCATATGTTTGTATTTTTGTATGTTGTTATTTAAAGAATATTTGGTATCACTCATACACAATTGAACAGAATTTGAAAAGAAAAAAATGGGAGACACGTGAAAATTGACTAAAAAACGCATGTTTTTTTCACGAATCCAGATTGTGTTGCAAAAAATTTATTGGTCAATAAAGTTGGCTATTTTCGAGAGCAACACTCTTTTATTGATAGGCTTTGTTATGTAATCGTCGCAACCTGATGCCGTTCCTTCGTTTTTATCAGATCCCAAAGCAAAGGCTGTTTGTGCAATAATGGGCAAGTTTGGACGAAATTCTTTGATTTTTTCTGTTACAAGGTAGCCGTTGATGTCCGGAAGTTGAATATCCATCAGCACAACATCAATTTGAGGATTCAAACGGCAGAGTTCTATTGCTTTTGCTCCTGTTTTGGCATACAGGCAATTTGCGTTCGTATTTACCAAAATCTCGAAAAGATACTGATACGCAATTTCGTAATCTTCAACAATCAAGAATGTGCGCCCCGACCAATCTAACTGCAAATCGTCAATAAATTTCTTTTGCGACTTAAACGTTTCTTTGGCTGTTTGCACCTGAAACGGCAAGGTAAAATAAAAAACACTGCCTTTGCCTATTTCAGATTCAACCCAAATGCGTCCGCCCAACAGCTTTACGAGACCTTCTGAAATTGCCAAACCCAAACCGGTTCCGCCGCCGGTTTGGGGCTTTTTTTCTATAATTTTTTTGAAACGCTGGAAAATTATTTTTTGGTTCTCTTTAGAAATTCCAATCCCTGTATCTTTCACATAAAATAACAAGGACGATTCCTGCGTATCATTTGCTGCGATGGGTTTATATCCGAATTCGATATAGCCTGTCTCTGTAAATTTGATAGAGTTGTGTATTAGGCTAATGAGGATTTGTTCAAGCCGAGCTTTGTCGGTTTTTATAAAACTATTGCTGTCTGAAAAAGATTTTTGAAGTTTTATTTGCACATTTTTTCCCTCTTTTTCTGTCAATTCGTAATCAAACACGGAGTATATTTCGTTCAGCAGTTCATTCAAGTTAAAATCTTGAATATGTAAGGTCAATTGTCGAAGTTCTATTTTCGATATATCAATCAGGTCGTTTATTATTGACAGAAGTTGAGCCGAGCTATGGTTTATAATGCGTATATATTTTTTTCGTTTTGTTCCCGGAAGGTTATCATTATCGAGCAATCCGGAAAAACCAACAATGCCGTTCATGGGTGTGCGTATTTCGTGCGACATGTTCGACAAAAATGTCGATTTCAGGCGATCGCTCTCTTCTGCTTTTTCTTTTGCCCGCAACAATTCTTTTTCCGTTGCAAGGCGTTTGCTTATGTCTCTGACAACAGCAATGATTTTGTTTTCAATAATATTCAGATGAATCTCAAGTCCTTTGTAATCAGTTTGTAAACGACAGTTGTAAACAAATGTGAGAGTTTGTTTGTTGTCAAGATTTTTAATAAACCGATAGATATATTTGGTAAATTCATTCGGAAAAACATCGTTTATCTTCTGTTGCAATACATTTTTGTCTGCGAGGTTTAAATGTTTGAGTGCCGAGGGATTAATCGTAAGTATTTTTAAATCTTCGAGAGAGATAATTAAAATCCCGTCGTCTATTTGCTCACAAACTTTCCTGTAAAATCCCTGATTATCAAGAATTTTCCACGACTCCTCTTCTGCAACTTTCAAAGCAAAATTTTGTTCAATATCCAATGTTTTTTTGGCAATATTATCAGAATCTTGTGTCATGTATTTCAACTTTTACAACCTGATTTCCGAAATTTCAAAAAGTCAAAGTTACGGAATTTTATCTACAAAAACAGATGTAAAGCCTAAAATATTCAGAAAAAGAACAGTAAAAAGGCGAATCAATCGTTTGTTTCTGTCATATCGACAAGAAATTTTTCCATTTTTGCTGAGATTTCTCCGGAATTACACAAGTAATTATTCACAATAATGGCAAAAGCAATCCGTCTGCCCGATTTGTTTTTAAAATATCCGGCATAGGATTTCACCTTATACAGTGTTCCTGATTTTGCTCTGAGGTTTCCTTCTGCTGTCGTTCCTTTGCATCGGTTTCTTAAAGTTCCTGATTTTCCGGCAACAGGGAGCGAATTGTAAAACGATTTTAAATATTTGCTGTTTTTATACATATATTGCAGAAGAAAAGTAAACTGATTTGCCGTAACAGCGTTGTATCTCGACAAACCGCTTCCGTCGATAAGAAACAGCCCGTCGGTATCCATTTTTCGTTCTTTCCAGAATCGAACAACTTCGTCTGTGCCTTTTTTTGTGCTGCCAACCGAATTGTTTCTTCTGCCAACGTGGTTTAACAAATGTTCGGCAAGCAGGTTTATGCTTTTTTTATTCGTGCGGTTTATTATTTCGTCCAATGGCGGCGAATAGCTTGTTGTCAGAATTTTAATTTGCTTCCTGTCAATATGTTCATTGCTGCTTTCAGGCGTTTTGGCTATTCGGATACCGTTTTGTCTTAGCATTTTTTCAAGTTCAAGTCCTGCAATAATCGGCGGATTGGGTATTGCTCCTTTCACAATAAACCTATTGCGGGCTTTGGGAATTGTGCCTGTAATTGTTCTGTTTTTGCTCAGAGGCGAGCCGTAGATATACGCCTCATCGCTTCTTTTTGACGATGCTTTCACGTGATTTTCAAACTTCAAATCCGGCATCGGCGGTTCTATGGCGATTATTTTTGTTGCGTCTCCTGCTTTTTTTCCTGATTTGAACGTGATTTTATACGTGTTTTCATAAATCGAAAGACCGTTTGCTGTTGCGCCGTAATAGTTGCCTATATCTTCCCACGACCATGTGTCCGGAATGATTTGGTTGTGAAAAATTGCATTATTTGCCACAATTCGTCCGTCGATGTATCGGATTCCTGCATTTTTTATTGCATTTGCCCACACTGTAAGGAAATTCGGATTGTTGTAATATTTTTTGAAATACTCAGAACCTAAAACAGGATCGCCTCCTCCGATGATGAAAATATTGCCGTGTAAAACCCCAAGACTGTCGATTTTTCCGGAATAAGCAATTTGGGTTGTAAATTTGTGTTTGCTGCCCAGAAGCTCTAAAGCCGTTGCCGTTGAAAAGAGTTTAACGGTCGATGCAGGTGTCAAGCTCAACATGGAATTGTAAGTTGCTATTTTTTCGCCGTTTTGCACATCAATTGCGCTGAAACCAATGCTTGAGGTTTTAAATACCGTATCCTTGACAAAGGCTTCAACAAGCGATTCAAGTGACTTATCCTTGTTTATTTGTAATGTAATATTTACTGTCAAGAGTATTAAAATTCCCAAAATAACTTTTTGAATCATAAAAATGTATTTTCCCATGTATAAAATAAAAATATAGAGTTCAGACAAAAATACGAAAATATTTCTCCTTGAAAAACATGATTTTTTATTCTGAAAATCATTCTTAAATTTGTATTTTTTACTGTTAAACGTAAAATCATGTAATTTATGAAAAAATATTACTTGCGTCTTAATGTTTTGATAATGAGTATGCTGTTTTTTGCGGGAAATATTGCTGCACAAAAGCAAGAAACAGAAAACGAACAAAAGATAAAAACACAATTTTCAGGCTTTATAAAGTCTGATTTAATTTACGATTCGCGGCAAACCTTTGAAGCGGTTGATGGTTTATATACGGTGTATCCCAAAGACAAACTTCTTGACGACAACGGGAATGATTTGAATGCCAAAGACAATATAAATATGTTGTCTATTTCGTCGCGAATTTCGCTAAAAATATCAGCACCCGATGTATTGGGCGCAAAAACTACGGGCTATTTAGAGGGCGATTTTACGGCAAGGTCAAACTCAAATTCGATTCGCATGCGCCATGCCTATGTGAAACTCAACTGGAAGAAAACCGAAGCCTTATTCGGGCGGACATGGCATCCGCTTTTTGTCGAAGAGGTTTTTCCCTCGGTTTTGGCATTAAACACAGGCGTTCCTTTTCAGGCGTTTAATCGCAGCCCGCAAATCAGGATTCGATATAATTTCACAAAACAGCTCGACGCATTGTTTGCGGCAATTTATCAAAACGACTATTGCAGCTTCGGACCAAATGGACGAAGTGCCGAGTATATCCGAAATGCGAAAATTCCAAATCTTCACCTTCAACTAAAATGGAAAAGCAAACTTGCAACATTCGGATTGGCTGGAGATTATAAAAAACTAATGCCCCGAACAAATATCAAATCGCCACAAAACAAAACCTACGAAACCTCAACAACCATTGCTTCCTATGCCCTTATGGCGTATTTTAAAATAAAAAAATCAATCTTTGAATTTAAGACCAAAACAATGCTCGGACAAAACTTATCGGAACATCTTCTTACCGGCGGATATGCCGTATCGGAAATCGACAACAAGGGTTATGAAAAGTACACTCCGTCAAACAATTTTTACTTTTGGTCAAACTTAGCGGTCGGAAAACAGCTGAAAGGACGCTTGTTTTTCGGGTTTACGAAAAATCTTGGTTTTTCGGATAATGTCGCAGGCTATATTTACGCCAGAGGAGCAAATATTGATAAAATAATACGACTTGCACCTTCGGTAGAATATCAGATAAAAAAACTTAGATTTTTCCTCGAATTTGAATCAACATCCGCACACTATGGCGATATTGAATACAGAAATTCAGGCAAAGTGAATAACACACATAAAATAACAAACAAGCGAGTACAATTTACAACTTTCTTGTTTTTTTAAGTCAGAAGTTAGAACCAGAAAAGTGAGTAGTTTTTGTTTTATCTATTTTTCATTTTTTTAAGCTTTTAGCTTCTTTTAACCGCAAAGATTGTTTTTCCACAATAAAAAGTCTTGCGTTTGACCTAAAAAATAGTAAAAAAATTTTATCAATAGTTTATATTGATTGTTCTATCTCTTCTTCTTTTTCGTCTTCTCTGATTTTTTCTAAATATTTTATTGTTTCATGCGCCCATTTCAGTTCTACTTGATAATGGTAAATATGATGATTCAGAATTGACCTCATCATTGTAGCGTCTATACCTTCAAGCGAAAGCAATACTTCGGTACTGTATAGTAAAAACTCACTAATCATTCCATCAATGGTCTTGGCATGTTTTTCCAAGGCATCAATCGTCTTGTTTGTATCCAACGACTTTAGGAAATACAAAGGAGCATCAAGAATAAATTCCGGAACATATCTCTTTTTTAAAGCGTTGTTTAAATGTTCTAAAAAAGAGGTTCTTCCTTTTCTTGTTATTCGATATACGGAACGTTCCGGACGGTTTCCCTCTTGTTCGGCTTTGAATGTTACTAAGCCGTTTTTTGCCATTCTTTCCAAATGATAATAAATAGTAGGTTGCTTTATTTGCGCAAAACGAGAAACTTCTTCTGTGATTACCTGTTTTAATTTGTAACCGTGTTGTGGTCCATGTTTAATTAAAAAGCCAAGAATATACAATGGAACTTTCATATGTGCTTTAGTTTTAATGCTATTCAATTCTGACCAAAAATAAGAAAAAAAAATTATTCTTCCTAATATTAAGTATATAATTCATTGATAATTTCACAGATTAATTGAAAAATGTAGGATTTTTCACAAAAAACATTGGTTTCGTTACAAAACGGGAAAATAATTTTATTCTTTTTTATGAAGAGCGCAGGCAACAAAACAAAAAAAGCTACAAATTGTCAGCAATTCTGCAAACAAACAAATTCAAAATAAAGCAGTTTTAGAAAGGAAATTAGCTCAAACACACGCGATGGATAGTTTTTGCTCTTTTGGAAACTTCGCGGCTTTGTTTCTCAGAGCATTAGCGCGGTAATTCCCATTCAAAATTGCTGATATTTTTCTCCTCTTCGCTGAAATTGATGCCAACAAGATAAATTTCCTTGTTTTGGTTTGAAAATTTCTCGTAATATTTTTTCTCTTTTATTTGTTCCAATGCGTTTTCGTCTCCCATTTTAAACTCAATGACGTATATTTTATTGTCAATTTCGAGGCTTAAATCCAGTCTGCCTTTGTTTGTCGGCTCTTCGGCGTGCAGAGGTAAACCCAAACTGGCAAGATATACGTAAATTACGCTTGCGTAGAATCCTTCATACACGTTTATATTGTTCTTTGCGTAATTATTGTACGGAATTGAGGCAAAAAGGCTTATCAAACTATCCTTAAACTTTTCTAAATCGCCTTCTAAAAGCGAATAGTATAAATTTTCTCTGTTCTTAACGCCGTAATCATCGTATAAATTGCTGATAATTTCTTTATGAAATGACAATTTAACTTCTTTATTCGGAATGCAAAGTTTGTAATTTTGTGTGCCGTCAAAACTTGGCAATACTTTTTCTATTGTCAAATAACCGGTTTGATAAAGCAAAACTTCCAATTTTATGTTATCAATATCAAAAGATTTCATAATTTCTTTACCAACAATTATGTTGTTTATATCCGGCAAATAATAATTTTTCTCTTTTATTAATTTTATTAAAAATGAGGGCGTTCCGGTTTCAAACCAATAGTTATCATATTCAAAATCATTGCGTATAAATAATAGAATATCAAAGGGATTGTAAACTTTGTCTTTCAGGAAATTATAACCGTTATACCAGTTTTTCAGTTCGTTAAAATCAACTCCCTGCAAGTACTCACTAAATTCATTTTCAATATTGTGGTGTGTGTATCCGCAAATATTGCCATATTTGGAGTTTAGGCTAATATCTTCGATGTTATTAAGTCCGGAAAAAATATTGACTTTTGAAAATTTGCTGACTCCCGTTAAAAAGGCAAATCGAATATACATATCGCTGTCTTTTATGACTGCATAGAAACTTTTTAATTCTTCTTTTCTTGCTTTTCTTTCTGTTTCATTTTCGATATTATCAAGAATCGGTTTATCGTATTCGTCAATTAGAATTACAACAGATTTTTGATATTTTGTATATACTTCCTCAATAAGTCGTTTAAAACGTCCGGAACTATTTAATTCTGAATGGGCAGGAACTTTCAAATCTCGTTCATTTTTATCGAGAATTTGATGCAATGTTTCTTGAAAACCAGAACTTGTAAAAAAACTTCCACTATTAAAACTGATTTTTATAACCGGATATTTGTCGTCGAAATCATATTTATCATAAATATACAAGCCTTTGAAAAGTGCTTTATTGCCTTCAAAGATCTCTTTCAGAGTGTCTAAGAAAAGACTTTTCCCGAAACGACGCGGGCGTGATAAAAAAACATATTTGTATTTAGTTATCAAGCTGTAAGCCTCTTGGGTTTTGTCTATATAGATATAATTTTTGTTTCGTATTTCCGAAAAGGTTTGTATTCCTACGGGTAATTTTTGCATTTTTATTGTATTTTTTTGGGTTTTATAATTTTTCTCGGTCAAATGAATGAATTTTTCCATGAAAGTAATAAATATTTTGCAGAACTGCAAAATAAATTGTTTGAGCTGATATTGTAAAGAATTAAGCAATTTTATGTTGTTTCTTAAAAAATTATCAACATTCGCCTCGTAGTTATTAACCATTCTTGTGATTTTTTTGTTAAAAACCTGAAATCGAACTATTTTTGTACAATGAAGCAATCAACTAAAATATTGAATATTTCACGTAATACCTGTTTTTATGAAAGAAAAATTAGAAGATAAATCTAAACTTGCGAGACAACACAAAATATCAATCTTGCTCAATGATTTGGAGCTTGAGGCTTTGAATAAATATTGTAAAAAATATAAAATAACGAACAGGTCAAAACTAATCAGAGAGAAATTATTTACAGCCGTTGTAAAAAAGTTTGAAGATGACTATCCAAGCCTTTTTGATTTTGAAAATAATAAGCCGTAAATTTTTTGTTTATCGCAATATTTCAACGAACGATTGCCGTAATAATTGCAGAATAAAATTTGTGTAATGCCCTACATTGAACTAAATTTTATCTATTTTTGGAGCGATTTGTATCATAATATCACGAATTTGTTCGTTACAAAACTTATTCTACAAGCAAAAACACAAAACAAAATTACACCTTTAGGTGTTTGCTTGACAAAGAATTTGCTAAATATATAATATGTATGCTTAATTTCGCTGAATGTCGATAATTCATAAAATAGCAGCTCCGATAAAAGAAGACATGAAAAAGTTTGAAACTTATTTTCAAACTTCATTAAATACACCAATAAAGCTATTAGATATAATTGTAAATTATATATTTAGAAGAAAAGGGAAACAAATGCGTCCTATGTTGGTTTTCCTGTCGGCAAAATTATTTGGAGATATAAATTCTTCGACCTACAATGCAGCAACATTTATAGAACTTTTGCATACGGCAACCCTGATTCACGATGATGTGGTTGATGATGCCTACGAACGTCGAGGTTTTTTTTCAATAAAAGCATTGTGGCGATCGAAAATTGCGGTATTGGTTGGCGATTTTATGTTGGCAAAAGGAATGCTATTGGCAATAGAACGCGATGAATACGAATTGCTGAAAATCATCTCGAATACTGTCAAAGAGATGAGCGAGGGAGAACTGCTTCAGCTTGAAAAATCCAGACAGCTCAATATAACGGAAGAAATTTACTTTGAAATTATCCGAAAAAAAACAGCCACTTTGCTTGCTTCCTGCACTTCGAGTGGGGCAAAATCTGTTGGTTGTGAAGATACTACGGTTGAAAAAATGAGGTTAATGGGCGAATATATCGGCATTGCATTTCAAATTAAAGATGACATTCTCGACTATTCGCAAAACAATAAAATAGGAAAACCCATTGCGAATGATATAAAAGAAAAGAAACTCACCCTTCCGTTGCTCTATGTCTTGAACAAGGCATCGAAAAGTGAAAAAAAGAAAATTCTGCGCACGGTACGTGTTCACAACAAAAACAGGAAAAAAGTAAACGAGCTTGTTAATTTTGTCAGGGAAAACGGCGGCATTGCTTATGCGGAAAGCAAAATGAATGAATATAAAAATATGGCGCTCAACATCTTGCGTGATTTTCCTGATAATCAAGCCAAAGAATCATTGAGAAATTTTATTGAATACACCTCTACACGTAAGAAATAAGCAAAACCGCATTAGAGTTTACAAAGAAAATATGATAGATTCATTTCTCTAATTTAATTCATTTTCAATATCTTCAATTGTTGGTAGTTGTGGCTTTAAGTCGTTTGGAATGGCTTTACTTAATTGATAATTTGCAATGCCGATTGGTTGTGAAATTCCACGAAGTGCATATTCCGCCTCAATTTTATCTTTTGATTTGCACAGCAAAATC
>PDWI01001093.1_pt1 | contig 44006 bp, 32 predicted proteins | sample 1430891 | NCBI WGS metagenome assembly PDWI01 (sample SAMN01162508, study PRJNA174530) | Oral metagenome, whole genome shotgun sequencing project. | biome: Marine environment; feature: Marine mammal; material: Swab sample of the gingival sulcus; isolation source: swab sample of gingival sulcus... | reverse complement strand
ACTGCAAAACCGCCTCGCATGGCTTTGCTTTTGCCTTTGTCGTCAACTACTACATTTACGTTGTGGTTGCTTTCTACTGTAAATACGTCTTTGCTTTGGTTTGTGCCTTTGTGGTTATTAAAACCGCGTGTAGCTATGGCAAAACCGCCTCTTTGGGCTTTCCCGTTTTTGTCTTCGTTAATATATACACGTGTGCTGTCAGGGGTTACTGTAAATACTTCGGTTGGCTCGTTGCCCTTGCCATAGCCTCGTGTGGCTACTGCAAAGCCTCCGCGTAGGGCTTTTCCGTTTTTATCAACGTAAACACGTACACCCTCAGGGTAAACGGCAAATACGGTGTCGCCTTGTTTGTTTTTCACGGCAAATAATACATCGCCATTAGCTGAACCGCCTCCACCACTTTGGGCGTATAGAGCATAAGGTACGGATTGTAATTTTGTGGCTGATAGTGGTTTATCATCCACTTTTAGCTGTACAAATATGTTACCTTTTTCCCAAGGTATTTCTTCAAATTTACCTTTTATTACATCATCGCTTGTACCTATTACTACCGATACTACGCCGTTGTTATTTGTGGTTACTTTATGTAACTCCGAGTAATACACCTCTGTGGCATCATCGTTTTGTAGGGTTACTTCTAATTTTATCTCTTTGTTTTTTATTGCTGTTCCATCAGCGTTACGTACTAAGGCTGTATAATTAAAGCCTTGTGGTGCTTGGGCTAATAACATTGTGGTTATTAGGGTTGCTACGATTGTGGTTGCTAATCTTCTCATAATTTATTGTTTTTTAATTTAACTTTTTTTTGCTTTTGGCTGTTAGCTGTTAGCCTTTGGCTATTAGCCTCTTTTAACTTTTATCTTGTATCTATATTAATACTCAATTCTTAAAACTCAATACTGTTTTAGCTTTAAGTTGCTTTTATCTTGCAACTTGTAACTGAACAAATTTAAACCATTTATTTTAGATGTACAATAGCAAATGTGTAAGCGTATATGTTTTTTGTGTAAACGTAGGTACTTTTTGTGTAAGCGTATAGGTTTATTGAGAATACGTATTTCAGTTTTGAGTATTAAGTATCGAGTATTAAGTTTCTCAAAACTCAATACTAAACACTTAATACTATCTTAGAAATGATTCGATTTAGAGCGGTTATCAACCTTAACTTTAACTACTTTATTGTTTTTATATACCGATTCGTACAATACTTTACCTCGTATTGTATAAACCTTATACTTTCCGTTACGTACGCCCTCTTTATAAGTAACTTCAGTTTCTATAGGTCCTTCCTTGTAGTATGTTTCCCATTTGCCGTCAGGCTCTCCTTTTTTGTATTCCTCTACTCGTAGTTTTTTGCCATATTTATCAAAATATGCCCACTTACCATGCTTTACTCCATTAAGGTAATTACCCTCTATTATCTTTGAGGAATTTTGTCGCCAAGTTTTATACTCACCGCTTAATATTCCTTGATTATAATTCTCCTCACGACGTGGTAAGTTATTAGGATACCAAAAATATGACGTGCCTTGTTTATGACTATTAACATACGATACTTGATATTGCTTGTCGCCATTCTCGTACCATGCGTTCCACACGCTATCCATTACACCATTATTAAAATAACCTGTTAGCTCTAATTGTCCGTTCTCGTACCAACGTTGCCAATAGCCTGTTTCTTTGCCTTTTATAAAGTTTCCTTCGTGAAATTTTTGTTTATTTTCAAAGTATATTATCCAATGTCCGTTGCGTTTGCCATTTTCGTAATCGCCTGTTTTCCAAACCTCGCCATTCTCGTACCAATAAGTCCATTTACCATTCATTTCGCCATTAGTATAATTGCCTTCATTACCTTTTTTTCCGCTTTTGCGATAATATGTCCATAAACCATTCTGAATATCATTAACAAAATGACCAACCATATCTAATGTACCATTCTCCGACCACCATTTACTTTCGCCCTCTTTTTTGCCATTTTTAAATGTTGTTTCGTTAGCCTTCTGCCCCCCTGCAAACCAATTTGTTTGTTTGCCATCTTTTACTCCGTTTTTATATACTATTCGCATCTTTGGTTTTCCGTCGTAATAATAATATGTCCAAACGCTATCTTTTTTGCTGTTTTTCATCAGCCCTTCGCTTTCCTTTTGCCCATTCTGATAATAACGCGTATTCATACCATTTTCATGATTTATTACGCTTAACATATTACCTGATTTGTAATATGATACCCATTTACCAATCTCCTTGCCATTGCTATATTTACCCGATGAGGATAACTGACCATTAATAAAATAACGCTTCCATAAGCCATCGGCTATACCGTTTTTTATATTCCCTGTTTCTTTTATCTGATTGCTTTTATAATACGCGGTGTAAGTGCCATTACCTTGGGTTACTGTCTGCTTACCATTCTTATCAACAAAAGTAAGTAGCAACACCGAATCGGGATAATATTGCTCCTCCTTTATTAACGAACCACTAACATTATAATACTTCCAAATACTATCTTTTACACCTTTTTTGTAGAAACCCTCTGTTTTTAGAGTTCCGTCAAAAAAGTTTTCAAAATATCGCCCATTTAACTTGCCATTCTTAAATATCCCTTGATTTTCTATTTTTCCGTTCTCCCAAAAGTAGGTAAGTTTACCGTGTACTGTTCCGTTCTTAAATTCTGTTTCTTGCTTTTTTACGCCTAAACTATCGTAATAAACCCACAAACCATGCTCATTACCTTGCCTAAGTAAACCTTTACTTGCTATTGTTCCGTTTTTATGCTTATACTGTATTGCCTCTATTTGTGCTATGGCATCTATACTAAAAAGAATAAGGATTAGAATAAAAAAGTTTTTACGCATTTGTCTGTATTTTATAGTTTTAGCGTATTATCTACGCTTAATATTATTAGTTGTTTTAACATATAATTCCGCAAGGCTTATTCTATTACACAAACCCTTGCGGATTTTAGGTATAAAATATTATTCTGAATTTTGTCAAAACTAAACAAAATAAATTAAAAGATAAAAAAATGCGACAATAAAGAATTAACAGGAAATGAACGTAATAGTTAAAAGATAAAAGTTGAAAGTTTAAAAGTAAAAATAGGAGTAATAAATATTACTCCTATTTTTTGTTTTTTATCAGTCTTGAAAACTTTATTGCTTCATAACAACGTATTCCTCAAGTGTGCTGTGTAAGAAGTGGTTTAACTCTGTTTCGTTGTCGGTTGGAGTTTCCGAAAAGGCAAAAGCAAATACTGGATATTTTCTGTAATTAGTTTTATGTATCTGCAATAAATTAGAGAAATCAGCATTAAACTTATCGTAATCAACATAATCAATATCTTGCAGATTAGCACCTTTTGGCGTATTGGCTATTATTACATTGTATTGCTTACCCTCTTTATTTGCAAATGCTTTATCCCAATCGGGTTTTTGCTGATTTAAAAAGTACTCGTACGGATTGATGCCCCAAGCATAATAAGCCATATCTGCCATGCACCACCCTGCAAAACGCAATGGATTTGCCTCAATAGGTATAGCCTGATTATTAGGTGTTATGCGGAACTCAATGTGCATAGGGAATTGCTTAATATTGGTTTGTTCGCCAATAAATTTTAATACCTTCTCAAAGGTTTCATAAGTATCTTTTACAACCTTTGTTGATGTAAAATATGCACGGTCGCTTACGTCTTTTGTTCCTGTAAAAATATGCTCGTATATATTCAAGATTACTGGCTTACTATCTTTGTCGAAATAAGCATCAACTGCGTATTCTCTACCCTCAATGTATTGCTCTAACAAAAACTCTTGATTATTCATAACCTCTTGCGGATATAAATCCTTAATATGCTCTAATTCTACGCTTAAGCTATCTAATGCAGCGTCCCAATCATTTTTATCCTCAATTACATATATTCCCATAGAAAAGAATCCTATGGCTGGTTTTAAGATGAAAGGGAAACCAAATGCTCGTGGATGAAAATCTTTCAAATCCTTGATATGTATCTTTTTGTAGTTAAAATTAGGATATAAGGGTGCTAACATATCTCTAAACAGCCCTTTATTTTTAAAGATATCTATCTGTTTTGGTAACTCCGTATTTGCAAGATTCTTTTTTATCCACTCTATTGAGTTCTCAGAATTTGCATAAAGAAGATTTTCGGTTTTGTATTTATTTGCTGCTTCTTCATCATTTAAAAAGTGAGAACTTAAACGCGGAGCTAACTCTTTTGCTATATCTGTTCCTATTACTTTAAAATTGTTTTTTATTACTGTATCCATCAATAAATCGGATACATAAGGGTTATCTACTAAAATCATATTATTACATTTTTATGTTTACTTGCAAAAGTATATTAATGAATTGATATTTTAAAGATTTTGTGGTAAAATATAGTTTTGATAAATAAGTTACATTTCCTTATAAATTGAAATTTCATCTGCTTAAAAAATTTGTTTTATAATGTTAATTTAAAAGATTACACACCCTATGTATATAGGGTAAAAAACACTATACATAATTGTTTTTGACCATAAAAAAACGTAACTTTGTAAAATGAATAACAACCAAAAACATATAGATATTGAAATTGACAAACTAACAAACAGTATTGAAAATGCTATAAGTGGTGACTGTTTTGATACAGAGATAAATATTTTAACAAAACAAGAACTTAAATCAATTACAAAAGGCAATGGTTGGAAGTTTGATTGGAAATATGAATTCGCACAAGAAGATAGAATTATCTATAAATTATCAATAAAAAATAATACTGATGTTATTCAAGGCTTAGTAAGTTGCTCTGACGAAAACGACCATATTTTTATGCACTTAATAGAAAGTGCCCCTTTTAATATTGGCAAAAACAAAATATATGTTGGAGTTCCGGGAAATTTAGTTGCTTTTTTATGTAAAAAATCTTGGGATAAAGGATATGAAGGCTTTGTTTCTTTTCTTTCAAAAACAAAATTAGTAGAACATTATGAAAAGATGCTTGGAGCTGTACACATAGGAAACCATAAAATGATAATTTTTCCAAACGAAGCTATAAAATTAATAAAACAATATTTTAAATAAATAATTATGGGATTAATAAGAGAACCGAAAGATATAGAATTTGAAGTTATTTCAAAATCTTTAACTGAAAAAGACAAACAACAGATTAGCAACGTTATTTCTCACTATAAAAAAACAGGCGAAATAAAGAAAATAATAAAAGAATCTGAAAAGAAAATAGCCTAGGCTATTCACAATGCCAAACTGCCCAAAATAAAATACCAAAGCTAACTTTTACAAGCATTGGTATTAAAGTACAAAACTGCAATACTTTTCAGATATTACATTCAAAAGAAACTTTGGTAATAAAGCCCTTTTAAGTAATCTTTACACACAAATAAATTCCATTAAAAAAAGCTATTAGACATTACTAAAGGTATTTTCCTACCTTGACCAAAGGCTTTGCTTGATACTCTTAAAATTGGTGGCGACTGAAAGCGTTTGTACTCGCTATTTTTTAGTAGAGTTAATATTCGTTTTACAGTGTCTGCCTCAAAACCCTCATTTATTAACTCGTCTTCAGTGAAATTTTCCTCTAAATACTTATTTAAAATATCATCTAATATATCATAATCAGGTAAAGAATCGGAATCTTTTTGGTCGGGACGTAACTCGGCTGACGGTGGTTTAACAATTGTATTATACGGTATTATTTCTGCATCCTTATTTATATACTTTGCCAAACGAAAAACATCGGTTTTATAAACATCGCCAAGCACCGATAATGCCCCATTCATATCGCCATACATTGTGCTGTAACCCACCGCTGCCTCACTCTTATTTGAAGTGTTTAGCAAGATATGTCCAAATTTATTTGACAATGCCATTAATAACGAACCACGTATCCGTGCCTGTATATTCTCTTCAGCAACATTGGGTTGAGTTCCTTCAAACACATCGGACAAGCCTGTTTCAAATGCCTGAACCATAGCATTTATTGGCACTATGTCGTATTGTACGTGCAGATTTTCGGCTAAAGCACGAGCATCGTTTATCGAATGGTCGGATGAATACTGCGACGGCATAAGTAAAACCCGAATATTTTCAGCTCCTAAGGCTTTTTCTGCTAAGGCTAAAACTACTGCAGAATCGATACCACCACTTAAACCAAGCGTGGCTGTTTTAAAATTCATTTTTGCAAAGAAGTCTTTTATTCCTAACACTAAAGCATCGTGAATTTCGGCAATACGTCCCTCCTCGGTTTGTTGGATTTGAGCTATTGGCTGAGTTTTACGCGTATCGATAGTAAATATATCTTCTGCAAATAATTTGGCTTGGCTTACAATTTCGCCTTTAGCATTTATTACCATTGAGTTACCACCAAAAATTAAATCGGTATTTGCTCCAACCTGATTGACATAGACCAACGGGATATTATATGTTTTTGCATTATGTTGCAATATATCCTCACGTATGGATTTGTGTTGTTGTGAGTATGGCGATGCTGCAATATTAACTATCATTGTAGGGTTCTGCTTACTTAAATATTGCATAGGCTCATCGCCGTATATTTTTGAGTAAGAATACTTTGCAAGATTCACATTCCATAAATCCTCACAGATAGTTAAAGCAATATTCTCGTTGCCTATTTTAATGGTTTCAAAAGTTTTATTTCTTTCAAAAAACCGATATTCATCAAATATATCGTAATCGGGCAACAAGGTTTTATTAACGGTTTTTACACATTTACCATTTTGTAGCACTAATGCCGAATTATATAGCTTTTTACCTTTATCGTCGTTATTAAAAGTAGGACAGCCAACTATTGCAGTTATCCCTACACAGTGAGTTGCTATTTCCGACACAGCCTGTAAACAACTATCGATAAAACTTGATTTCTCTAATAAATCGTAGGGGGTATAACCACAAACCGACAATTCAGAAAAAATTACTAACTCCGATTTATCTTGCTTCGCTTTATTAATGGCATCAATTATTAGCTTACTATTACCTTTAATATCGGCTACTTTGTAGTTTAACTGTGCTATGGTTAGTTTCATTTTTTTAATGTGTTAATTTGGTAATGTGATAATATGTTAATGAGGTAATTTGTTAATTTATTATAAACTTTTTTATCTGTTAGCAAATACTCAATACTTAATACTCAACACTACTTTAGTCTTGAAACTTAAAAAAAAAGCTACCTTTTAGGTAGCCTTTTTTTATCTTCTTAGATTTAATTCCTTAATTATTGCACGATATCTTTCAATATCTTTTCTTTTAAGATAATCTAATAAACTTCTACGTTTACCAACTAACTTTAAAAGTGCTTTTTGGGTACTAAAATCTTTTTTGTTCTGTTTTAAGTGCTCAGTAAGGTGATTTATTCTGTAGCTAAATAAAGCTATCTGACCTTCTGGCGAACCTGTGTCTGTTGCAGACTTTCCAAACTTTTGAAAAAATTCTGCTTTTTTTTCTTTTGTTAAGTACATAACCGTTTTGCCAATTTAATTTAACAATATAAGTATATCTTAAAATTTTTAAGACTGCAAATATACAGTTTTATTTTATTCTTCTAATATTTTTAGAATAAATTTTATGTTTTTTTACTAGTATCCGAAAGTTTCTGTAATAAAATAAGATTTTAATTTAGGATAATTATTACTTGTTAAAGTACAAGCTATTAGCCTTTTGCCCTTAGCTTTTAGCTACATTAAACCTTGCAAATTTAAAGTTTTTAAGCTTTATTAATTTTGTATACATAAATAGTATAATTGACGAAAGTAAAATGCTAAAAGCCAAAGGCTAAGGACTAAAAGCTTTAAGTTGTATATTCAGAATAAAATTATTTTTATATAAACTTTCCGATACTAATGCTTTTTCTTATTTGTTTTCTGGGATATTCTTAAGAACATCTAATAAATGTTGCCAGAACATATCTACTGTTGGGATGTTAATTTTTTCGTCTGGTGCGTGTACATTTCGCAATGTAGGACCAAATGAAATCATATCCATGTCAGGATATTTTTCTAACAATAAACCACACTCCAAACCTGCGTGTATAGCTCGTACTATCGGTTTTTTGCCAAAGATACGCTCGTAACTATCTTCGCAAATACTCAATATTTCAGAATTAGTGTTTGGATTCCACCCCGGATAGCCATCGGTGTGTTCAGCATTAGCCCCTGCTAAGTTAAACACGCTTTTTACCATGTTGGCAATATCGTCCCTTGCCGACTCAACCGAACTACGCTGACTTGTTACTACTTCTATTTTAGCATCATTAAGGAATTTTACCGATGCTAAGTTTGTTGATGTTTCAACCAACCCCTCAATGCTTTGACTCATTGCTATCACTCCGTTAGGACAAGCATAAATAGCATTAAGTAAGCGTTTGTGTACACCTTTTTTTATAACCATTTCTGGAGTTTCGGTTGTATTGATAGTTAGCTGAAAATTAGGCTCAGTAATACTATACTCTTGAGCTAAAATTTTACCATAATTCTCAACATACTCCTTAAATTTATCGGCAACCTTTTGCTTTACTGTAACAATAGCAAATGCCTCGCGAGGAACTGCATTTCGCAAATTACCACCGTCAAATTTGTTTAAACAAACTTTAAATTCCTTTGCCGACCAAAGCACACGGTTAAGCATCTTGTTTGAGTTACCATAACCCTTACCGATATCATCGCCTGAGTGACCTCCGCGTAAGCCCTTTATATCGATGCGGAATGCTACCGAATTTTTAGGAGTTTTACGCCATTTGTTGTCAAAAATAGCCACAGTATCAACACCTCCTGCACAACCTATAAATAACTCACCCTCGTCCTCTGAATCTAAATTAATGAATGTTTTATATTTCATCCAACCGCTTTCAATTTCAAACGCCCCTGTCATACCTGTTTCCTCATCAACTGTAAACAGACACTCTAACGCTGGATGCTCAATACTATCCGATGATAAAATAGCCAATTGTGTTGCCACACCTATACCATCGTCAGCACCTAAGGTTGTACCTGTTGCTCGTACCCAATCGCCATCAACAACTGGTTTTATTGGGTCTTTTAAAAAATCGTGCTGAACATCGCTGTTTTTTTCGCAAACCATATCAATATGACTTTGCAAAACAACTCCTTTACGATTCTCGTAACCCTTACTTGCAGGTTTACGTATCAAAACGTTACCTACCTTATCTACTAAGGTTTCAAGATTATGTTTTTTACCAAAATCTTTTAGATACTCTATTATTTGCTCTTCTTGTTTTGATGGACGTGGAACTTTACATATCTCATCAAAATACTGCCATACTACGACAGGTTTTAATCCTTCAAATACCATAAATATTACTTTTTTAGTTAAGATGGGCAAATGTAAAAAACATAGTTAATAATGAAAAGGTATTTGCTTTTTTTATTGTTTACTTTTTGAGGCTGTTGACTGTTAACCTTTGGCTGTTAGCAATTTTTATCTTGAAACTTGAATCTTGAAACTTGTATCTGTATAAATACTTAAAACTTAATACTATTTTAACCGCAAAGGTCGCTAAGTTTTCGCAAAGAACGCTAAGTTGCTTTTATCTTGAATCTTGAAACTTGAATCTACTTGCATATATAAAACAAGACCTCAGGGGTTTTTAAAACCCCTGAGGTCTCTCAACACTCAAAACTTAATACTCAAAACTATTTAAGCATTCTTTTAATTTCTTCTATCTGTTTTTCTAATTCTTTTATTTTTTCGTCCTGCTGTTTTGTTTTATTCTTTAACTGCTGGTTCTCTTTGTTTTGTTGCTCTTGTTGAGCTTTTAACTTATCGTTTTCCTTTTTAAGTTGGATAATTTGCAGTTGCTGATTTTCAACAGCCTCAAGGGTTTCAAAGCTCATACGAGTCATATTTACACCTTCTTCTTCCTCCTCTTTTGCAGATGTTAACCAAGGTAGGTGGCTGTTTTCCTCAATAAACTCCTCTATTTCGGTTATTGTGTAGTTCTGGGTATAGTTTCTGTCAAATACAAAATCGGGTTTTGTGTATATCTTTTTTCCACTTTGGGTGTAATATATATTGCCTGTTATACGAGCATCGCCATTTACAACAAATGTTTTATCAGGGCTTACTGTACCGATACCTACTTTTCCTCCCATTATTACCATAGTGTTAGGTTGTTGTATTGAATCTATCTTATTCTTACGACATAAACCTATACCAAACGAATAATTTGCATTTCTACCTACACCTATGTCATTTCCTATAGCTATACTATTACTACCTACTGCTGTTACATTTGTACCTATAGCAACACTACTATTTCCTTTTGCTTCTGCATATCTGTATGTAATCGGATTAGTTCCGTTATCTAACTCACCTCCAATAGCTACACTAAACCTTCCACTAGCTATTGGGAAAGTACCTATAGCAACACTACCAAAACTTGAAGACTTAGCACTAAGCCCCATTGCCAAACAATTATAACCGTCCGCTACAGATTTAAGTATTATAGGTTTTAAATTAGTAGATGCCATTATACGCCCTCCTATTCCTATTACTACACTATTGATACCTTTAGCTTTGGCATATGTACCAATAGCTGTACTACGATAGCCTGATGATTCTAATTCTGTACCAATAGCTGTACTACGGTAGCCTGATGATGTTAAAGATGAGCCAAAAGACATACTAAATTGGTTAGTGGCTTTAGCATAATAACCTATAGCTAAGCTAGCCCTACCACTTGAAATACTACCCAAACCAAAGGCATAAGAATAATTACCTTGAGCTTTTGGAGCTGGTGCAGCATGCCACTTTTCTTCTCCAATTTTGCCTCCGGGGCAACCACTACCAAAAGCATAACTACCTTGCCCCGATGCCTTCGCTTCTCTTCCAATTGCATAACTTTGAGATTTAGAAGCACTAGCACCTTCACCTAACGCAAAGGAATTAGTTCCTTCAGCAAGAGCCTTATATCCAATTGCGGTTGAATAATCTCCCATAGCTTTACATTCATAACCACTAGCAAAAGAGTTCTCTCCTACATCTTCTGCTTTTTTTACAACAATACGCCCTGCCATAAAAGCATTCTTTTGTGGATACCACAGTATTCGGTTTTCTCCGTCTATTACTTCGGCTTGTTTGCTTGTGCTTATGTTAAAATTATTTTTTATTTCACCTTTGCTTAAACTACGTGTAGCTACTGCAAAGCCTCCACGTTGGGCTTTTCCTTTATTTTGGTCGTTTAGATAAACCCTCGTACTATCAACTGTGGTGGTAAAGATAGTTTTACCTATTTCTTTTTCCCCTTTGTTACTAAAACCTCGTGTGGCTACCGCAAAGCCTCCGCGTGAAGTTTTATTTTTGCCCTTGTCGTCAACTACTACTTTTACATTGTGGTTAGGGTCTATAGTAAAGATTTCTTTTTCTTGTTCTGCTCCTTTGCTCAAACGCCTTGTAGCTATAGCAAAACCACCTCGTTGGGTTTTTCCGTTGTCTTTTATGTATATACGCGTACTGTCAGGGGTTACTGAGAATACTTCGGTTGACTCGTTGCCTTTACCATAACCTCGTGTAGCTACGGCAAAACCTCCGCGTTGAGCTTTTCCGTTTTTATCAACGTACACGCGTACTCCCTCAGGATAAACGGCAAATACAGTGTCGCCTTTTTTGTTTTTTACGGCAAATAGCACATCGCTATTTGAGGTACTACCTCCGCCACTTTGTGCGTATAAGGCATAAGGCACTGATTGTAACTTAGTAGCTGTTAGTGGCTTACCATCCACTTTTAGCTGTACAAAGATGTTACCTTTTTCCCAAGGTATTGCACTAAAATTGTCGGTTGTTGTTCCGCTACCGATTACTACTGATAACACTCCGTTGTTATTTGTAGTTACTTTGTGTTTTTCGGTGTAGTAAACTTTTGAAGCGTCAACGTTTTGTAGGTTTACCTCTAAAGTTACTGCTTTGTTTTTTACTGCTGTTCCGTCAGCGTTACGTACTATGGCTGTGTAATTAAAGCCTTGTGGTGCTTGTGCTAATAACATTGTTGTAGCTATTAGACTTACTACGATAGTTAAATAAATTCTTTTCATAATATCTCTTTTTAAAATTTGACTTTTTTTGTTTTTGGCTGTTGACTATTAACCTTTGGCTTTTTTTGCATCTTGTAACTATTTAATACTAAATACTTAAAACCAAACACTTAATACTGATTTAGCAATCCCCCCAGCCTCCTTCTCCAAGGGGGAATTGGGCGTTCTTTAGCTGTTAGCCTTTAGTTAATACTCAATTCTTAAAACTTAATACTATTTTAGATTTTGGTTAATACTAAATTATTATTTTGGCTGTTAACGTAGTTCTTAATAAGAATACTAAAAACCGTATTAATGCAAATATAAATCATTTATTTTAAATGAACAAACTGATTTTTTGTAAGATACAAGTTGCAAGTTTAAAGATGCAAGAATTTGCACCTACATAGAGAAACTTGCCATTTTCAATAAAAATAATTATTTTTGTATAAAAAAAGATTATGGAAACTCAAAAAGAAAAATATATAAATCCATTTACTGATTACGGCTTTAAAAGACTTTTTGGAGAAGAACCCAATAAAGATTTACTTTTGGACTTTTTAAATGAATTATTAAAGGAAGAACAAGGCACAATCACAAATTTGACATACTTAAAGAATGAACATTTAAGTTCATCGGAAGTAGATAGAAAAGCCATTTTTGATTTATATTGCGAAAATGAACGAGGAGAAAAATTTATTGTTGAATTACAAAAATCTAAACAAAATTTCTTTAAAGACAGAATGGTTTATTACTCAACATTCCCCATTAGAGAACAAGCCAAACGAGCCGACTGGAACTTTGAATTAAAAGCAGTGTACACAATAGGCATCTTAGATTTTATTTTTGATGATAACAAAAAAGAGCCTAACAAATTTAGGTACGACGTAAAATTATTAGACACAGAAACAAAGGATATTTTCTATGATAAATTAACATTTATCTATTTAGAAATGCCTAAGTTTAACAAAACGTCAGATGAATTAGAAAACCGTTTTGAGAAATGGTTGTATGTGTTAAAAAACTTGAACAAATTAGACAGAATACCTAATAATTTACAAGAGCGTATTTTTAAGAAATTATTTGAAGTAGCTGAAATAGCCAAATTTACACCTGAGCAAGTTAATTCGTATGAAAATAGCTTGAAATATTATAGAGACTTAAAAAATTCATTGGATACTGCCAAAGAAGAAAAAGCGTTAGAAATTGCTAAGAAAATGTTAAATGACGGAGTTTCTGTCGATGTAATTTTAAAATATACAGCTTTGACAGAAAAACAAATTAATGATTTACGTGTGTAATCTTTTTTCAGATACAAGTTGCTAGTTACAAGATACAACTTTAGTCTTATGACTAAACTGGGCGTTTGATTTCAGAAAGTAAAATTGAAGTGGCTACTGCAACATTTAACGACTCAACGTTAGCAGAGTTAGAATTATAATGCGGAATTTTTACTTGCATATTAACCCATTTATCATACTCCGAGCTAACTCCTTTTGACTCGTTACCCATTAACAAGATAGCTGACTGTGGTAGTTTATTGTGGTACATATCATTACCTGATAGACTTGTGCCTATTATTGGCAAGTCTATACTTTGTGCTTTGCTAAATATATCCGATAAATCGGCATAAATAACATCAATATTAAATAACGAACCCATTGCCGATTGCACTACTTTTGAATTATAAACATCAACGGTATCGGGCGAACAAAATATTGTACCCACCCCAAACCAATTGGCTGAACGGATTATTGTACCAAGATTTCCGGGGTCTTGCACTCGGTCAAGGGCAATGTATAGCTCTGTTTTTTGTAAGATTACATCCTCATTGTTAGGTATCTGAGCTAATGCTAATACCTTATTTGGGGTTGGTTGCTTACTTATTTTTATAAGTTCCTTATCGGATATCTCAGACACGCTACCCTTATATCCTTCGTCTTGCAACTGCTGAACAAAATCGGATAAGGCAAAAATTTCTTTTACCTCTATTTTACTATTTATCAACTCCTTTACACTTTTCTGCCCCTCTACTACAAACAAATTGTTTTTTTGTCGATATTTTTTTTGGTCGAGCTGTTTTATTAGTTTTATTGTATTTTTTGAAAGCATTTTATTATCAGATTCAAGACTCCAGATGCAATATGCAAGAGTAAAGATTTAAGTGCAAAGTTACAAACATAAAAGTAAAGCTCTGAGTTTTTATTACAAAAAAATTTTTTTATAATTTAGAATTGGGGTTTAGGCGTTTTTTTATGTAGGTTTGCAGTTTGGTAAATTGTGTAGATTAATGAGGTATTTGTTTAATAAATTACTTAGAAACTTGGCTATATTGATAGCTCTGTTATCGTTAGTGGTAACAGGCTGTCGTCCTACACGCTTATTAAACGATGACGAATATCTGTTAAAGAAACACAAAATAAAATTAGAGAATAAGGAGATTGACAAAATAGAAATGGCTTTGTACAGCAAACAAAAGCCTAATAAACGTACTCTTTTTGGATTCTATCCGCAATTATCGTTTTACAATTTTGCACGAGTAGGTAAAGAACGTAAGTGGAAGAATTGGCTGTCGGAAAAGCTGGGCGAAGAACCTGTTATTTACGACTCAATACTTACCGAACAAACCGTTTTACAGTTTAAACAATTCTTAGCAAACAAATCGTACTATAATGCCGAAATAGATTACAATGTAAAACTACGCAACAAAAGAGCTAAAGTTTTCTACAAGATAAAAACAGGCGAGCCTTTGCTTATAGAAAATGTTAGGTTTAACATTCAAGATACAACTATATCTGGCACCTTACAAAATGACACGATAAATACTCTACTAAAACAAGGCAACAAACTATTATTATCTACCCTTGAACAGGAGCAAAACCGCATTGTAAATACCATGAAGGATAGCGGTTATTATCATTTTTATCCTGAATATGTAAAGTATATAATTGACTCGTCGGACTACAAAGCATCAATAATTATAGATATTGGTTTTGAGTTAGTTGCAGGCAAAAAGAACAAAGTAAAAAAACGCCCACATCAGCGATATAGCGTAAAAGATGTTAATATATTAACAAATTATAACCCTCAGCTGTTTATAAAAAACAAAGCGTTATACTTAGCAAACCTTGACACTATACGTGTGAATAATTACAACTTTATTTACAATGGCAAAAAGCCAAATGTTAAACCCAAGTTGATACTTAAAACCAACTCGATAATTCCGAATAGCCAATTTAATGGCTCGTTGGCACGAAACACACACCGACATATAAATTCCTTAAAATTATTTAGTTACAACAATATTCTTTTTACAAAAGACCAACAAAACGATACTACATTAAATTGCAACATACAACTAACACCGTTTACTTATCAGAATACATCGTTAAACTTTGAAACTACAAAGAATCAAGGAAATATAGGTGTAGGTGGTTACGCATCGTTTCAGCACCGAAATTTATTTAGAGGAGCTGAGATATTAAGCCTTAAAGTATCGGGAAGTGTTGAAAAACAAAGGTCGTCGCAAGGTAATAAATCGCAAAATATATTTGAGGTAGGTACCGAATTACGTTTGGAGATACCGTCATTTTTATTCCCAATAAAATCGGCTAATTTTTACAAGAATTATTACCCCAAAACAATATTCTCAATATCGTACAACAAACGACACAAACCCGAACAATACACACGAAACCTATTTGCCGTATCGGCTGGTTACCGCTGGAGCAAAAACCAACAAATTCAGCATTTCCTATATCCGTTAGAGGTTAGTGCCGTTACCCTACCAACCAAAACAAAGGCGTTTGCTGATAGTATAAGAGGCTCATATCTAGAAAAAAACTATCAAGACTATTTTATTATTGGTTCAAAATATATTATCACTAACATAAATAATAATAAAAGGAAATATAAAAATAGCTCCTTCTTCCGTTGGACAATAGAAACCGCAGGAAACACCCTACATCAACTACACAAAAATACCAATATAAAAGACACGGTAACTGGGGGACATTACGAGTTATTTAAAACAAACTACGCCCAATTTGTAAAAACCGACATTGATTACCGATATCATAATTACATTGACCAACATAATTATTTTGTTTATAGGTTTTTTGCAGGTATAGGCATACCTTACGGAAACTCTCAGGCTATACCTTTTATAAGACAATATAGCTGTGGCGGAGCTGAAGGCATACGTGCATGGTTAGCTCGCGACTTAGGTCCGGGGACATATAAAATTGCCGATAGTCTGAACTTGTACCCCGACCAATACGGAGATATCAAATTAGAAGCTAATATTGAGTACCGATTTGACATAATCCGCTCATTTAAAGGAGCGTTATTCCTTGATGCAGGAAACATATGGACACTAAACGACATTGACGAACGACAAGGTGGAAAATTTGAATTTAATCAATTCTACAAACAATTTGCATTAGGCTCAGGGTTAGGTATCCGCTACGATTTTACCTTTGCAATAATTCGCTTAGATGCTGGTGTAAAATTACGCGACCCATCTATTAAAGGTGCTGATAGCTGGGTTATTGCAAAACAACCATTCAAATGGAAACATATTGTTTTGAATTTTGCTATTGGTTATCCGTTTTAATATAAGGATTTTGGCTTTTAGCCTTTTACTTTTAGCAATAACCTATTAAACCTAAAAACTATAGTAATACAAACATCTGAATTTGACACATAAATAATATATTTGCATCGTTAATGTAAGTTAAAAGTTAAAAATTACGAATTAAACAAGTCATTCTTAATTTACATATTTTATAAATGAAGTCTTTTAAATATCATATTTTACAATTATTAAAACGGATAGCATTAATTATAGTTATACTATTTTTATGCAGAATATTATTTTATACCCTTAATAAACAAGCATTTAGCAATATTACATTTACAAGTTTAAGCCGAATATTTTTATACGGAATACGTTTTGATTTGGCAACCATATCAATGCTGAACTCGGTATTTATAATATTTAGTTTAGCTCCTGTAATACTTCTTTCAAAAAAATGGTATCAGACATTTTTAAAAATCCTATTTATAATTGTAAACACTGCACTCATCTGCGTTAATGTTATAGATATTAAATTCTTTGAGTTCTCAAAAAAACGCCTAACATTTGATATTTTTAACTCCGAATGGTTAGGCAACGATTTTATAACACTTATCCCCCACTTTATTGCCGATTATTGGTTCGTTCTGCTTATGTTCATTGGGTTTACTTACCTTCTGATAAAACTATATCCTAACTACAATTCGGAACATTTAAAGTTAGACAAAATGACAGCCATACCAATAATAACACGCTGGACAATACGAATACTTATTTTAGGATTCTTTATTGTTGCCTCACGCGGAGGATTACAACTAAAACCACTGTCGATAATTACCGCGGCACGATACACCAATTCACAAAATGCACCGATAGTATTAAATTCGGGCTTTACAATAATAAAGACCGCAGATAACCAACTAATTAAACATCAGAACTTTTTTACCGAAGAAGAACTAAATAAAATATATTCGCCTATTCTACAATTTACACCCAAAGATGCAGACAAAAAGAATATCGTATTAATTATATTAGAAAGTTTTGGCAAAGAATACAGCGGTTATCTGAACAATAATAAAGGCTACACTCCTTTTTTAGATAGCCTAATGAAACGCAGTTTGGTATTTACAAATTGCTTTGCTAACGGAACAAGCTCAATTGAAGCATTACCCAGCATATTATCGTCAATACCCTCGTTAATAGGCGAACCATTTATTACTTCGGCTTACTCTGGAAATAATATTAATGGCATAGCATCGTGTTTAAAACATGAAGGTTACTCATCGTACTTTTACCACGGCGGACATAACGGAACAATGAATTTTGATAATTTTTCATTAATGTCAGGAATTGAGAAATATTATGGTTTTAACGAGTATCCTAAAAAAAACACACAAGACCAAGACGGTGCATGGGGAATTTTTGATGAACCATACCTACAATACGTAGCTAACGAGCTAAATACCAAGCAACAGCCTTTTTGTGCTGGAATTTTCACTCTTAGTTCGCATCATCCTTATAAAATACCTAAGCATCTGCAAAATAAATTCCCCAAAGGAGAATTAATAAACCACGAAAGCATAGGATATTCCGATTATGCACTAAACCGATTTTTTGAAACAGCACAAAAAATGCCTTGGTTTAAAAATACAATATTTGTACTTACTGCCGACCACACCGCACAGTCGGAAGGTGGTTTTTACTCATCGCAAGTTGGACGCTACGCCGTTCCGCTGATATTCTATTCGCCTACCGACACAACATTTACAGGGCTATCAGGCAATACTTGTTCGCAAAGCGATATTTTTCCATCTTTATTAGATTATTTAGGATACAACAAACCTTTTATTTCGTTTGGGCAAAGTTTATTTCAGGACAGCGTTCCGCATTACTCAATAAGTCGCTTAAACAATGTTTATCAGATAATTTACGACACAATAATTATAGCATCGGACGGAGAAAAAATAATATCGATTAAAACACTAAATAACAACACATTAACCGATGTAAACATTTCTGATTCGCTACCCAAACACATGCAAGATATTTTTACATTTAAACAAGCTATAATACAGCAATTTAATAACCGAATGATTGATAATAAATTAACAAAGTGAAGAAATTACAGAACATATTATTCATAATTAATCCTATCTCTGGAACAGGAAAACAAAAGCACATTCTACAATTATTAAAAGATAATTTAGATACAACAAAATACCAATACCAAACTGTTTTTTCAGAATACGAAGGACATGCCACTGAATTAGCAAAACAAGCTATCGGCAAATACAATATTGTTGTTGCAGTTGGTGGCGATGGCACAATAAACGAGGTAGCCCAAGCCCTTACAAACACCAATGTTGTAATGGGAATAATTGCCATAGGCTCGGGCAATGGTTTGGCTCGCCACCTAAAACTACCACTAAAACCCATAAACGCAATAAAATTACTGAATAAAGCTAACATAAAAACCATTGACACAGCAACCATCAACGATAAAGTTTTTGTAAACGTTGCAGGTATAGGTTTTGATGCTCATGTGGCTCATCTGTACGCTAATTCACCCAAACGCGGTGCAATTCCGTATGTTAAATTTACAGCATCGGAATTTACTAAATATCAACCCATTGACTATAATATTACAATAGATGATAATACATTTACCGAGTCGGCATTTTTAATCAGTTTTGCTAACTCGTCGCAGTTTGGCAATAACGCTTACATATCGCCCAAAGCAATTATCGACGACGGACTATTAGACATCTGCATATTAAAAAAGTTCCCAGCTATACATAGTGGAGTTTTAGCTATTCAACTATTTGATAAGAACATAGACAAATCGAGATATATGAAAATAGTACGTGGCAAAAATATTGTAATAAAAACACAAGACAACATAAAAGCCCATATCGATGGCGAACCTATAAGTTTTAATAATGAACTGCGAATACAAATTAACCCCTTATCGTTACAGATTATTTGTTAATATTTTAATGTGATAATTTGGCAATGTGGCAATGTGTTAATGAGTAAAAAAAACAACCACCTACTTTTGTTGATAGTTGTTTTTTGTTTTTGGTATATTGTTATCTGATAAAACTTATTGACTTAGGCGTATAAATATTAGCTTATAAAAACTCTAACCGCAAAGAACGCAAAGCTTTCGCAAAGAAACGCAAAGACCCTTAGTGAACTTTGCGAAAATTCTTAGCGAACTTTGCGGTTAAGAAATATTAATTATACTGTAAAGTGTTAAAAATAAATGGATAATAAAATACGGACACATATTTATTAAAAGCCTAAGTCAAAAAACTTATTTTATTAAAAATATTTTTCAAACTCTTTTATACTTTTAATCTGTTTATAGTGCAAATTGACACTATCTCCAATATGAATTTTCTTTTTGGCAAGATACATTTTATCTTGTTTTAATTTTACGCCTATTATCCAAATACTATCATTTAACTGATTATTAATTAACATTTTAACTTCCTCATATTCATTTCCCACTTTTGCATTACTATTGATGTTATCAGTATTTTTAAATACATAATAAAGCATATTATTAGCATCTTCGGGCTTTATTTTAGCGACTTGCTTTTGTAACTTAGAAGGCAAATTATTGTAATAATACCACCCCTTTGTATTACATTTTTTTTGAATAAAATTATAAATATCTCTTAATTCACTACTGTTGTTTTCCGATGAATAATCGTAAGTTATTCTTTTAATTAAATCACTGTAATCCAATCCCATATCATCAAAAGTAGGTATCCCTTTCTCTAATCTAAATTCAACCTTTATAGTTTGCTTTACATTAACAGGCATATTTTTTAAGCGACCCGCAGTCCAATATTCATCAGTTGAAGCAATTGCTTTTAATACTTCGTAATCTAAAGCTGGACAAACACTTTTTGATATTTCTAAATCGACAACCCTACCGATGTTATTTATTACAAATGAAGCAAATACACTTCCTTCTTTATTATTTTCATAAGCAGATAACGGATATCTTATATAATTTTCAATATACTGTTTAGCATTTGATAATTTGCCTTTTTTAAATACTGGCATTTGCTCTACTATTACATAATATTTTTGTTCTTTCTCTGTTTTATTTAATGAAGTTTGAGCCATTGCACAATTCATAAATAATAATGTTGATAAAATAAATAATCTGATTTTCATATCTTTAAGTTTTATGACTAAATTTAAGGAATGGTACAAAATTTATTATCCGAAAATGATAGTCTGATTTATAAATATAATTTGTGAGCTCATTAATTAGAGTAAAAACTTACTTATTTTCCATAAAATGGAAATGTAATAATCTGATATAAACCAATTAAAATAGTAACAAATATGCCATAAAACCATCACCTACAAAAGTAGGTGATTGTTTTTTGTTTTTGCTCTATTGTTATCTGATAAAACTTATTTTATTAAAAATATTATAACCACTTGGAGAGGTAGTAACTAAACTACAAAAAAAGGACTAAATAATAAGTTTTCTCTACCACTATAATTTAGACCAAGTAAAAATTTAAAAAATAATTTCATTTTTTCTTATAATTCCATATAAAATAATGTATAATGGTTAAGAGAGAAAGAAACAAAGAAATAAAGGGCGTGGATTTTTTTAGCATTGTTAATAGAGCACCCTGATTTAACATTATTCTTTATATTTTTTACCACGCCCTTTTCTTCAAAAAATTAATATCTATTTATATCTTTTAGTTATTGTTTACACAAAGGAGGGGAAACAACACATATATTTGTTTTTAACTTTAATTAACTTCAATTCCCCTCCTCTTTATTCACAAATCGCATTTTTTCAACTACCACTCTCACATAAACTAATTAAAATACTAACAAATACGATATTTTTGTTACTTTTGTAGTTTGAATTTTTCATTAAAAAACACAATAGATGACAAACCGAAAAACATTAATTTTATTACTATCGTTGGTTACGATAATAACATCGTGTAAAACCTTTACCAAAAGTAATAAAAACGATAAAGTAATAGCTGAGGTTGAGGGTAAAAAACTGTACCGCAGTCAGTTAAAAGTAGTTATACCCAAAAACACAACTAAACAGGACAGTGCCATTTTTGCAAAAAACTACATAAAAAAATGGATATCAAACCAACTACTTTTGGCTAAAGCTGAAATGTATTTAAACGAGGAGCATAGTGCCGAAATTGAAATGATGCTGGACAATTACCGCACCTCACTTATGGTTTTTAACTATCAGCAAATTATAATTCAGCAAAAATTAGACACTGTAGTTAGCGACAATGAGATATTAGAATACTACAACAATCATAGCTCAAATTTTATATTAGACAGTTGTGCGGTTAAGGCTATTTTTGTACAAATACCCAAATCGGTACCCGACAAATACCGCCTAAAAAGGTGGATGCGTTCAAGCACCGAAAAGGATTTAATAAAAGTAGAGGAATATTGCTACGAGAAAGCTAAGCATTTTGACATGGGCGAGAAATGGATATATTTTAGTTCACTAATGAAGTTAACGCCTAAAAAGAACATACCAAACTTAGACAGGTTTTTACAATACAATAAATTTATTGAAAGCTACGATTCTATTTACACCTATTATATTCAGATAAAAGAAGCTAAACTAAAAGATGACGTTAAACCTGTTCAGTTTGTTGGAAATCAGATTAAAAACATAATTCTGAACCACAGAAAAACACAGCTAATTAACACATTAGAGAATAATATTTATAATGATGCCCTTAATCAGAATAAATTTACAATTTACACTAAGAATTAGAAAAAAGATACAAGAAACAAAATACAAGACTCAAGATATAAAGTAGAAAATATGAAATCAATTTTTAAGACAATAGTATTATTAGTTAGCATACTATCAATTAACCAATTACAAGCACAAAAATCAGAACCTATCGATAAAATTATCGCTGTTGTAGGTAGAGAAATAATTTTACTTAGCGAAGTTGAGAACCAAGTACTTCAATTACAATCGCAAGGCTATTACACCTCTGGTAACTTACGTTGCGAGGTGTTAGAACAGATGTTATTTTCAAAACTTATGGCAAATCAGGCAAAATTAGATAGCGTTGAGGTGTCCGATGCCGAAATAAACGACGAAATGGAACGTCGTTTAAGCATGTACATAACACAAATAGGTAGCGAAAAAAAATTAGAGGAGTTTTATGGAAAATCGATACCTGAAATAAAAAAGGAATTTAAAAACGTTATTGCCGACCAACTACTTACAGCAAGGCTACAACAACAGGTTACAGCCGATTTAAAGGTAACACCAAAAGAAATAAAAGAATTTTATAACAGTATGCCCAAAGACAGCGTACCTATGGTAAATACTAAATTTGAAATGGAACAAATTGTTATTAAACCAAAGGTTAAGGAGGTTGAAATTTTACGCATTCAAGATAAATTAAGAGATTTTAAGAACAGAGTAAACAAAGGCGAAAGTTTTTCAATGTTAGCAGTACTTTACTCAGAAGACCCCGGTTCTGCTCCTAAAGGTGGCGAATTAGGTTTTATGAGCCGAAACGACCTTGTCCCTGAATTTTCGGCAGTTGCATTCAAATTAGATAAAGGACAAGTATCAAAAATTGTAAAAACCGACTATGGTTATCACATTATTCAACTAATTGAAAAACAAGGCGAGCGTATTAATTGCCGTCACATCTTGTTAAAACCTAAAATTGACATTGAAGAAAAGCAAATGGCTCAGCATAAATTAGATACAATTCGCAATGCCATAAACAAAAAAGAATTAACCTTTAAAGAGGCATGTTGGAAATATTCGGAGAGCGAGGACTCTCGTCTAAGCGGAGGTATAATGGTAAACCCACGTACAGGTAACACCTATTGGGAGGCTAACCATTTATCGCCAAAAATGTCGTATGCCATTCAAGATTTAAAGGTTGGCGGAATATCAAAGCCTTTTGAAAGTCAAGATAAAAAAGGCAATGCAATTTTTGAAATTGTCCGCTTAAAAACAAAAAAGAAACCACACAAAGCTAATTTAGATGAGGATTATGAGCTATTTCAGCAAATGGCGTTGGAGAAAAAGCAGAATGAATTTATGGAAAAATGGATTAGCGACAAAGTAAAATCAACCTATCTAAAACTTGACGATGATTTTAAAGATTGTAGTTTTAAAAACAAAGTCTGGAAAAACAGATAATTATAATGTGTTAATGTGCTAATTAGTTAATATGCTAATAAATAACTTTAAAAGATGAATTACAAAAATAATACAGAGGCAGTAGATGCTTTAAAACTATCGTTTGATAAATTACAAACCGAGATACACAAAGTAATTGTTGGTCAGCAGGATATTGTAAAAAATACTTTGATGTCTATTTTTAGTGGTGGGCATTGTTTACTGGTCGGCGTACCGGGGCTTGCCAAAACACTTTTAATAAACACAATAGCCGATGCTCTTGGTGTAAATTACAGACGTATTCAATTTACCCCTGACCTAATGCCTTCGGATATTATTGGTGCAGAAATTCTAAACGATAAGCGTGAATTTGTATTCAAAAAAGGACCTTTGTTTGCTAATATCATTTTAGCAGATGAGATAAACCGTACTCCTCCAAAAACACAATCGGCACTATTGGAGGCTATGCAGGAAAAGGCTATTACAGCAGCAGGAACAACCTACAAACTTGATGAACCATTCTTTGTAATGGCTACACAAAACCCAATAGAGCAAGAGGGAACGTATCCTTTGCCAGAGGCTCAATTAGATAGGTTTATGTTCAATATTTTATTGGATTATCCTAATATTGAAGACGAAATAAATATCGTAGCCCAAACCACCACCGATAAAAAAGTAAAGGCTAACACAGTATTAAATGCTGAAGAGATTGTATTTTTTCAGAATTTAATAAGGCAAATTCCTGTTACCGAAAATGTTTTACGCCATGCGGTTTCGCTTGTTGCAAAAACTCGCCCCAACACAGCTGAAGCTCATAATATCACAAATGAATTTGCAAGTTGGGGAGCCGGACCTCGCGCATCGCAATACCTTATATTAGGAGCAAAAACACATGCTGCTATTTCAGGAAAATATTCGCCCGACATTGAGGACGTTAATGCTGTTGCCGTATCTGTTCTTCGCCATAGGATAGTGCGAAACTACAAGGCTGAGGCTGAAAAAGTATCTGTTGAGCATATCATCAATGAGTTGATAAAAAGCCAACAATAAAAATTATACAATCATGAAAAATTTACCAATCGGAATATCGACATTTGAAAAAATAATCAACGACAATTATTTGTATGTTGATAAAACTTCATATATTTTAAATTTAATAGAATCAGGTTATCAATACACCTTTCTAAGTCGTCCTCGCCGATTTGGTAAATCATTATTTTTAAGCACTTTAAAAGCAACATTTCAAGGAGAAAAGGAATTATTTAAGGGTTTATATATTTATGACAAATATGATTTTGACCCTCATCCTGTTATTTACATAAACTTTACTGATGGTGATTTTTCAAAGCCTAATGGATTGCAAAATAGAATTTTAGAAATCTTAGATTTTGCTACAAAAGATTTGAATATTACAATAAATCACTCCGATGATACTCGATATTGGTTTTCATCTCTTATTAAAGAGACATACAATAAAACAGGAAAAAAAGTAGTAGTTTTAATTGACGAATACGACAAACCTATTTTAGATGCAATCAATAATTCCGAGATTGCTCAGCAAAACAAGGAATATTTAAAAGTATTCTATTCCGTACTAAAAGCAAATGACGAATATATCCGTTTTTGCTTTATGACAGGCGTTAGCAAGTTCTCAAAAGTTTCTATTTTCTCTGGATTAAATAACTTAAAAGACATAACATTAAGTCCAAAATTTGCGAGTATTTGTGGTTATACTCATTCCGAATTAGATGATTATTTTGCCGATTATTTATGCGATGTAGATAAGCAAAAACTTGCATATTGGTACGACGGTTATAATTTTACAGGAGAAAAAGTTTACAATCCTTACGATATTCTTTTATTTTTTAGTGAAGGAAACATCTATAAAAATTACTGGTTTGAAACAGGAACACCTACTTTCCTAATGAATTTAATAAAACAACAGCAATATTTTGTTCCTCAACTCGACAAATTAAAAGCAGATGAGAGTTTGTTAAATTCTTTTGATATTGAAAATTTAAATATTGAAACATTATTATTTCAGAGTGGATATTTAACAATTAAAAAAATAATTGAAAACTATAAGGGTTACACTTATGAATTAGATTTTCCTAATTTTGAAGTACGCAATTCATTTAATGAATATGTATTTTCAGCAATATCTAATTTAAAAAATATTGATTATCAAATAAATACACGCCAAGCATTATTAGAATGCGACATGCCTACATTAAAAGAAAATCTGCATTTATTATTTGCATCAATACCTTATAGACAAGGAAAAATACATACTTACGAGGGCTATTATGCAAACATAATTTTTGCACATTTTAAAACTTTGGGCTTAGATGTAACCTGTGAGGAACGTACCAACAAAGGACGAATTGATTTATTAGTCTGCACGCCTGATTACATCTGCTTAGTTGAATTTAAGGTGGGTACAGAAAATGCTTTGGAACAAATAAAAAGCAAAGGTTATCATGAAAAATATGCAAACGAAAAAGTAATTTTACTTGGCATTAATTTTGACGAGGATGAACGTAATATCTCTAAATTTGAATGGGAAGAAGTTTCTTAAATTCATAATTAACAACAGAAAAACATTCCACTTCAATATCATTAAAATAACTTACTAAACTTTGGAATAAAATTTGCTCACAGCAAAAATTAAAATGCGAAAAATACTATACATATATCTGCTAATGACTTTGAGCTTAGTTGCTCATGCTCAAAAAAAATATAAAATTGAGGTTCTAAATTTCAATTCGGTAAAGAGCAATAAAAACATTCATAAAGGAGCGAGAAGACTTATTGGCAATGTAAAATTCAAACAAGACAGTACTATTATGGAGTGCGATAGTGCCTATTTTTACGTTGATAAAAATATGTTTGACGCATTTAGTAATGTACATTTATACAAATTAGGCGACACCAATAGCGTTAATGTACGTAGCGATTTTCTGCGACATCTTGGAGATAGAAAAATGGCACAATTCCGCAACAATGTGGTACTAACCGATACCAACGTAATTATGCGAACCGATTCGCTTGATTATGATATTAATGCCGATATAGGATATTATCTGTATGGTGCTGAAATTGAAGACAGTGCAAGTACATTGATTAGTAAAAAGGGTTATTATTATGCCAACGAACGCAATGTTTATTTTAAAGAAAAAGTTGTTGTTAGCCATAACGAAGGCGAATACAAACTATTTACCGACACTTTACGCTACAATACAGATGATAAGATAGTAAACTTTTTTGGTAGAAGTCAAATGGTGGTGAACGACACCAATAATATGTTTGCCGATTTTGGTTGGTACAATACTGAAAACAACAAGGCTTTATTTAAGAAGAACGCCTTACTAACAAGCCCAACCCAAAGCCTTGAAGCCGATAGTATTTTTGTAGACAGAACAGAAAATTATGGCAAAGCATTCTCGAATGTTATCGCTACCGATTCTGTAAAAGAAATTGTAGCAACAGGAAACTATTTTGAAGGGCATCAGACAACCGAAAGCATATTAATAACAGACAGTGCTATGGTAAAAGTCATAATGGAAGGTGATAGTATTTTTATACATGCCGACACAATTTTTTCAGAATTAGACACCGCTAATTTTAAAATTGACACCATCGACACCAAAATTGATACAATAAAATACCGATATTTTAAGGCTTTTCATCATGTAAAGGTTTTTAAATCCGATTTTCAGGCAAAAACCGATTCGCTATTTTTTACAACTGTTGATTCAATAGGTCGTATGTTTGGCAGACCTGTATTATGGGCTGAAGGGACACAAATAACTTCAAAATACATGGAGGCTTTTATTGCTAACGAAGTTCTGCATAAATTCAAATTATACCAAACAGGATTCATTGTGTCGCAACAAGATACGGGACATTACAATCAAGTTACAGGTAAAGATGTTACGGGCTATTTTAAAGATAACAACATACATCGCATTGACATAAAAAATAACTGCGAGACATATTATTTTCCCGATGACGAAGGAGAAATTGTAGGAATCAACAAGGCGGAATGTGAAAACATGTCGATATATATGGATAAAAATAAAGTTAAAGGCATCATTTACCGAAAACAACCTAAAACAACTACCTATCCATTAAAAGATGTTCAGCCCAAAGAAATGAAAATGAAGAATTTTATTTGGCTTGAAGATTGGCGACCTAAAAAGCCCTCAGATATATTTTGGTGGGAAAACCAACCTAACAATAAAAGTATTGATGTTCAAAAACAAGAGCAAAAAACTCAACCTAAATCGGAACATATCAATATAGATAAAAAAGCAAGTGAACTAAAAAGACAATAATTATGCACAAGATAATTATCCCCAAACCGCTAAAACAAAACGACACAATAGGCTTAGTTGCTCCTGCTTTTGCTATAACTAACGAACAGCTTGAACAAAGCATCAATAATCTGCAAGAATTAGGTTTTAAGACTAAACATACCGACATTGTACTAAAAAAACACGGATATTTTGCAGGTACCGACGAACAACGAGCCAACGATTTAATGCAAATGTTCGCCGATAAAGAGATTAATGGGATTATGTGCATACGCGGAGGTTACGGAACGTCAAGAATATGTAATTTATTAGATTACAACATAATACAAAATAACCCCAAACCTTTAATTGGTTATAGCGACATTACTTTTCTGCAAAATGCAATATTCAAGGAAACAGGTTTAGTTACCTACCATGGCTTAACTGGAGTTTGCGACTTTAATAGCTTTAGCACACAGGCTTTAACCGATGTTATTTGCAACACAAACCAAAACTACGAGTTTAAATACAACCGAGAACCTAATACTGAAACTCTAACTGAATTTGACAAATACACAATAACTAAAGGTACTGCTGAAGGTACTTTAATTGGTGGTAATTTATCGGTATTAGTTTCTATGATAGGAACAGAATTTGCACCATCATACAAAAACAAGATAGTATTTATTGAAGATATTGACGAAAGAACATACCGCATAGACCGCATGCTTACCCAATTAGTACAAGCAACCGACTTATCAGAGGCTAATGGCATAGTATTCGGAATATTCCGAGCATGTTCCGAAACAAAACAACCATTTTTAACATTAAAAGAAGCTATTGAAGATATAATAAAACCACTAAATATTCCTAGCTCCTATGGTTTATCATTCGGACATATAAAACATAAAATAACTTTACCTATAGGGTTAACTGCTCAATTTAATGCTGATAAGAATTTATTAAGAATAATATAAAATAAATTTCAATAAAATTTTTAATTATTAATACATTTAATTAAATTTGTATCAGTATTAATAATTAAAAACAATTTATTATGAATTTAACATTTATTTTTAAGCGTAACTTATGGCTATTAGCTATATGTTTACTAGTAAGTAACGTGAATGCTCAAAATCAAAGATTAAGAGCCAATTTAGAGGAAATCAAATATTCTACAGTAAAAACAACTAACGTAGCAAAAAGTGATGCAAAAGCACCACATGGTTTAACTGCTAACTACAATAGTGAAACTAACATTGTTGATTTAGCTTGGAAAGATGTAAATACAGAAAAACCTACTGTTATTCTTGAAGAAGGTTTTGAAACTGATGATTTTCTTACAACTGGTGGATGGACTATAAAAACATCTGCAGGTATAGATTCAGAACAAAGTATACCTGGAGAGGGTGTTGTCACTTGGGCTTTTGCAGTGAAATCAACAGAACCAAAAAACTGGAATGATCGCATTCATTCTGGAGAGCGTGCTATGGGAATACCATACAGTGCAACACAATTTCATTGGTTAACTACTCCTGAAATTGAAGCTAAAAATGGTTATAAATTATCGTTTTGGACTTGGTACAACTCTGGAAAGGCTGATGATGGAAAAACATACATAACTAATTTTAGAGTTATGGTACTAAGTGAAGATAGTTGGAATGAGGAACTATTCTACAATTCTGAAGCACAATCAAACACATTAGAATCCATAGTAGAAATTGATCTTAGTAAATATGCTGATAAAAATATACAAATAGCATTTGTTTATGAAGGTACTGATGGATGGGGATTAACAGTTGACGATGTTAAAATAGAAGGAAGTGCTAAAAAAGGAAACTCTAAAGATGCAGAATTTGCAGGATACAAGGTTTATCGTAATGGAGAAGAACTTACTACTATTTCAGATGTTGCAACTACAACATACCAAGACGATATTAGCTCTTTAGAAGATGGTGATTACACATACAAAGTTTCTGCTTTATGGAAAGAAGGTGAAAACACAGAAGAATCTGACCCAACAAATGAAGTTACTGTCACTAAAGGAGGAGGAACAGCTTCTGCTATAAACACTCAAGAATTAGAAAATGTAAAATTATACCCTAACCCTAATATGGGAACATTTACAATTGATTTAGGTGAATATAACAATGCTGAATGGACATTAACTAACGCTAATGGACAAATTATTAAATCAGCAAAAGCAACCAACCAAATTGTTAATGTAAATGGTATTGAATCAGGATTATATTTTGTAAAAGTTACTTCTACTAAAGGTACTAAAGTATTTAAAGTAGTTGTAAAGTAATAAAATAATTATTACTTATAATAAAACTAAAGGACAGTCCAAAAAAATATTGGACTGTCTTTTTTTTTACTACATTTGTAACAACATAAAACTTTAAAAATTAACATCATGGAAAACAAAACATCATCAAAATTTATATTTTTAGGATTATCAATATTTATAGGGCTTAGTTGCTTAGGCTATTTTATATTTAGAGGATTTAAAACCTTTAGCGACAAAGACCGTATTGTAACAGTAAAAGGCTTAGCCGAAATGAATATAGAGGCAACTTCGGCAACTATAAATTTAAACTTTGAATTTTCAGGCGATGATGTTGACGACCTGATTAAACGAACTAAAAACAAAAAGCACAAGATTATTGCTTATTTAACAGAAAACGGATATAACACCAAGGACATTACTATTAACAATATAGATGTTACTGACAGACAACGATATTACACTACAAAATGGAACAGACAAGGCGAAGAAGTATCAGTAAAAATTAACCGATATACTATATTTCAGAGCCTAACAATACAATCAAATGATGTGAAAAATACCGAAAACCAGATGTCAAAGATTAAACTCGACTTGGTAAGTAAGAATCTAACATCAAACATACACACAAACTATATTTTTCCAGAATTAAATACCATAAAGCCAAAATTGATAGCTGAAAGCACTAAAAATGCACGTATAGCTGGCGAACAATTTGCTAACGATTCAAAAGCTAAATTAGGAAAAATTAAAACCGCCTCGCAAGGGCAAATATCTATTGCTGGTAGATATTACTATGATGAAGAAGACAACAATATACCCCAAGAACCTTACATTCAGAAGGTTAGAGTTGTAAGTAGAATTGTTTTCTTTTTAGAATAAGATTTTACATTAAAAATCAAAAATAACACCAATAGTAGGAATTACCGTTCCTGTTCCATTATTATTTAACGGACGTAAATCATATAATGTGGGGTCGCTTGAGTTTATCATCTCTTGCCCTTCTGCATCTCTATTAGTATAATAATCAATACATTCAGCTTTAAAGTTATAAGCATTCTGAACATCAATATATAATTTTAGTTCGGTATTTTTTATAAAGAAACTTTTATTTATACGCACATCTAACTGATGAAAAGGCCTTAAGCGTTGGCTCATAAGCTGTTTATAATCAAAATATGCACGGTGCCTAATATCCCATGCAATTTTATTTCGGCTACGTTCTAAATCGTAAGGAGTATAGGGCAAGCCTCCTGCAAATCGCCACTTTAAGCCAATATCCCAATTATATTTAAACTTCTTCATAAATGTAAATATAAATATGTGCCTATTATCCCAAGCAGTTGGTAACCAATCATTTTGGTTATGTAAAAACTCACTTACCGAAAATGTATAGGATATTAACATATTGATATTATTAGGCAAACGATTCTGCGAAAGCAACTCAATACCCCAAGCTCGCCCTTCCGACTCCGACACCAACGATTCGTTACCAATAATTCCGAAATCAACATCGCGATGAGCTAAGGATATTTTATCTGTTACCGAAAATGGATAATTATAATATTTCTTATAAAATCCTTCAAGGGTAATTAAACCATTTTCATAAGGATACAACTCAACACCAGCAACTAAATGGTCGGCATGGATATATCCTAATTTGTTTGTTTTATTTTCCAATTCGCCTTCTTTATTTCTATACCCTAGCGATGTGTATGAGGGTAATTGAAAAAAACGACCTACATGTACATGTGCCGATATTTTAGGAGAAAATGAGTACGATAATTTTGCTTGTAATGAATTTTGCTTCAATGGGTTATACATATAATCGGCATAAGTATTGCCCAACATACGATATCCTATGCTTGTTTTTAATTTATCGCTAAAAAATGATTTATCTAACTGTACAAAAGCAGAATATTTAAAAAATTTCAGGCTGTTATTCAAATCTACATTTATAATTGTATCTAAAATAAACAACTTACGATATACCTCATTATTATATTTAACGTACTGCCCTCCTACTCCCACGTTAAGGTCAAAGTTATTTGGCAAATAAATAGTATTCTCCCACCTTAATTTGTTCTCAATTTGCGATGATTTATTATTTTGCAAAAAATCCTCACTTTTATTATTATTCTCATATTTATACGATTTATTCATCAGCATATTTCGGCTAAGTACCAAGGTACTATATCCATTTTTATAAAAATGCTTCCAAACCGTACCTAAGGCGTAACTCCACTGATTTTGCTCGGGCAGATAATCTAATATATATTGCTGTAACTCATCTGTTTTTTTCATATCCGTATCCAAACGGTTATAATCCAACGAACCTATTGAAATAAAGCTCAGTTCATTTTTAGAATCTATTTTATGCTTTACTTTTACTTGATAATCATTAAATGTTGGCAAAAACGGCAACCCAATAAGTTTAAACAGAAGTTGTAAATACGAACGCCTAACCGAACAGATAAACGTCGTTTTATCGCCAATAGGTCCATCGACAACCAACGACACCTCACTTGCTCCAATACTCGTCCTTAGCTTTAATTTGTCTTTATTGCCATCAATCTGTTTAAAGTCAAATACCGCACTCAAAGCACCTGCCTTTGATGCTGGAAACGATGCTGAATAGAACTTAACCTCTCGCATAAAATCGGCATTTAAAATACCATTTGTTCCGCCTGTTGAACCTTGCGTTGCAAAGTGGTTTATATTAGGTATTTCAATATCATCAAGATAGAATTTAGCCTCATTACCAGCTCCTCCGCGTATAAAAATATCGTTACGGTTAAGGGCAGGCATATTTGCCACCCCCGGTAAGTTTTGTATAACCTTAGCTATATCCCTATTTGCTCCTGGGCTATTTTCAATCTCCTGCAAACCGATACTCTTCATGCTAACAGGAGCTTTATCGTTGCGTTTTAAAGTATTTACAGTAACAGTAACCTCATCAAGTGAAACATCACTTTCACGCATCTTTATTTCAACATAAATAGTTTTTGTATTAATTACTTTAAACTCTTCGGAAGAAGTTGAATTAAAACCCAAACAGCTGGAAGTAAGTTTATAAAAACCAACAGGAACATTTTTAATAAGGAAAACGCCATCATCATCGGTACTTGCACCCATACTTGTACCTACAACCCCTACATTTACAAATGGTAATGGCTCATTATTCTTTAAGTTAATAACCTTCCCTGTTATATTTCCAAAACCTTGCCCCTGCGATAAAACTATATTTACACTAAAAATAAAAGCGAATAAACATATTGCTCTTTTCTTAATTAAAATCATATTTTCTTATTTTTCCAAGTAACTGTACGTAACCAAATAAGCGATACTATTCCCAAACCTGCACCATACAAGAACTCTATCAACCACACTTGGGCTATGGTTAAGTTATAAGCAACCATTATTTTTATTCCGATAAGGTAAGCAATAGTTACGCTCGTTTCCACTATCATTGCAGATATTGTATGCCCTGTACCCATAACTGCATTAAACATAATTAAGCCAAATGCAAGTACAAATGATGCGGCTGAAATAACATACAAAACAGGAACGGTAGCCGTTTGCAGAACAACATCGTTAGGTGCAAAAAAAGCAACTGTTTGTTTTGAAAACAGTAATAAAAGAAGGTTTAGAAATGCAATACACAAACAACATAAGAATATTGCTTTTCGGATAATTACAAATGATTTTTTGCTCTGCTTTACACCAATAGAATAACTTACAAGTGAATTAGTTGCTGATGCAAAACCCATTATTGGCAAAAGAAGAATTATATAAATACTACGTGCGATATTTGATACGGCTAATGCCTGCGAACCCATATTCTCAACAAACACAAAAAATAAAAACCAAGCCATAAACGATATAAAATTTTGCACCATAGTAGGTGTAGATATTTTAAATATCTTTTTTATATCATCAAATAAAATGCTTTGTTTTCCTGAAAAACGAAATGGTTTAAACTCCTTTCGTGTAAACGTTACTCGGATAAAAATAAATAACGCAAGATACTCAGCAATTACCGATGCAATGGCTGCCCCTTCAATTCCGTAAGCTGGAAAAAAGCCAATTCCAAAAATCAACAGATAATCAAATAAGATATTTACAACCGACATTATAATTGTTACGTAACTAATCACTTTTGTACGTGCAATGCCGATTACAAACGACCTAAAACCTACGTTTAAAAAGGCGGCAAACAGTCCAAAGTATCGGATATTCAGAAAGCGTAATGCCTCGTCTTGCACTAAGGGATTTTCTATTGTTTGGGATAAAATATAGGGCGTAAATATTTTCAGAAGAATAAAAAATAAAACAGCAAAACCCAATAGCATAGCCATTGAATTAAACCACAATTGCTTTATAGCCTCGTAGTTTTTTTCGCCATAACGCCTCGATATAAATACCTGAACACCAACTCCAAATCCAAAGGCTAACATCACTATTGTCAGGTAAAAAACACCGCCAATTGCAATAGAACCAAGACTAATTTCGCCTAAGCGACCGACAAACACAGTGTCGGCAATGGTAATGGTGTCTTGAGCCAAACTACCCAAAATAATTGGGTAGGCTATTTTCCAAATATTTTTGTAGGAATAATGTTTTTTTTCCACTTTATATATCTTAATAAAATAAGGCTGCAAATATAAAATTATCTTAAATATCTCAATCTGAAATTGGATAGATTATTTTGCTAAAATGAAAAAAAGGTTGCATTAGAAATTAACGCAACCTTTTTTTGTTTCTCAAAAAAAAATTATTATTACTCAATATATTTTCCTTCCTCTTTTAATGTTTCAACAAATACATTCCAACCGTCTAATATTTTCTCTACATTTTCAATTCTTTCATCATTCTTGCTTTCCTTATATCGGCTGATTGGTAAGCCCCAAGGATAACCATCAACAATGTAAAATTTACCTTTATCAGTTGTTGTAAAATCTACGGTATTATAATGCAATACTGGTGTATGATACATCGGATTTTCCATATCGGTAACAACTTTGGATTTTAATTTAAATAAGAATTTTCCATTTTTATAAAATTCTAATTTATCACTAAAATTCTCTAAAATTTTGCTCAATGTTTCAGAAACTGGTTCATCACTATTAATATTCTTAAAAATTATTTCGCCAGTTGTTCCATTATACGAAACTATTTCATCGCCTGTAAACACGACTTTTGATTGGTTTGCAGACATTTGTTTCATCGCCCCTTTGGGTGTTTTTATTTGTGACTTAATCTCTATTTGGGATTTTCCTATAATAGGATTATCATCTTTATTGTCGCAACCTACAATTAGTGCAACTAATAATACTAAATATAAAAATTTACCACATCTCATAACTCAAAATTTTAAATTAAACATACGCAAATTTATACAAAATCATATCGAAAATCACAATAAAAAATAGATTTTTATAGTTACTCCCCACTATTTATACTATATCTAAATAATATCTAACTTGTTTAGAATATTTTACAAAACTTTTATTATTCTTATTTTATATTTAATAGTATTCATAAATATAATTTGATAAATTACATATCTTGCCATTTACCTATCGTTTAGCAAAGACCCCAAAGGTTTTTAAAACCTTTGGGGTCTGAATATCATAAAATATAAAATTAATTCTCAATTATTTAAGATAATCCTCAAAATAATCAGTAACCTTTTGCATTAAGTGAATACGGTCGTAACCCCTAACATTATGCTCGGCACGTGGATAGATAAAATAATCCACAGGCACATTGTTTTTAATACACTCACGCACAAATAATTGGCTATGTTGCATTACCACAGTTGGGTCGATAGCTCCTTGCACAATTAACAATTTGCTTTTCAAGTCCTTAGCACGTGGAATTAGCGAAGTAAACTGATAGCCCTCTTTATTTTCCTCTAGCTTGTCCATATATCTTTCGCCGTACATTATTTCGTAGTATTTCCAGTCGATAACAGGACCTCCTGCACACGCAACTTTAAACGTTTCTGGGTAATTTACAGTTAATGATATTGTCATAAATCCGCCATAACTCCAACCGTGAACACCAATTCTTTCGGCATCAACGTAAGGCAAGCCTTTTAACATTTTAATTCCCTCCATTTGGTCTTTCATCTCATTTACACCACACTGACGATGAATAACATTCTCAAACTCCAAACCACGATTTGCCGAGCCACGGTTATCGACAGTCAGCATCACATAGCCCTTTTGAGCCATTAGGTACTGCCACATTCTTGCACCACCTAACCAAGTGTCGTGGATTAATTGAGCGTGAGGACCTCCGTAAACATACACCACCGCTGGATATTTCTTGTTAGGGTCAAAATTTGTTGGTTTTATCAAACGATAATACAAGTCTGTTTTTCCGTCCGCACTTTTTATAGTGCCTATTGTCATCTCTGGTATGTCGTAGTCGGTAAGCGGATTTTCAGCAGTTAGCAAGTTCTTAACCGTTTCGCCTTTGGCATTTAAAATATTTACCACACGAGGCGTTTTTGTATTTGAATAACTATCGGCTAAGTACGAATATTTGTCATTAAATACTACGCTATGAACACCATTTGGCGAGGTAAGTTTTTGCGTTTCACCTGTTTTTATATTTGTGCGGTAAGCGTGACGTTGTATCGGACTTTCCTTTGTGGACATATAATAAATGTTCTTTCCGTCAGTGCCAATTAAGTGAGTTATTTCCCAATCGCCTTTAGTCAATTGCTTGATTTGCTTTCCGTCAGTATTGTACAAATATGCGTGATTGTAGCCATAAGTACGTGTCTGATAAATAAATTCGTTATTGTTTACAAATAACAATTTGTGCTGTGGCTCAACGTATTTTTTATGCGTTTCGGTAAATAAAGTTTTTTCCAATACACCTGTTTCAGCATTGTAACGATTCATTTTCATTTCGTTCTGCTCACGGTTTAGCACTTGAATATAAATTTTTTCGCCTTTTAAATCCCAACTAATATTTGTTAGATATTTTTCAGAAACGGTGTCATCCTTTTCAATAAAAATATTTTGTTTACATACATATTTTTGTTGCATAACACCCTTGTCGTTTTTAAAACTAACTAACTTACAAGCATCTAAATTAAAAACGCCCAAACTAACGTGTTCGCTCTTCATACCCGCCATTGGGTACTTAATTGCCGAAAGTTCAGCTTCGCGAGTTCTGATATCCACAATTGGATAATCCTTAACATTTGAATTGTCCTTACGATAAAATGCCAACTTATTACCCTTTGGCGACCAAAATAATCCGCCATTAATTCCAAACTCGTTACGACTGACTGATTCACCATTTACTATATTTGGGTTTTTGTCGTTGGTAACTTGTATTTGTTTGCCATTGTAGGCAATAAAAACATTGTTTTTGACGGTATAAGCAATAGCTTTCTTTTCAAAGCATAAGTTTTGATTACTTGCCTCTTTGGGTAATTCAATTTGTAAAGTAATCGCCTTTTTACTTACTGAATAGCAATAAAATTTATTACCATACCACAAAGTTAATTCATTGTTGTTCTGAACTTTAACATAAGGAACGTAACGGAAAGTGTCGGCTTTAGCAGATTTTAAGGCTTTGTTTAATTCAGCTAAATCGAATAAAGTTTCCTTTTCTTTTTGCTTAATTCCTTGTGTGTAAACCGCTGTATAATCCTGAAATAAAACAGTATTGCTATTTAGCCACTGAATGTTTGAAATCCTTTCAGGATACAACTCTCGCCATTGTCCAATAACGGCTTCTTTCATTGTAAAATTCTTTTTCTGTGCAAACGCAGAAATACTTATTGCTGTTAGGAATAAGTAGATTAGGATGTTTTTTTTCATTTTTTTTGTGTTTTGTTTTAAAGTCGGAAGTCAGAAGTCGGAAGACCGAAGTAGGTGCTTGCAGACTTTTTACCACTTCCTTTCAATTTATATTATGTTTTTAAAATATGCTCGACAAAAACTTCCGTCTTCAGTCTTCGGACTTCCGTTTTTAAAATCATTTTATATTATTTTTAAACGCAATCATCATATTCATTAAATTATACGAATCTGTATAAAGTTTTTGAAAATCCTCTTGCGATATATATTCTCGTTTTCGTGCTTTGTGTAAACAAGTTACTACCTCTGCTAAAGAACGAATAGCATAACCCATAAACTTTTTAAATTCAGGGTTAGATTGCCCTATTGCTCCCTCTGAAATATTTAGTGCAATAGAATCTGCAACTCGTCTAATTTGTGAGTTTAGATTAAAAATCTCTTCTTTTGGAAATCTTTTAGATAAAGAATTAATCTCTTCACCAAATTCCATTGCTTTTTGCCAAATGATTATATTTTCAAATTTAAAGTTCATCTTTTTAGTCGGAAGTCAGAAGTCGGAAGACCGAAGTAGGTACTTGCAGACTCTTTGCTACTTCCTTTCAATTTATATTATGTATTTAAAATATGCTCGACAAAAACTTCCGTCTTCGGACTTCGGACTTCCGACTTCGGACTTCCGACTTCGGACTTCCGACTTCCGACTTCCATCTTACTTTTTAACTTTCAACTTCTCAAAATAAACCTTGTCGCTTTCAATCACCTCAACTGCTTTTTTATAGATTGGATCAAGTTCATTTATTATCTCAAAAAATTCGCTACGCCCCCAAATATTATTAGCTATTAAGGCTTTTAAATTTAGTTTAATATTCTTTTTGCTGATTGCTAACTGTTCTGGGTTAGGTTTTATTTTCTTTTTCTTTTCGGCAAACTTTACAAGATTATTTAACATCTTATCATCTACCTCAAAATCTTTCTTAAATTGCTCAAAACCTTTTTTCTGATATCTCTTTTCTATTGACTTTCTATTTTTATCTAAATAGCTAATGACAAAATGGTTAATAGCTCCTTTACGCATTAAATCCCTGTAATAATCGGAGTATCCAAGCGTATCTATCGGTACAAAAATATCAGGCATTATACCGCCACCACCATAAACAGTACGCTTATTTTTAAGGGTTTGGAATTTTAAAGAATCTGGAAAATGAATTGAGTCAGCATTGCTTAACTCTCCATTGTTGTAGCGATTAATAATATCCTTATGATAATTATCAATACCTTTTTTGCCTTTTTTATAGGCTTTTTGAATAAGTCGCCCTGTTGGAGTGTAGTATTTTGCTACGGTTAGCCTCATCATCGAGCCATCGGGCAAACCAAACTGACGTTGAACCAAGCCCTTACCGAAAGTTCTACGACCAACAAGTACTGCCCTATCCCAGTCCTGCAAAGCACCCGACACAATCTCACTTGCCGATGCTGAACCTTCGTCAAGCATTAACACAACCTTGCCATATTTGTTTTGCGACTTTTTAAGAGCCTTATATTCCTGTTGCGGACTTTTTATTCCTTTAGTAAACACCACCATCTCCCCTTGATTAAGGAACTCATTTGCAAGTTCAAAAGCCATGTTTAGGTAGCCACCACCGTTGTTGCTAAGGTCAAGGATAAGGTTTTCAGCATTCTGTTTGCGTAAATTTGTGATAGCCTCCAAATATTCTTTCATAGTAGTAGCCGAAAAGCGATTTAACTTAATATAGCCCGTGTTTTTATTTACCATATAAGACGCATCTAAACTGTAAATCGGGATTTTATCACGGATAACCTCAAAATCAATCAATTCCTTTTCGCCATTACGTTTAACACTTAAAATTACTTTTGTTCCTTTTTTTCCTCGTAATAATTCAAATACTTTTTTATGAGTTAAACCAACCCCTGCAACCATTTCATTGTCAACTTTCACAATACGGTCACCAGCCAAAATACCTACTTTTTCAGAAGGACCTCCCGATACGGGCGTTACAACCAAAAGTGTGTCGTTCATTATATTAAACTGTATTCCTACCCCCTCAAAATTACCCTGCAAAGGCTCATTCATCCGTTTAACTTCCTCTTTCGAGATATATACCGAATGAGGGTCAAGTTCTTTCAGCATATTTACAATAGCAGTTTCAACTAACTGCGATTTATTTACAGTATCAACATAAAAATTGTCGATTAAACCTAGCGTTTTTGAGAATTTATAAACGTCCTCATTAAAAACCTGTGCTATACTAATATTATAAGCAAATACAGTAAGCAATAAAATGATTGTTTTTTTCATCTTTCTATAATGTGTTAATTTGCTAATTTGTTAATGTGTTAATATCCTAAAAAGTCTTGAACTATCGGACTTTTAGATTTTCCTTCCGACTTAGGTCTTCTGCACCCCCCTTGTAATCATTCTGCTGTGTATCTAAAATTTTATATATTTAAACTATTAACGTTTTGTTGATTGCCAATACTTTTTTCTTTTATATTAACTTGTTTGTTTAAACCTTAAAAATAGCCAACAGCCAAAGGCTAAAAGCTAAATGCCTAAAAAATAAAGCTCACAAAATAAAGAAAATAAATCTGTTTAAACGATAATCACAAAATAAAAAACTAAAATAATTTGATATAATCAAACCGAAATGATATTTTTGTGTTTTAGTAATTAACAATTAAACCTTATAGTTATGAATACAAAAAAATATTTATTAATAGCGTTGTTAAGTGTTTTTGCACTTAGTTTTAATTCTTGCGAAGAAGAAGACCCTGAAGAATCGTGTGCAAAAGGTGCTAATATGCAAGAGGACTGGAAATGTGAAGTGCCCGTATATCCTACATTTTGTAGCGATGGCGTAAATAATTCATATTATCAGTATGATGGAAAAAAATATGTATGCGACGGAGTTGATGCTAGTTCATGTACAAAAGCTTTAGATGAGATTGCTGAAGATTTAAAATCAAAAGGCGATTGTGGAAAAGCTAAAATATACATTGAAGAAGACCTTGACGTTATGGCTACTAAGTTATTAGAAGAAGTGAAAATCAATTCTCTTTGCAAATAATATTATTTTTAATGTTAAACTTAATGGGGGGCTGTCCGATACTTTTTCGACAGCCTCTTTTTTCTTAAAAAAACTTAAACCAACACCTAATTTTTTAATTATTTTTATGTAGGTTTGCAAAAAAGTAAAGCAAGTATTATGGATAATTTTGTTGTATCAGCACGTAAATACCGTCCTACTAATTTTAAATCGGTAATAGGACAGCACTCGATAACCACAACTCTAAAAAACACAATAACCAATAAACATATAGCACACGCTTATTTGTTTTGTGGTCCTCGTGGTGTGGGTAAAACTACATGTGCCAGAATATTTGCAAAAACCCTAAACTGCTTAAACCTAACAGCTGATACCGAGCCTTGTAACGAATGCGAATCGTGCAAAGCATTCAATACCGACCGCTCGTTTAACATTCATGAATTAGACGCAGCATCAAATAACTCGGTTGAAAATATCCGTTCACTTATTGACAAGGTTCGCATACCGCCACAAATAGGGCAATATAGCATCTATATAATTGATGAGGTGCATATGTTGTCGCAATCAGCTTTTAATGCATTCTTAAAAACTCTTGAAGAACCACCTAAACACGCGATATTTATTTTAGCAACAACTGAAAAACATAAGATTCTGCCAACAATATTATCTCGTTGTCAAACATTTAATTTTAACAGAATTACGGTAGAAGATACTACTAAATATCTAGAGTACGTTGCTGATAGCGAGAATATTAAAGCCGACCCTCAGGCACTTACTGTAATTGCCCAAAAGGCTGACGGTGCTATGAGAGATGCTTTATCGGTATTTGACCAAATAGTTAGTTTTTCGGGCAACGAAATTACTTACGAAAAAACAATAGCTAATCTAAATGTATTAGATTACGATTACTTCTTTAAATTAACCGAAGCATTTTTAACAGAAAACGTATCGGACGCATTAGTATTATACGACGATATACTAAGCAAAGGATTTGAAGGTCAGCATTTTTTAGCAGGGCTAAGTAAACATTTTAGAGAACTAATGGTTGCTAAAAACGAACAGACAGCTAAACTAATTGAGGTTGGTGCAAATATAAAAACTCAATACATTGAACAAGCTAAAAAATGTGAGGACTGGTTTATTTTTGATGCCATAAAAATAGCTAACGAGGGCGAATTGGAATATCGGAATAGCCAAAACAAACGTCTTACTGTGGAAATTACTTTGTTAAAAATGTGTAACATTTTTGCAGAAAAAAAAAAGTGGAGTTAATTAATAAAAAGAAACTTCAGCACAAAAACAAAACACAGAAAACAAACGCATCTACCACAGCTAAAACTACAAATACTACCAATGTAAACAATAATACACAAAGCAGTAGTACTGATAATCGTTCAAACACTAAACAAAAAGAAAATACTACACCTATTTATAAAGAATATGTGGGCGTTAATTCGCCATCGCTAAAGAAGATAAAAAACAATATTCTTGACACAGGAAATAACACCCCTAAAGCCAATGATAACGATCATACTTCTACCGAATTAGAAGGTATTGCTATATCCGACTTTAAACAAGAAGATGTCGATAGGGTTTGGCAAGAATTTGTTGATAAAATAAAAAAAACAAGAGTACGTTTTTATCAGCTATTTAAAAACCAAACTCCAAAACTTACCAACGACTATGTTTTAGAAATAAATACCAACAACAAGTCGCAAAAAAAAGATATTGAGGAAGAAATATATAAAGAAGTGTTACTATTCTTAAAACAGCAACTAAACAACAGTAAAATATCTATACAGATAAATATTCTAGAAGGCGAAAATGAAGAATTAATTTACGGAGATACAAGCGTTTACCAATATCTTGCAAAAAAGAACGATATACTAAACACGTTAAAAGAGGTATTCAACTTAGACTTTGAATAAAGATAGACTTAGTATGAGTATGTATTGAGCTAAAAACAAAACATTGCTTAAAAGTTAATTGTTTAAATGAATACAAAACCCTATATTTACAGAGAGGTAAAAATATTAACTTTAAAATACAATACAATGAATAAAAGATTAGAAACTGCTTTAAACAAGCAAATTAACGCTGAATATTGGTCAGCTTATATGTATTTATCAATGTCGGCTTATGCTGATGATGCTGGTTTTGTTGGCATTGCCAATTGGATGAGAATGCAATACAACGAGGAGGTTGAACATGCCTTAAAAATATTTGATTACATAATAGCACGTGGCGGAAAGGTTGAATTACAACCAATAAAAGAAGTCCCTACCCAATGGGAAGGTGCTGTACATATTTTTGAGGAAACATTAAAGCATGAGCAATCGGTTACTGCTATGATAAACGATTTAATGAAATTAGCAATAGACGAAAATGACTACGCTACTACAAGTTTTCTGCAATGGTTTATTGATGAGCAAGTAGAGGAAGAATCGAGTGTTAAAGAAATTCTTGACCAACTACGAATGGTTGAAGGTAAAGGAAACGGTTTATTTATGATAGACCGCGAACTTAAACAACGCTCTGCTAACGCATAATTATTAGGGATACAAAAGTAGCTAAACATACACATTGCTACTAATCTACTTAGCCTGACCTTATTTAAAACGGTAGTATCTCATAAAGTGTGTAAGTTCTGATTTCAGCGTTGAACTAGTTCAACGCTGAAATCAGATTTTTTTTTATTTTTATAACAATTTAAATTTA
>PDWI01001150.1_pt1 | contig 44031 bp, 47 predicted proteins | sample 1430891 | NCBI WGS metagenome assembly PDWI01 (sample SAMN01162508, study PRJNA174530) | Oral metagenome, whole genome shotgun sequencing project. | biome: Marine environment; feature: Marine mammal; material: Swab sample of the gingival sulcus; isolation source: swab sample of gingival sulcus... | reverse complement strand
AAGGAGAGTTTTATTACACTAATAACATATGTCAGGACACAATAAATGGTCAAAAATCAAACATAAAAAAGCAGCGACCGATGCAAAGAAATCAAAAATATTTACCAAACTTGTTCGCCTTATCCAAGTCGAGGCAAAACTAGCAAATGGTGATGTCGAATCTCCAGGGCTCAAGGCGGCTATTGAAAAGGCGCGTAAAGAAAACATGCCAAAGGACAACATTGATCGTGCCATTAAAAAAGCTTCAGAAGCAGGAGACACCACGGCAGTACTCTATGAAGCCTATGGGCCTGCAGGGGTTGGAATGATTATTACCGGGCTCACCGATAATACCAATCGAACCTCAGCCGAGGTAAAACACATCCTCTCAAAAAATGGTGGGTCACTTGGTGCACAAGGTTCTGTTTCTTGGAACTTTACCAAGCAGCCAGACCAATCATGGACACCAAACACCACCATGGAAATTTCAGATGCTTATATGGAAAAAGTATCACGCCTCGTTGACCTCCTCGAGGAAAATGATGATATCCAAGACATCTACCTTAATATTGAATAACAACCACCTTCAGGGTGGTTGTTCTATTAATTGACATAATATTATATCTTGTATTAAAATTCAAAATGAAATTTAATACAAATTAATATAATATGAAAAAAAATAACAAAATATGTAAATCTCGAAGGTTTAGTAACAGTACCTAAAAAGAATCAAAATGATGTTAATGTTAATGATTTTTTTGATCATATTGATACCCACTTTCATAAAAATTTTAAAGAAAAAAATACTGTAAAAAAACCAGTGAAGAGTAGACTCTTAATCTACCACAAGATAGATGTAGCAAATTGCTACAATACCTTTCAATCACTCATCGATAGAAACGATGATTTTAGTTCTCTCTGTGTTAAGAGTATTAATGAAGTTGTTGGATTTTTGAAAACAACCAACGAACAAGAAAAAAACTTTTATTTTCTTATTGAACAAGAAGAATCTGAAGGTAGAGATAAATACGCTGTGATTTTATGTTCAACAGAGAGAGGTAAAAAAAGACTTTTTGTGTTCCCTTTTTTTAGAGAGCTTGTCTGGGCAAACAAAAAGAATGATTACTTTGTTGTCAGGGAAACCGGAGAATAAAATTGAAGATTTAAAAGACACATGTTTTACCATGTGTCTTTTAATTATTCATTCTCAAAAGCAGGCTTTAATTCTGGAGTATTAACATCTTCTTTTATTTTGAAATTTTCTTTACGAGAGACTTTTTTTCCATCCTCGTCCTCAATAACAACATTTAAAATATTTGTCTTGCTGAGATACTTAACCTCTGAAAGATCAATCTTGAACTCAAATGGAGGTTTTTCTACAGAGCCAATAAAATTATTATTGATGTAGTAGAGTACCGAGAGAACTTCATCCTCATCAATATCATCAAGATCAACTTCAAACTCCAAAAAATCATTTCGAGAATAGTCATCGTTCATACCATCAATATCGAAATCAAAGTCACCTTCTTTTACAACACCATCAGCAGTATGAACATCATCGTACTCATCAGGTTTTTCTCCTGAATCCTGATAGAGCTCTTGGTAGTGTTCTTGTGCATAGGATTGCACACCATACTCCCAATTTTTAAACTGAGGATCATTCTGTGAATTACCTGGAGTATGAGGTTCGTCCTTGTTAATAGAATAGAGGATCGTATGAGGATCGAAACGTGTTACCGACACCTTGAGGTCTTCAGGGGTGTACTTTGTTGCGAGCTTCTCTGACACCGAGTCAATGTAGTAGGTCTCAGAACCAAACCACTCACCGCGAACCATATTTGGAAGCTCGTTAAAGTTTTCAGGTTTTTCATAGGGTTTAAATGGATCAGCATCATATACCTCAAGAGCTTCATCCATAAATTCACGCCACGGCTTTCCTGAAATAGATGACCCCTTCTTCATTGGTGAGTTATCATTGTTTCCGGTCCACACACCAAGAGTAACATCAGAAGAGTACCCAACAAGCCACGCATCACGATTATCGTTCGTTGTTCCTGTTTTTCCGGCAATATCTTTTTTACCAAAGTAGAGAAAAGATCGTGGTCCAAAGAGTGGTGTTCGTGCATTATTATCAGAGAGGATGCTCGAAACCATACGGGCAGTATTCTTTGAAAAGACACGTTCTTCTTGTGGGGTATAGGACTCAAGAACCTTATCGTTTACATCAGTAACTTTCAAAATAGCGTTTACCTTATTATGCTTTCCATTATTTGGAAAGGTTGTATACGCAGAAACGAGTTCAAGGAGCGAAACCTCCCCACCACCAAGAACAAGTCCAAGTCCGTAGTAGCTCGGTTTCTTGTTTAGAGAACTAATACCCATCTCCTGAGCCTTTTCAATAACATCGGCAACACCTGCAAGGTAGGAAACCTTGATAGCAGGAATGTTTCTTGATTGAGCAAGAGCATCACGCATAGTCATAGCCCCCTTGAAGCGAAAATCATAGTTGTTTGGAGAGTAGCAACCATTTTTGCTCGTCACATCATCAGCCTCACAACGGCTATTAAACTGGGTTTGCGTATCAAAAATAACTGTCTCGGGAAAGTATCCCTTCTCAAAAGCTGCTGCATAGGCAATAGGCTTGAATGATGACCCTGGCTGCCTTGGTGAAATTGCAACGTTAAAGTTTCCATCAAACTCTTTTGTATCAAAGTAATCACGAGAACCAACCATGGCAATAATATTCCCCGTCTCTGACTCCATTGCAACGAGTGCTGCATTGCTTGCATTGTAACGATCTTTTACATTCTCTATGTGTTCCCTGATAATACGCTCTGCTTTTTGTTGGAGCTTGTAGTCAAGGGTTGTAATAACCTTGAGCCCCCCATTTTCAACCATATCGGATCCATACTTCTTCTCGAGAATTGATCGTACGTACTGCACAAAGTGGAGTGCCTTGGCGTTGTTATTTTCCTGAGGAAGAAAAGTAACTTTCTGCGCGAGAGCCTCACGATACACCTTATCAGAGATGAAACCGTACTGCTTCATGTTATAGAGTACAATTCGTTGACGTCTATCGAGTTTATCCTTATTGGGTCCATAAGGAGAGTAGAAGGTAGGAAGATTAGGGATAGCTGCGAGGTAGGCAGATTCAGCAACACTCAACTCTGAAGCCTTCTTACCAAAAAATATTCGTGACGCCTCTTGAATACCATAGATGGTTCCACCGTAGGGTGCCTCGTTCAAGTAGATGGTAAGAATTTGATCCTTCGTAAGTTTCTTTTCTATTTTGTAGGCCAAAACCCACTCTTTTATTTTTCTTGTAATAGTCTTCTCACGTGTGAGAAGTGTGTTTTTAATAACCTGTTGGGTAAGTGTTGATCCTCCTGCAGAACCACCTTTTGAGAGACCAGCTTTTGAGAGGAGCGTCTGCAATACAGCACGGAAGGTAGACTTCCACACCACCCCGTGGTGGCTATAGAATTGGTGATCCTCAATGGCAACAATAGCGTCTTTTGCTGACTGAGCTATATCGTTACTCTGAACAACGGTTCGCTGAATATTCTCGTGAATATCGTAGAGTATAATCTCACCACTCTTATCATAAATCTTTGTTGAGTTTGAAATTTTACGCTGATCAAAGTTATCAACTGATGGAATATCGAGCGAACTAAACCAGGCAAAAAAACCTGCGAGAATAAAGAGTGCAAGAATAATAAAGAAAATTATGAGACCTTTTATCCAAGACAGGAAGCGTTTCTTTTTTCCAGTACGCTTCTTTTTTTTCGTTTTCTTTTCAAGGAGAGGTCGCACCTCTCTCTGCATAGTTTTTGAAACCTTTTTTCGCCTTACGGTCTTTTTTATATCTGACATAGTTTTAGTATTAGGAGAAGGAGAAAACTTCGAGAAAAAATTTCGCACAGAAGCACCAAGAGCACCCAAGCGTTTTCTCAGATGAAAACCCGAGAGGCTCGGACCCTTTCTTAGTCGTCTTACTTTTTTCAAATAAGCCCTCTCGTACTTATTCAAATCACGATAGCTCCTCTTCATATCCCTCATTATACATGGAATACTTTTTATTCAAATAAAAAAGAGTATCACAGGGATACCCTCTTATGAAAAGATTCACTTGCGTAGTAACACAAGCCAACAGCAATAGCATCAAGCTCATCATCAATACGTTTTCTATCAGAGAGCTCAACGAGCCGCTCGACCATAAAGAAAATGTCCTTTTTCGTCGCCTTTCCATAACCCGTCACAGCAAGCTTTATCTCGTTTGGCATAAACTCATAGAAACCCAACCCGAGCGAAAGTGCAGTATTTATCATCGCCCCACGTGCTTCGGCAACAGCAAGTGCTGTTTTTGTATTCTTTGAGAAAAAGAGACTCTCAATCGCAAAACTTTCCGGGTGGTAAAGCGCCACGAGTTCGCGTACCCGCTCGGTAACAGAAAAAATTCTCTCACTTAAGCTCTTCTTTTTATCGGTGGTAAAACACTCTGAAAAAAGAACTTTTTCCTTCCCCTGCTCTTTATCTAAAATCGCAATACCAATACGATCGTACCCAGGATCAATAGCAATAACACTCATAGTACCTAAATAATATCATGAATAAAAAACCCCTTCTCTCTAGCTTTAGAAATAATTTCTCTCTTAGACATCTTAATTCTAACAACGAGCATAGTTGGAAGAGTCGGAAAACTCACCTTTCCACCACGAAGTGCGATTCCTCCTCTGCAAGGAATACCGGTAACCCCCTCAACAATCTCCTCAAGAAGACCCTCATCTCGACGAAATTCACTCTTTTCCTTAAAATCCTCAATATATTTTTTAAGATTAAAATCCATAAGCCTAACGATTCATAGGCATAATGAGGTAGAGGAACCCACTATCGTCTGCTGAGCGCACCAAAAAGGGCTTATTCTTTTCAGTAAATGAGAAGTAAATAGTATCCCCCTCAAGAACACCTAGAACATCATTAAGATAACGATAATTAAGGTTAATCTCAATGTCATCCCCTTCAATAACAGCATCAACGTAGGTACTGTTCTCACCAACATCTGGATTTCGTGAAGTAAGGAGTGCACGTGATGAAGATTTTTCTATTGAGAGTGTAATCCTGAAATTATCAGAAAAGACATTCACCAACTTGAGTGCATCCATGATATCATTCCTCAAAATAATAAGGGATGATTTTTCTTCACGAGGAATAATCTGGGTATAGTCAGGATAGTTTCCATCAACAATACGTGAGGTAAAGTAGATGTTTTCATTCTTGAGTGCAATTTGGTTCTCACTCAAAGAACAGTACACATCCCCGCTAAGCCCCTGAAAAACCTTAATACACTCTTGAATATTCTTAATAGGAATAATAACACCAGGGAACTCATCAACTCCTGACATAACGATACGCTTCTCAGCAAGCCTAAAAGAGTCAGTCGCAACGAAGACAAGTTCATTATCAACTGTGTAGATGTACACCGAAGATATTTCAGGTTTAATATCTGAAAGTGATGAAGCGTACGAAACTGAACGCAATCCATCAATGAATTTTTCTATTGGGAGCAAGAAGCCTTGTTCAGTTTCAACATGAGGAATTGTTGGAAAATCAGAGGTGTCGTAGGTATTAATCTCCATTTCTGATTTATCGGTTTTGAGCGTAAGAATGTTTCCATTGAGTTCAAGAAATATTTTTCTCTCCTTCTTGAGCGAATTGAGAATACTCGTAAAGAGATCAAGCTTTACAGCAACCTCACCTTCCTGGGTGACCTTTACGGGAATTGTTATCTCAACCCCTACATGGAGATTTGTTGCTCTTAGAGTTAGAAAATTATTTTTCGCAATCAAGAGGACATTTTCTAAAATAGGGAGACTAATGTTTTTTGAAGAAACCTTCTGGACTCTATTTGTCGCTTCTATTAACTTTTCAAGGATAGATTCTATTTTCATAAGAATTATAGTAAGTAGTTAAATTAAAAATATTATTATTACTATTAGGGTTGTGAATATTGTGAATATCTCACAAAGAGACTTGTAAAATAATAGTTTGTGTACCTTGGGTGTTGTTTATTTTTTCTGGGTAGTCTTGGGGAAATATACGAGATATTCACATGGATAGGAGTTACCCTGTGAATATAACCAAGTTCATTCACAACTTTTTCAATGGTTATAAACAGCTTTTTAAACATTAAGGATTGATTTGAGTTGTTCTATTTCTTGCATGAGACTTGGATCTTCTTTGAGACGTTCTAGGACTTTTTCATACGAATGTATAACGGTCGTGTGATCACGTCCACCAATCTCTTTTCCGATGGCTGGATATGAGACATTAAAGAATTCACGAAGAATGTACATGGTGATTTGTCTGATATAGACAATCTCTTTCTTCCTTGTTTTTTCGTAGATTTTTTCTGGGTCAATACTGTAGAAGCCAGCAATGATTTTAATAATCTCATCAAGAGCGAGGTGTTTTTTGGGTTTGATATTATTTTTAACAAGATTCTTTACCTCTGCAATGGTAAGTTTCCTGTCACGTAAATCAGTCTGAATAGTAATAGCATTAAGTACCCCTTCGAGCTCTCTAATGTTACCCTCGAGATTGGTTGCAAGGTAGTCGATGACTTCTTGGCTAATTGGGATATTTTTTTGAGTAGCTTTTGTTTTGAGGATTGCTGCTCGTGATTCGTAGTCAGGCTTCGTTACATCCACAATCATTCCCGCTGAAAATCGTGATTTGAGACGATCTTCAAGTCCGACAATATAGTTCGGGTGTTTGTCAGAAGAAAATATAATCTGTTTTCCTTTGTCGTAGAGGATGTTGAAGAGGTGGAAGAGTTCTTCTTGGAGTTTTTCTTTCCCCGAGAAGAACTGAATATCATCCATAATAAAGACATCAAAGTTTCGGTATTTATTTTTAAACTGACTAATTCTGTTGTTCTTGAGTGCATTTACATAATCTTGAGAAAATTTCTCCGAGCTTGTGTAGAAAATAGTACTATCAGCATTCTCCTCTTGAATTTTATTTCCAGTTGCTTGGATGAGGTGAGTTTTTCCGAGTCCTGTTGGTCCGTAAATAAAGAGAGGGTTGTAGACACTTAGTTTTTTAATAATTGCTTGTGCTGCAGAATAAGCAAGTTCATTAAAGGGTCCTACGATAAATGAATCAAAAGTATATTTTTCATTGAGGTTGCTGTTGTGGTTAACCGTGTTTTTTTGTAGTGGAAGGCTTGAGCTCTGAACAACTTTTGCGTGTGGTGTTGTTTTCTCTCGCTTCCCTTCTTTTTTAACAACGTACTCAATCTTTGTAATTTCAGGGTCGTGTTTTTGAATAATACCGAGGATCATTTCGTTGAAACGCGTTTGTAGCCACTCTCGGTTGAATTCATTGGGAACAGCGATGTAAAAAGTATCTCCTTGTTTATCGAGAGCGCTTGTTTTCTTGAACCATGTGTTGTAGTTCGGTTTTGAAATATCTAATTCAATTTCTGTAAGGGTTTTTTCCCAGAGTTTCGTAATGGTATCCATATAGCTCGTAGTGTTATGGTTTCATTATAATATGTTTCAGGTTTTGTGTTAAAAATGCTATCAACAAAATAGTGTATAAGTCTGTGGAAAACACAAAATTATATCATTTATTTTTATCTTGATTATTTTTCCATATATATTAATATGGTATACATTGTTAATATAAAGACTATTAATTATTATGGCAGCTAAATCACAAACATTACGAAAACGAAAAAACCGAAAAATGCACAAGGTTCATGGTTTTTTGAAAAGAATGGCTACAACCGCTGGACGAAAGGTGCTTCTTGGTCGTCGTCGTAAGGGACGAAAAAAAATCTCAGTATAATAAAAACCCTTTATTTTAAAGGGTTTTTATTATATATATAAAAATATGATACCTAAGCACCTGAGAATAAAAAGTAGTTTTTTTAAGGAAAAATACCCCCAGGCAAAGAAGAAGTATACTCGGCACTTTCGTATTGCACTTGCTGATGCTCCAATCGGTTCAGATACTTGTTTTGCTGTTGTTACTTCTAAAAAAATCTTAAAAAAAGCCGTTTTGCGCCATAAAAATAAGAGGATAATATTAAATATTATTCGTCAATACTATCCACAGTTTATTGTCGGAAAATATGTTTTTATTCACATTCTCAAAGATATTTCATTACTTGAAAAAAAAGATATTGAAGCTGAAATTATACCTTTTCTTGTAAAATAAAATTTTATTTAGTTATTTAAAATATAATTATATCTTAATATTTTACCTATGGTACAGGTTATATCATTTTTTTATATATCTGATATTATGAGGGGTATGATTAAAACACTATGGATGATTTTATTTTATAAGCCACTTTACAATGGATTGATTTTTTTGGTGGATCACATGCCAAACTATTCAATGTTTCTCTCGGTGATTCTTTTGACGATTGTTGTTCGTTTTATTATTGCCCCACTTTCATACAAATCAATTAGAACACAGCTCAAGACCAAGGCACTCCAGCCTGAGCTGAAAAAAATTCAAAAGACCATTACCGATAAGCAAGAACAGGGGCGAAAAACTCTCGAACTCTACAAGAAGCACAAGGTAAACCCCTTCTCAAGTTTCCTCTTGATGTTGGTACAGATGCCAATTATTTTGGCGCTCTATTGGGTGTTTCGAGATATTGCTGGTGGAGTTGATGCAAGTATACTCTATTCTTTTATTCAGGAGCCTGAAATGTTGAACTTGCAGAGTTTTGGTATAAATCTAACTGAAAAGAGCTATCTCCTCGCCTTTCTTGCTGGGGTAACTCAGTACCTCTACCTTAACCTCTCGACAGCCATGAAAAAGGATCCTTATGCGAAAGATCAGACAGAGCAAGAGAAAATGATGTCTATGGTTGGACAATCTATGAAGTTCACCATGCCTATTATGATTACCTTCTTTGCTTATATTGTTGGTGGTGCAGTAGCGCTCTATTGGGTGACATCAAATATCTTTATGATTTTCCAAGAGCTCTATATTCAAAAAAAGCTCAAAAAGGAAAATGAAATGAAAGTTGATTCAGGTGTCCTTGAAGCAGAAATTGTTAATTAAAAAGACTACAAATGTAGTCTTTTTTTGTGGCTTTAAAATTAATTTTTTCTTAAAGCATCAATTGATCTGTGGTAGTCACCACCCCAACCGAGGCAAACGATACTATCAAAACCAGCAAATTCTATTGGGATTCCTGGAGTTTTCTTTCCGTATTCATCAATGAAGGTTAGTTTTCCTATCGATGGATAATAGTTTTCTATATAAAAAATAACTTCATTTTCATCGTGGAGTTCGAGAAGTGAAAATTCTTTTGAAATTTTTTCAAGGTATTTTATAAAAGTTGATTCTTTTGGGAAGATTTGAGGTGTTTTTTCTTTTCTGATATTTAGTATCTTTTGGGTATTTTTCGTTTCTTCATCTTGAAATATATTTAGAATAGCTTTTTTCTTATAAACTCGGAACCCATCTAAAATATAATCAACAGCAAAATGTTGAACCAATAAAATACTATCATTTTCAAATAAAACTATACCCTTTTCCTCATTTTCCCAATTCTTTATTTTAATTTTATAAACCTTTCTCATAATAATTATTATAATATGGAAAAACTAAAAACATAGATTGTTTCTGTGTTTTTAGTTAACAAATTCTTGTTCCTGTTGGTTTTCTTTGAGTTCTTTCTTTGCATCTTTGATTGAAATAATTTGTGCTGGGTCTGAGGTAATGATTTGGTCTTCAGTATACGAAGCAATAATTTTAATAGCAACGTGTTTGAGACCTGCAAAGAAGATTCCCTCTCCAACATTTGATTCAATCAAGAGGTATTTTTCCTCATCTGTAAGCCGAAAGACTTCCTGAAGGCGATCAATCGATGATGGTGATTGCTTGAGGAGGAGCTGCATAGACGAGTTCGTCACAATAGGGATTCCATACTTTGATTTAATAAAATCACCCACGTCTTGGGTAATGGTCGAGAGCCCGAGGTAGTACTTACGACCACGTTTTGCAATCATAAAGAGGAATGACGCCGTGTCATCAGATTTCATCATCCACCACGCCTCATCAACAACGAGCAGCCTCTTTTTGATATTCTTTCGCACAGCATTCCAGATAAAGGCGGTAATAATATACATCGCTGCTGGCTTGAGTTCATCCTCCATGTCGCGAATAGAAAAGACAACAAGTTTTCGATTGATATCAACATTCGATGGTTTGTTGATGAATCCTGACCAGGTTCCGTGTGTGTACTTGGTGAGTCGTGTAAGGAGAGATTCTGACCCCTCCATACTTGAGAGCACCATTTCAAAGTCAGACATGAGCGGTGGTTCAATTTCAGAGTAATCGTTTTGTGCCGTGATGTCCTTGAGGGCGTAGGTTTCGGTAATGGCGCGATCAACAATCGAATCTTCTTCTGGACTCAATCCCCCGAGCATAATTCGGAAGAGCCCAACGAGGTGGATGATGTGAGACCGTAGAACATCAGCAGGATCCTCGTCTTCAGCAGGGATAGGAACATCAAATGGGTTGATGTGATGTTCAGATGAGAGTGAGATGTTAAAGTAGCGCCCTCCAACAGCTTCGGCGAGGTACTCGTACTCACGCTCTGGGTCAATAATAATAACCTCGGTATCGAACATCATTGTTCGGAGAATTTCTAGTTTTGTCGAGTATGACTTTCCTGCCCCAGAGGTCGCAAAGGTTACCGAGTTGTAGTTTGGCAGTGAGTAGCGATCAAAGATAACGAGCCCCGAGTTGTGTCGGTTGATTCCATACAAGATTCCCTTGTTATCAGTCAATTCTGAAGAAATAAAGGGGAAGAATGATGATATTGGGCCGGTGTTGAGTTTTGTGTGAACTTGAATTTTATCGTCCCCAATAGGTGCAACTGACAAGAAGGCTTCCATTTGCTGGAAGAGTGCCGGTTTGAGGTAGACCAATTTTGACTCAAGTAGTGAACGAATTTCATTTTCGGTTTTAAAGAGTTCTTCTTCGTTATCTGCGTAGATGGTAATGTAGAGTCCAATAGAAAAGATTTTTTCTTGTGCTTGTTGGAGGTTGTCACGAAGCTGTTCAAGGTCACGGTATGCGGTGTCCAAAATAGGGTCACGTACGAGCCCCTTTGCTTCTCGGGTATTGATTTGTGATTGAACTTCAGCTACCTTCTTTTTGAATTCTTGGAGGATTTTTTCTGTTGGAATTGGGTGAATATGGATACCAATATCGAAAACCTTGTCGAGGTTGATAATAGGAGCGAGCCATCCGTCCGTCAAAAAACGAGGGTAGGACATCACAAAAAAAGTCCGAGAAGTTTTGCCGGCAATTTTGATTGATTTTGAACTGATTTCGAGCGCTGCAGGAGCGAGTACGTCTTGGAGTTGGAGTTTTGCTGTTTGGTAGATTTCTCCTGGAAGAACAGGGACTGCAGTTTTTTTAATTTGTGACTTGGTGTTTTTGTCATTTCCACCAAGGAGTTCTAGTAGTGATGCCATATAGCTGTAGTATACTATAATTTAGAATATTGGAAAAATAAAAATACCTTCAGTTTCTTCGAGAGCGTGGTCTTTTTTATTCCTATTTTGCAAAGATGGTTTTTTATTAGTGGGATAAAACCCATCTAAATGCTACTGTAGAAGAAAATAAAATATCCTCTTTTTTTGCAACCTAATATAAATCAAGTCTTAGGATAAAAACTAAGGTCGACGAATCCTCTTGAACTTCTTTTTGAATCAAAATTCCCGTAGAATTTGTAAATAAAATCATTTTTTTTATACTTAATAATATGAAAGAACAAGAATCAAAAAAGAGAAAAAACGGAAGAACTCTCCATCTGCATATTGATAATGAGTTGAGACAGGTTTTTATTGGGCACCACACCCTTTTCTCTGTCTTTGGTTTTACGGTTGGGGGAATTTTGGTTGGCGAGATGCTTGCGCGCTTGTTGCATGATACGATTGGTCTTTTACCAACACTTGCCTTTGGTTTTGTTTTGTTCATTGTTTCTGCTTTTTGGACACAAGAGTTTAAAGATTAGCACGGCCTCGGTGCTTTTTCTTTTTGAAAATTTCTCTATAATACGGGTATGTTAATACCAACTGTTATAGAAAAAACACATGCCGGTGAGCGAGTTTTTGATATCTATTCTCGTTTGCTTAAAGAGCGCATTATTTTTGTATCAGGTGAAATTAGAAGCAATATGGCGGATACTATTGTGGCGCAGCTTCTCCACCTTGAACAAGAAAATCCTGATAAAGATATTACCCTCTATGTGAATTCTCCTGGAGGTTCAATTACCGCGGGAATGGCGATTATTGATACAATGAACTTTATCAAACCAAAGGTTTCAACAATCTGTATTGGGCTCGCAGCTTCTATGGGGGCCATGATTCTCTCTCAGGGGGAAAAAGGAAAACGTTTTGTATTACCAAATGCACGAGTGATGATCCACCAACCACTTACAGGAGTTGATGGTCAAGCAACTGATATTTTGATCACTGCTACTCAAATTGAAAAGACACGTAATCTTATTGCAAAAATGCTCGCAAAGAGTACGGGGCAAAAAGTTGCTAAGGTAAATCAAGATATGGAACGTGACTATTGGATGGATGCAAACGAAGCAAAAAAATACGGAATTATCGATGGTGTTATTAATAAGCGCAAATAGAAACCAATATTTTGGTTTTTTGTTTTGCAATTTTTTTATAATAAAGTCAATGATTTTATCTTGTCTTTTTCCCTATAAGCGTTATATAATAAGGCCATGAAAGCCTATCTAGGTTTCAGAATTACTCAGAATTAATTGAAATTGATATTCTATGAAAAAACAAGATTTAGCAAATATTGTACTTGATATGGTTGGGGGAACAAAAACTCAATCAGAACAAGTAATCAAGGCACTCTTTGACGCTATGGCAGAAGAAATGGCAAAAGGAGGAGTTGTTGATGTTGCAGGATTTGGAAAATTTGAAGGAGCTATGCGAGCTGCTCGTGAAGCACGTAATCCTCGAACTGGTGAAACCGTAAAGGTTCCAGCACAGCGAGTACCTAAATTCAAGGCTGCAAAAGCATTGAAAGATACCGTACGTGGATAATTTGTTAAAAGAGTCTCTTTGTTGAGGCTTTTTTACTTGCACAAAAAAATACTTGTGATAATATTACTGGTGTCAAAAGACGAATATATGCGGGCGTAGTTTAGTGGTAGAATATCTGGCTTCCAACCAGAGGACGAGAGTTCGATTCTCTCCGCCCGCACATAAAACAAACCGCCATAACACGAATGTGTTGTGGCGGTATTGTTTTAGTTGTGGGAGGGAAATCGAAAAAAGTCGCCTGCGAAGCCTGAATTGAGCTTGCGAAATTCAGTAGGCGACGGCGGGGTCGAGACGATGAGCTCTAAGCCGAATCTTTGATTCTAGGCGTGAGCCATCGTGGTGACCGATTCTCTCCGCCCGCACACTAAAAACCAATACGTATTCGTATTGGTTTTTATTTTAAAATGAAGTTGAGTATTTTTTCTACTGATTCTTCTACTGGTAAATTTGAAGTATCTAATATGAGTTGATTGTTTACATTTGCTGATGTTTTGAAATCTTCTTTTTCTAAAAGATTTTTCATGATATTTTCATCAGTTAATTTTCTAAACTCCTTTCTTGACTCTTCCTTAACACGCTCGAGAATAACATCATCATCTGCTCTGAGGTGTATAAAATACATATCAGCCCCTGCTTCTGTGATCTTCTTTTGGAGGTTTTTCATATAATTATGGTCACTTTCACCATCAGGATAAATATAATTGTGTGCATATGCGTGTGTAAGAATAAAACTTTTTCCAGAGAAAATTGCTTTTTGAAAAAGAATATCTTGTATTTTTCTATAAAGTTCACTTGATTCAACTGTTCCCCTTTCAAACAAACTCTGTACGAGATCGTTAACTAGGTGGTTGTGACAAAGTGGAAAATTGGTTTTTTCAGATAGAAGTCTTGCTGTTGTTAATTTCCCAACACCTATAGGTCCATAAATCATTACTACTTTTGGTTTCATATTCTTATTTTATCAAAAGTGTTCATTTTCCCCTAAAAAGCTATTTTTGTTATAGTGGATACATGAGTAAAGAAGAAATGCTTGAAATTATTGATGAGCAAGAAAATATTATAGGGCTGGCGCCACGAAGCGAGATTCATACAAAAGGATTGCTTCATAGAGAAATCCATGTATGGATTATTACTTCTGATAATAAAATAGTCTTTCAAAAACGCTCTTCAACAAAAGATCTCGCCCCAAACCTTCTTGATGCATCGGCTGGAGGACATGTTGATATTGGAGAAACTCCACTTTCTGCAGCACTCAGAGAGCTTGAAGAAGAATCTGGAATCAGAGTTAAAGCTTCAGAAATTAACTTTTTGTACAAAAAAATTAAAAAAAGTTTTGATTCAAAAACAGAGACGTGTAATAATGCTCTTCGTTATATTTATTCGTATCGATATAATGGTAAATTATCAGATCTTAAGCTTGAGATGGGAGAATCGGACGGTTTTGTTAGCTATTCAATTTCTGAACTTGAACAGTTAAGCGAGGAGGAGAAAAAGAAATTTATGCCTCTTGTTGTTTCAGACGAATATATTGAAATATATCGTAATATTTTAGCTCGGTACAAAAAAAGAAAATATTATTTTACCGAGTACAATCCTGCTTGGGTTGATGATTTTGAAAAAATAAAAAATCTTATTAAAGATATTTGGCAGGACGCCCTTGCTATAGAGCATATAGGAAGCACTTCTATTGTTGGAATGAGTGCTAAACCAGTTATTGATGTTCTCGTTGTTGTTGATGAAATGAAGTCTTTTGAAAAAGAAATTCAAAAAATGAAATCTCTTGATTTTATGTTTTTGAAAGATTATGTATCACCAAATACATTGAATTTTTATCAGGTTGGTTCTTTAGGTCAAAAAATAAATAATATTCATGTTTGCGAAAAAGACTCTCCTGATACCAAAAGATATATTTCTATGAGGGATTATTTCCGTGCTTATCCAGAGGTAGCAAAAGAATATTCTCTTTTGAAAGAAAAAAATAATAAAAAATATCCTGATGATTATATTCTCTATCGCCAAGCAAAAGCCGAGTTCCTTTCCGAGATTAAAGAAAGAGCATATAAAGAATTTAATCGTTAATTTTTTGTAAAAAAGCTACTAATAAAATTAGTAGCTTTTTCTTATTTCTTTATTATTATTATTGTCAATATGTACGTAATAGCAAAATAAAAAACACCCTTGCGGGTGTTTTTTATCGGATGTTAATGGCTGAAAAAATATTACCTGTGTAACTCGCCACTCACATAAAGTAATATACACTATTCATAAAAATTGTCAAGCCCCTTTTAGGGGAGTGTGGATAACTATTTAAAAAACCATGCCCTTTATAGAGCATGGTTTTTGATATGTCGGGAAGCCGGGATTCGAACCCGGAGTCACTTGTACCCAAAACAAGCATGTTAGCCGTTACACCACATCCCGATGTACGTCATAAAGATAACATATTATTATTTTTTTACAAGCATCTAGTATGCCCCTTATAAAAACTGTGGATAGATTTGGTTGGTGTCTTTTATAAAGGACATCACTATTTAATCCTGTTTTTCTTGTCTTTTTATGTTTGTTTGGTAGGAATTCTTGCTTTTTTCTTTTTCTTCTATTTATATATCCGTATAATTAATATTTTTTTATTATATACGGTTTCACATTCATCATGAAACAAATATTCCTTGAAAGATACTTGTTTCATATGAAACTGGTTAAAATATTTCTGTTATGTTTTCTATTCTCTTTATATGATGTTTCTTATCTTCCTTGTCTATAAAAACCATATAGAGATCAATTTGAAAATTTTCGTAATTTAGGCTGTTGTTATTTAAGTATATTGAAATTGTTTTCTTTATTTTTTCAAATTTCCTTTTTGTGAGGTTTTGGGCTGGGTTGTAGGTTTCATATGAAACTGGATTTTTGATAACTGACTTTACTTCTATAAAATGGAGTATATTAGACTTTTTTGCGATAATATCTATTTCACCCTCTCTTTGGGTGAAGTTCCTCTCTTTTATTTCATATCCACTCTCTTTCAGAAATTTGATACATATATTTTCTCCGAATTCACCTATTTTTTGTTTTTCTGAAGTAAATCGTTTCATATGAAACTAGTATAGCATGAGTATCTTTGTTTCATATGAAACAAAGATCTTTTCTTTGTTATTATGTATGAATATATTTAATATTTCTTTTTTTATGTTGAAATATTTATTTTATCTAGATCTATCTTTTTTTGTTTCATATGAAACGTGAAAAAATAGGTTTTTGGTGTTGAAAGTTTGTTTCACTTGAAACAAAAGTATTGTTTTTTGTAGAAAAATATTAAAATTATTTGTTCTGATTATTTTTTTAATTTTTTCTTCATAAGATAGCTTTTTATGTCCTTTATACCCATTATACACCAAGTTATCCACAGTTGTCTTTTTTCTTTGGTATATTATACCCTAATAGGTATGTACAAAAAAGCTAAGGGTATTTATATCATTTTTCTCTTGCTTTTTTATAAAAAAGAACTATAGTATGAATATCCACCTGTGGTGAAATGGATATCACTACGGTCTTCGGAACCGTCATTCCAGGTTCGAGTCCTGGCGGGTGGACAATTTTAAAATAGCTATGACATAGTCATAGCTATTTTGCTTTATTCTATATATTGATTATTAAATTTTATTTTATATGTTGGTAGAAATACTCACTTTCTGTGCTATACTGCAATCATAACTACCTACTATTATGTCAAAAACACCAAAAGGTTTTCGTGATCTTTTACCAGAAAAAGCACGGAAAAAGGAAGATATGGTTAATACCATCATATCAGTATATCGACGCTATGGTTTTTTGCCGCTCGAAACACCTGTTGTTGAGTTTCAAAAAACACTTGCTCCTGATGTAACGGATTTTAATTTGTTCCACGTTCACTCTACACGTGAACGAAAGAAGGGAAATACACAAGAGCTCGCTATGCGTTTCGATTTGACAGTGCCGCTTGCTCGCGTAATGTCTGATTACCACCGAGAATTGCCAAAACCATTTAAACGCTACCAATTAGGGGAGGTTTTTCGTGGAGAGAAACCTCAAAAGGGGCGATATCGACAATTTACCCAGCTCGATGCTGATATTGTAGGTTCTGATAGTATCTATACTGATATTGATTTAGTTCTAATGATGCATGCGGTTATGTCCGAGCTTGGGGTACCTGACTTCACTATTCGTGTAAATAGTAGAAAAGTTTTGAACTTGCTTCCAGAAGCTCTTTCTTTTGATGGGGAACTTTTGAAATCGGTTTTGATTGTCCTTGATAAGAGAGATAAGGTTTCGGAAGACGAGCTTGCAAAAATGCTCCTTGAGCTAGGTCTCTCAGACGAACAAGTTAAAAAATTAATTGATTTTGGTTCGCTCTCTGGTGAGAGAAAGTATGTTCTTGAAAAGCTCAAAGAACTCTTTTCAGGAGCAGAAAGCTTTAATCAGGTAGCAGATGAGCTTACATCTATTGATAGAGTATTGAGTGACCTTGGTAAAGATAATATTATTTTTGATATGTCTATTATTCGTGGCCTTGGTTACTATACTGGAACCATCTTTGAGACAACTATTAATGAGTATCCAGAATTTGGAAGTGTATATTCAGGAGGTCGCTATGACCATTTAATTGAAAAACTTGGCGGACCGAGCGTTCCTGCAATTGGGGCAAGTGTTGGGGTTGATCGATTGCTCGCACTTCTTGAGGAAGTTTCATCAGAAGAGGAGGCGAACGAAGGATATGTTGTTTTGAGTTATTCTGATGAGTTTTTAGCCCAAGCACTCAAGATTGCTGAATCCTATAGAGCAAAAGGATTTGTTTGTGATGTCCTTACTTCAGTCAAAAAAATGGCAAAGCAATTTGAATATGCCGAGCGAAAAGGCTATGCTAAGGCAATTATTCTCGGTGAAGATGAAATGGCAAAAGGGGTCTATCTATTACGAGACCTTAAAACTCGAGAACAAGAGGAAATCGTATTTGAGAAATAACTAAAGGCGGATTGCGTAGCAATCCGCTTTTTATAATAAAAATAGTATAAAAGGTATGTATATTCGTATTTTAAAAATCCTTTTGATATAATTTATCTGTATGAAGTTATTTTTCAAAGAAATGAAGCAATTATATATGTCTTTTTCTCAAAAACAGAAAAAGATGCTTGGGTTAGGAGCCCTTTTTACTCTTTTAATTCTTATTATTAAACAAATACTTCCTGAGAGATTCGTGGATGACTGGCAATATAAACCAGAGAATTATTGTGGAGGAAATTTTCTGTATTTTCTTTCTGAGCATACACATATTTTCTTTTGGGTAATGATTGGTATTATTTTGATTTGGTTGTTGTGGTCAATGTATTGGATCATTAAAGGAAAACCAAAAGCCAAAAATAATACCATTATTCATGATCCGCGAAGAAAAATTGCTTATCTATCCTTATTTGGACCCTTGAGTTCAGCGCTTTTTCTTGTTGTTTATTTTTCTGGAGCATCTTTGTGGTATTTTTCATCATATATTGATGGTTTAATGGTAGGTATTTTTATCGTAATATATTTTTTATTTTTTGTTGTTCACCCAATAAAATTTATTATTCAGAATAAGCAATGGAAGGGTCTTGTTCTCATTATTCTCTCTGTGCTGGTATCTCTATTTGGCTTCGGTACTTTCGTCTTTTTGCAGGATTCTTTTGGTGTTGGTTTTGGAGGAACTATTTCTGAGGAGATAATTCCGGGTATTGGTATGGAAAATCATAAGGCTTTGAATCAAAAACTCGGATTTTCTGTCGGTGGAGCAAGGGATGTTGCTAATTTTAGAGAAAAACTCGAGAAGGGAATTATTCCAGAGCCGAGCGATTTGACTTATGAGGGGATTTTCTACGATTACTATTTTGATTTAAATAATAAAGAACAAAAACAAGATTGTAAAAATCTTTTTTGTCCAAAATATTCAACGGCTGTGAGCAGAAACCCTATCACCGGAGAGAAAGAATATTTCATGACGGTTGGTCTCGGTTCAAATATTTCAGCTGATGATTTTAAACGAAAAGCTTTAAATATCGCTGTTGTTCTGGATATTTCAGGTTCAATGGGAGATTTTTTTGATGGTAATTACGGAAATGAAAGCAAAATGGAAATTGCGCTGAAATCGGTCAATAATATGATTGATCATCTTCGCCCTGATGATCGTTTGTCGGTTGTACTCTTTGATGATGAAGCATATTTAGCAAAACCCTTCAGGCTTATCAAGAAAACAGACATTGCTGCGATCAAAAAACATATTCTAGAGATTGAGCCTGTTGGTGGAACAAATATGTCTGATGGTATCCAAATTGCAAAGAAAGAGTTTTTGAAACATCCAGAATTCTTTGATGCTTCGGGGTTACAAGACGTTGAGAATAGAATTATTTTTCTCACTGATGCAATGCCAAATGTTGGAATAACTTCTTCTGACGGATTGCTTTCTTTGGCGAAAGATAATTTACGTGAAGGAATTCATATGACCTTTATTGGAATAGGTATTGATTTTGATACTCAGTTGGTTTCAGAAATCACCAAGGTCCGAGGAGCAAATTATTATTCAGTCCATTCTGCAAATGACTTCAAAAAACGTTTGGCTGACGAGTTTGATTTTATGGTAACTCCAATGGTTTATGATTTGGCGCTCTCTGTCGATTCTGAAAAATTTACGATTGAAAAAGTTTATGGAGCACCAGAATCAAATATTCAAAGTGGTGAAATTATTAAAATTGGAACACTCTTCCCATCAAAAACTGAATCAGGAAAAACTCGTGGAGGTGTAGTCTTGTTGAAATTAAAGAAAAAAAATAACAAAGCAGACGGAAGGATTAATGTTAAAACAAGTTATATTGATACTGCTGGGCGAAGACATTTTGCAAGAGCAAGCGTGTCTATCAAAGAAAAAGAACATTTTGAATCAAGTGGAATCCAAAAGGCAATCGTGCTCGTTCGTTATGTTGATATCTTGAAAAAATGGATGCTTAAAAATGTTTATACTGAGAAGATTGAAATCTTTAAAAAATACTTTAATAAAACAATTGATGATTTAGAAGATTTTGATTTATTTAAGGAAATTGAATTCATAGAAAAAATAAAAAATCAATCTGTTGGTAGTTTGAAAAAATAAAGGAAAATATAAAACGCTCTTGCGTTTTATATTTTTGAGAAAAAAGGTGGTTTGTGTAGCTATTAAGGGAAGAATTTGATATAGTATTTAATATGATTAAGGAATTTCAAGGAGAATATCGCTGGCTTTCAAATTTTTGGCCAGTTCAGATTCTATACAAAGAAAGAGTATTTCATAATGTTGAAAATGCTTATCACTCAGAAAAAAATAATAATCCTGAATGGAAAGATTTTTGTGCACAGGAAGAAGATCCGCGAGTTGTAAAATTAAAATCTTTGGAGGTTTCTTTGTGTGAAGATTGGGAAGAGATAAGGGTTGATGTTATGAAAGAATTGCTTGATATAAAATTCTCTCAAGAACCCTTTACAACACAATTATTAGAAACAGGAGATGAATACCTACAAGAAGGTAATGATTGGGGTGATGTTTTCTGGGGTATTGATTTGGAAACAGGAGAGGGTAAAAATATTTTAGGCGAAATGATTATGAGGGTTCGTGATGAATTAAGAACCCAAGGATAAGACTTTTTCTTTCGTTATACAAATATTTAGGTTCGGAAAAGGCGGATTGCGTAGCAATCCGCCTTTTCCTAAAAATTAAACAAGCAATTTTTTAAAGACTGTTAATTAAAAAAGACCTGTAAAAAACAAGTCTTCTTATTATGTAGTTTTAAAATGCAAAATACATTAATGTGATGTACACAATTATGAACATTACATAAATTGCTGTGTTCTTTTTTTTAATTTCTTTATGATAATTACAAGTAAAAAAAATAAGAAAAGCAAAAAGCATTATAATAGAGGGAACGGGAGCAATGAAAATACTAGGAATAAAGGAAAAAAGAGTAATAACAATAGCAAAAACAAGGAGAGTTTTTGATTTTTTTAGGTATCCAAGTATTGTTATAAAGATACTAATGATTGCAAATATCATCCATATTGCAGGGTAAGTTGCTGATTCATTGATTGGTTCATCGTCGATAATTACTCCTTTTTTTACAATCCACTCATGATAAGTTTCCGTCCATGAGATTCCAAAAAAGAAATAGGTATACGAAAAATTTTTTCGTTCTACTTTTGTTTTTAAAATTCCATTTCTCTTTTTTTCTTTTAAAAGAAAATACTCATTATATAAGCCATCGGGAATAGGAAGAATATTGCTATTTTCATATTCTATTTCAAGGGTTGTTGGAATAACTTGTTCTTGAATAAGCTTTTCATTTTTTGTGATGTGTACCACATTCTGATTTTGAGCATAAACTCCTGTTATGCTTATGGCTAATATCATTAGAGCCAATAAAATTTTAAATTTTTTCATTTTTTATAGATATTTAATTATTATTCACCTTATATTATATAGAAAAAAATAATAAAGTCAAGCATTTATTAGGATTACTTTCTCTTTTTGTTGCTATTTCATTAAAGCTTTCTATACTAAAGATATGAACAAAGAACTACAAGCAAAAATTCCAGCTCATATCCTGTGGGTTTTGGAGGAACTTCAGAATGTTGGATTTGAATCCTATATTGTGGGTGGTTGTGTCCGCGACCTCCTCCTTGGGAGAAAGCCAAATGACTTTGATGTAACGACAAATGCGGTGTCTGAGCAAATCATTGAGGTTTTTGAAAAAACGGATATGCGGGTCGTCTACGAAAACAATTTTGGAACCGTTGGTATAGTGAACAAAAATCTCGAGAAAGATGATGTCTGTTATGAGGTTGAAATAACACCATACCGAACCGAGGTAGGGTACAGCGATAACCGTCGTCCTGATGAAGTTTCTTTTTCTGATTCTATTCACAAAGATGTAAAACGTCGCGATTTTACGATTAATGCACTTGCCTATGATCCAATTGGCGACAGGTTTGTTGATGATTATGGGGGGCGAGAAGATCTTGCCGCCAAAGTAATCAGAACCGTAGGTGATCCTAAAGAGCGATTTGGCGAGGATGCTTTGCGTATTATGCGCGCGGTACGTTTTTCTGCTCAGCTTGGTTTTATGCTCGAAGAAGAAACGATGCTCTCTCTGCGCGAGCTTGCGCCAAGTCTCGAGAATATTTCACGTGAGCGGATTCGTGATGAATTTATCAAACTCGTTGAGGCATCGTACGCAAAAGATGGGATGGAGATGATGCGCGTCTTCGGTCTACTTGAATATACTATTCCAGAATTTTTGGATGGGGTTCACTGTGAACAGGGAGGTGCTCATAGCTTTGATGTATGGACCCACCTGGTAAAATCACTCGAGCATGCAACACATAAAGCTTACCCGCTCCATGTAAAATTAGCTGCACTCTTTCACGATATTGGGAAACCAGCAACAAGGCGCCCAGCAAATGGGCGAGGAACGAAAGAGTGGACTTTTTATGGGCATGAAGTTGTTGGTGCAAAAATGACAGAAGAAATTTTAAAGCGATTAAAATTTCCCAAAGAGCTCATAGAAAAAGTTGTAAAGTTGGTTCGTTATCATATGTTTTTCTCTGATCCTGATGCAATTACGCTCTCGGCTGCGCGGCGTATGGTCAGAAATGTTGGGAAAGAGCTCATTTGGGATTTGATGGATGTACGCATTTGTGATCGTATTGGGACCGGTCGTCCAAAAGAAAAACCGTTTCGTTTGCGCAAATACCAAGCCATGATTGAGCAAGTCATGCGTGATCCTGTTTCGGTGAAAATGCTCAAGCTCAATGGTGATATTATGATCGGTGAGATGGGAATGAAACCGGGGCGCAAAATGGGGTGGATTTTGCATGCACTCCTTGAGGAGGTGTTGGATGATCCTGCAAAAAATAGGCGTGAGTACCTTGAGTTGCGAGCGCGAGAAATGGAGCTTATGTCTGATGAAGAGGTTCAAAAACTTGGTGAAGCAGGGAAGGAGAGAAAGGATGAAGCAGAATTTCGCGAGCTTAAAAAAATAGAGCGCAAGCATAAGGTTGGGTAGTTTCTTGGTTCTATAAATGGAAGGGAAAAAGGAAATAATAAAAAGGCGGGGCGCTTTGCGCCCCGCCTATTGAGTATCGAGCGAACGTTTAAATAGATGTTTGACTTTTTACATTTTTTAGATTTTAATAGAAAAGAACTTTTAAAATTATATAGAATGTCAAAACAAAAACAAAGAATTATTATTTCCTCACAAAACAATCCATTGTTTCGAGGAATTCATGTTGAGCAATGCTACGATCAACGTGATGGACTGGCCCAGGTTGGAGCTGGTGATATTGTCGTAACGACTGATCCGATTGATCCATACTATATTAAGTATTGGAAAGGTCTCGGGTTTGATTTACCCCACCTTGTTGTGGCTGGACCTTTTGATGAGAGGTATATCCTCTCTGAGTTGATTCTTAATTCAAAAAGAGTACAAAAAGAAATTTTAGATTATGTACCTTCTTTAGAAGATGCACAGGTTGAATTTTTTACCGTCTCACAATCGGAGGAGAATCTTTTGAAAACTTTAGGGATATCATCAGATATGAATATTCCATTTTCTGAAAGATTTCAGAGAAAAACAACCTCAAAAAAACTTTTTGCTAACCTTGGAATTTCAACCCTTCCGTATACAACTTTTGTATATACAGGAGAAAATCAGGACGAGCTCGTTGCCTGCGCTAAAAGCATCGATGAACATCAGTGTATCTTGAAAAAAGACTTAGGTACTGGTGGAATTGCACTCGGAGGTATGTTTCTGTGTGATTATTCAAAAGAATCACTCGATGCTATAACACCAGGTACTTACGTTATTGAACCTGTAGTTGAAATTCTTACTGAGATTTCATGCCATTGGCATATAGATGATGGTGGAAAGATTAGCTACCTTGGGTTATTTGAGCAACTTGCCGAGAATACTTCCTATATAGGAGTACAATCTCACCTGGAGTACGTCTCTTCGACGCTCTTTGAGCAAATTATTGCCGAAAGAGAAAGGCTTGTAGAGAGTATTGCAACCCTAGGTGGAAGAGGGTACATGTGCTGTGATATTATTATCACGACCCACGGAGAGTTCTATTGGAGTGATCTTAATCCACGTAAGGGTGCTGCGATTTACATTGTAGAAGCAATGAATCGCCTGCGTACCATTCATGATATGGATGAAGGAGCTTTTTATCACAAGCATTTTCCATACTTAAAAAAAGGTTTATCTTTTTGTGAGGTTCAAAATCTTTTAGGTGATTTGCTTGATGTTAGAGAGGAGGGTTTTGTTTTAATTACGAATCCTGGAATTATTCCCTATGGCTATTTGGATATAACTGCTTTTGCAAAAGATAGTCAAAAAGCAAAAAGAATCTTTGAAAAGACTCTTTTGAAAATACAGTAGTATCTAAAATTTAAAATTTGAAAACACATAATCATAAGAGTGATTGTGTGTTTTTTTTTCTGAGCGGGTTCCTGTGGTATACTTCATACATGATTAATTTTATTCAAAAACTTGTTTCATATAAGAGTATTGATTCAAATATTGAGGCTATGCATCAGTGTATGGATGATTTTCGTAGAGAGGCTGCTGCTGTCGTACCCTACAGTAAGGAGTATAGCTTTCGCGATAAACCTATTCTTGTACTCTCAACTCACGAGGGTTTTGATTTTGATTTGATTATTTCAGGCCACATTGATGTTGTTCCTGGTAAAGAGGGTCTCTTTACGCTAGAGGAAAGAGGGGGAAAGCTCTTTGGAAGAGGTACCTACGATATGAAGGCCCCACTTGCCGCAAGTTTTTTTGGTTTCCTTGATTACCTGAGAGCTGTAGGTGAAGCTAATAAACTACGTATTGCCTTTATTATTACAGCAGACGAAGAGCTTGATGGTTTATCGGTAAAACATGTTGCGAGTGAACTTGGGTACCGAGCTCGCTTTGCGATTATTCCAGATGGAGGGTCTCTTGATCAGATTGTTATTGCGCAAAAAGGATTCTGGCAATTCAAGCTTAGCTTCTCGGGGAATAAAGCTCACGCTTCGCGTCCGTGGCAGACCAGAAACCCTATAGAAAAAGCTCATGAGCTATTTGGTATTTTAAGGAAAAATTTCCCAGACCCAAAAAGTGAGTCTGATTGGATTTCAAGTTTGAGTGTGACGAGAATGTATTCAGAAGCTGAATCACTTAATACTATTCCACAATCTGCAGAGTTGTACTTTGATATGAGATTCGTTACTGAAGAAGACCGAGAAAAAGTTAGGTCGCTCGTTCGTGAGTACGGTGATGATATTGAGTTGCGAGATATTGCCTACAACCAAATTCTTGATGTTGATATTCATGAAAATTTCTTTGGCTCTCTTTTTCTTGAAACCATGCAAGTGTTCAACGAAAAAGGAGTTCATCTCCACCGAGAGTCTGGGACGAGTGATGCTGTGTTTTTTGCAGAACGTGGAACGCCGACCGTGCTCTTTCGTCCTCGAGGGGGTGATATTCATACGGATGACGAGTGGGTGGATAAGGAGTCTTTAGCAACCGTTAGAAAAATTACACAGAAATTTTTAGAAAAGGCACAGGAACAAAAAGAAAATAAAAATTAGATACTAATTTGTTTTGTAAAAGGCGGGGCGCTTTGCGCCCCGCCTTTTCTTGCTCTAATTTACATATAAAAAAGGTCTTTTTAAAGACCTTTTTCTAGTTTGTGTTTATCGTATTATTCCTATGATTTTATAACCCTTACGTATGCCAATTTCATCATATACTCTTGCTTCTTTAATACGTCTTTGGATATTTGACCATAGTAAATCTGAAAGAGCGTTAGATTCTTTCTTTTTAAAATAAAAGGAGTTTTCACCTGGATTTTTCGAAGCCTCATCAACTTTTTTTAAGTGAAGTGTTCTTAGCGCTTTTTCAAAATTATTCATTTCCCCGATGACTATTTCATTTTCTGCAATTTCTCTTGTAACATCTATAAAATCCTTAGGTTTTACATTTGAAATTTCTTCAATAAGAGTATTTTTAAATAATTCCATTTTTTAAAATTTTATAAGTTAAACATTTTTTATTCAAAAAAAATATAGTTTATTATTTCATTCTTGTCAAGATTCTAGTATTTATAAAAAAGACCTCTTAAAAGGTCTCTTTTGGTTACTTAACGAATTTCTTTTTAATTAAAAAAAGGGTTATAAATCTTAAGCACCTCTATTTTATTTCAAGCAGGACAGGGCAGTGATCTGACCCCGTCACTCCATCATAGATTTCTGCTTTTTTGATTCTCTCTTTAAGAGACCCAGATGTTAAAAAGTAATCAATTCTCCAGCCAACATTTCGTTCGCGGGCAAAAGCTCGGTAGCTCCACCAAGAGTACTTAATGGTTTTTGGGTGTAAAAAACGAAAGGTATCAATAAAGCCAGCTTCGAGAAAATCAGAAAATCGCTCACGTTCCTCATCGGTGAACCCAGCACTCCCCCTTTTTGTTGCCGTTGTTTTGTTGCCATCTGGTCTCGCAAGGTCTATTTCCGTGTGTGCAACATTCAAGTCCCCACATACAATAACTGGTTTCTTTTGTTCGAGTCTTTGTATGTGTTTCAAAAAAGCTGTGTCCCATTCGTTGTAGCGCAAGGGAAGGCGCGCAAGGTCACTTTTTGAATTTGGGGTGTACACCGTGACGAGAATAAAGTCTTCAAACTCTGCGTTGATAATACGCCCTTCATTTTCAAGAGGTGAGTTTTCCATGCCGTACCAAACTGCTTTTGGTTCAATTTTAGAAATGATTCCTGTTCCTGAGTACCCCTTCTTCTCTGCGCTGTGCCAGTAGTGAAAGGGGAAGTTTTGGAAGAGGTGGTCTTTGTTTTTGAGGAGTTCGCCTTCACCAGTAAGTTTTTGTATTTGATCTTTTTGCGCTTTTGTTTCTTGAAAGCAGACAATGTCAGCTGCGCTTGACCCTATAAAATCAAGTGCACCTTCTTTGTCTTTCCATGCACGTATACCGTTGATGTTCCATGAGACTATTTTCATATGAAACCAGTATAGCTTTTTTTGGAAGAATGTAGAGTGATTTGCATTATTTGTATGATGTAGTATAATTTTCTTGGAATGTTTAATTTATAAAATTTAAAGAAATGGAATTAACAAAAAGTTTTAAGAAAGAGTTTGATGAATTATTCGCTAATTTCTCTCTGGGAGAGAGAACAAGATATTCTGAAGAAGAGTTGGCTTTTTGGAAGAGATTTATTGAGGCTAATATAAGTCGAATAAAAGAGTTTATTGAGATGAAAAGAAAATCACTCGAGGATAACTCTACTCGTGATACGGATGGAAGGGTTGATGACTTTAATAACATGGATACGGGTACGTTTTATAGAAATGGTATCGTAGAGGAAATTTCTCGCGCAGAGAAGAAACTCTATGGTCTAAATTGTGCCTTAGAAAGAACCAAGGCAAAATGCTTTGGAATTTGTATGAAAACAGGTCAACTTATCCATCCACAGAGATTACTCTGCGTTCCGCAGGCAACGGTGGGGAGAGCTGCTTTCGCTGCAGCTTCTTAAAAATCGTATAATTGAAACCACAAAACAAAAAAAGGCGTAGATACTATGCCTTTTTTTTCATGAGACTAAAGAGGAGGGTGATACTATCAGCAGGATCAGAAAAACTTGAAAAAACATGTTCTTCTTGGTTGAGTACTTCAAAATTGTGAGAGAATATTTCTGCTATTTTTCGTTTGGTGAAAAAGTAGTGCCTCACGCCGAATTGGGTAAAGAAATTTCGTGCAAGCTTTCGAGGTTCGTGCCCATAGAATCGTTTTGTTTTCTTCGAGAGCGAAACATTCAGGTAGAGACCTCCTTCTTTCAGAAGTGAGGATACTTCGTCAACATAGTCTTGCCACTCATTCTCATGGAGGTAGTGAAAGCTTTGGACATCAGAGATGAAATCAAAGCTCTCTTTGGAAAAGGGAAGCGATCCAATACGTGCCTGAAGAAAGCGTCCTTGTGTTCCTAATCCTTCTGCTTTGGTTTCTGCATTTTGCTTTTCGATGGGTTCATCTGCAATATCAATACCGATAACGAAGTGTCCTGTACGCATGAGTGCTTGAGGGAAATCACTGTGTCCACAACCAATATCGAGACACACACTTTCTTGTTCCTGCGGAGCATAGCTCAGGAGAATGGAAACAAGAGGAAGGTGGGTCCACGTATCACATGAATGTTGGTAGCTTTCTTTAAAGTATTGGTCACGGTTTTTATTCATCTCCTGTAGTATATAATGACTTTTTCTTTTTACAAAAAAGACAAGGCGGGAGCCACTGTCTTTTTGTGGGTATACTATTTTTGTTTATCTGTTTCATTTTCACCTTGGTGATGAAACTTTTTATGCGTTTCAAGGAGTTGTTTGTTGGTGACGTGGGTGTAAATTTGTGTCGTTGCGATGTTACTGTGCCCTAGCATAATTTGTACTGAACGCATATCTGCTCCGTTTCTCAGTAAATCCGTGGCAAATGAGTGCCTAATGATGTGGGGGCTCACTCGTTTTGAGATCCCTGCCTCAGCTGCAATTCGTTTCACTATCCGTTCAACAGAACGAGGGGTGAGACGAAGGGAAAGGTTCGCTTCTTCTCGTTTCACGGCTTGATGATCTTCTTGAATAAAGAGAGCTTCATCAAAATCGGTTCTATTTTCCAGGTAGGAACGAATACTTTCTTTTGCATCTTTACTCAAAAAGACAATGCGGAGTTTCTCACCCTTTCCCCGGATACTGAATTCGTCTTTTTGTAAATCAATATCTCTATTGAGTGAGCAGAGTTCAGAAACACGAAGTCCTGTTGAGAAGAGTGTTTGAATAATTGCGTGGTTGCGTAGATTTTTTTTTGAGACCTTAATCATTCTCATGAGTTCATCCATACTCAGGTCTTCAATTTGTCGTTCGCTCGTTTTTGCAAGTTCAATTTTTTCAGGAGCAAGAGAGGCAATGTCGTGTTTCATAAGGTACTTTAAAAACATGCGCAGTGCGATGAGGTAGTAGTTTTGCGTATTTTTTTTCATGCCACCCTGCTCTTGTCCTTTCATGCGAGCACCTTGTTGCCGATTGAGGTGGAGCCTAAATTCACGAACTGTGTGCTCTGTGATATCTGAAGCTTTCTCTATCTTTGTGAACTCGATAAAGCGTCTAAGGTAGCGTTCATAGTTTTGAATTGTTTTGAGTGCGCGACCTTTTTCTATCTCAAGGTAAACCAAAAATTCTTTGAGGAGTTCATGAATGTTCATGTATTGAGTATACTCTATTTTTATGTGTCGTACATTTTTGATGGGTGGGTATATTTTGTTTATAGTTTCTTGTAAGAATTTGAAACTGTGTTATAGTAACCTTGTTATGTTAACAACAAAGAAGAAAAAGGACGTTATCGTAGGTGTACAAACTCACGATTCTGACACCGGTTCTCCTCAGGTGCAAATCGCTTTGCTTTCTGAACGAATCGCAGAATTGACTGAGCACCTCAAGGTCCACAAAAAAGATATCCACTCACGACGTGGTTTAGTAAAAATGGTCGACACCCGACGAAAACTTTTGAGAAATTTCAAGGCAAAAGATTTTGATGGGTACCAAAAACTCATCCAAAAACTTGGATTGAAAAAATAACCTGAGGGTTATTTTTTTTGTTGTTCCTTGTGCGTATTCATTATATAATAGCTACATATGGCGAGTGATAAAAAAATTATTTGGAAAAAGTCAGGGAAGAGAAAAAAGTCTTCAACGACTATGAATAAAAAGAGTGACATAAGGAATTCAGAAGATCTCAAAGATATTCTCTCTGTTGATGAAATGCTTGATATCGCTCAGCGTTCTGGAGACCACTCTTCTCATAAAAAAGATGTTTTTAAAGAAGAGTTTGAAAAAGAAGAAAATATTGCTGATATTAAATCTGAAATTGATGCTTTGTTTGGCGGAGAGGTTACTTCTTCACAGAAAATGAATACTTCTTCAGAGCTCAATGTAAAAGAAAGAGGTCAAGCTAAGAAACCAGATGTTAACTTAAACGGAAACAGTCTCAAAGATAAACTTCCTCTTGGAGATACAAAGAGTATTGCTTTTGATTCAAGGGTGCAGAATGGAGTCACTCATGAGATATCATCTGTGAATAATAAACCTTTTTCTGAAAAACAAATTGCCTCTGAGAAACCTGAACGCAAAGAATCTGAACGTGGGTCAGCAAGCACCCTTGCAGCATTAAAAGTAATACAAGACAAAAAAGAAAAAGAATTTCAAGAGGAAGAGATAAAAAAAAATCTTCCTCAAGAAGAGGAGAAAGACGTTGTTGATAACTTAAAAAAGAGTATAGAAGATGATTTGCGCGCACCTCTTTTACAGGAGAATTCTGCTGAACAAGATGATGTTGCTATTGCTCGTTTGCTCGAAAAGAAAGAGAAGGCAAAAGGAGTAAGTAAAACCTATTATTCAGACCTTTCTGGGGCAATGACCTCAAATAATCCAAGGACAATGTCTGAACTCCTTGAACGTTCTCGTCGTGAAGAGAAAATGAAATCGATTAGTTCACCTTTCTCGAAAAAAAACATTTTGTATATTTTAGGATCTGTTCTCCTTTTTGTTGCAATTGCAGGTATTATATTTTACTTGTGGTCACATAAAAAAGAAAAAGAAGTTAAATTTATTACTGAGAAACGTGTTCCATCCCTCGTGTACGCTGATAGTGATGTTGGAATTAATGCAACAATTGCCGAAACGGTTAAAACAAAACAAGCAATCCGAAAGGTTATTGAAGAGGAACTTCCTGATGAAGACTTGAAGCAAATCTATTACGTTGGTAAAGATTCTTTAGGGAATTTACGTCGACTTGGAATTAAACAAGTTTTTGAATCGACTGATAATGTTCCTCCAAAGCTCCTCTACGAGAATATTGAAAATAATTTTATGCACGGAGTGTATCGTACCGACAAGAATGAACCCTTTATGATTCTCAAGGTGCTTTCGTATGATCGTGCTTTTAAAGGAATGAAGGAGTGGGAACCAACGATGATTGATGATCTCTCGAGTTACCTTGATCTTCCAAAGGAGGCAGGAGATCGCTCTCTGCTCGAACCCGGTTTCTCTGATGACTTAATTAATAATAAGAATGTTCGTGTTGCTCGATTCTTGCCGCGTGAAGTTGATAGGAGAAACGGTGTCTTTGATGTGTTTAAACGAAAGAAGAAATCAAGAAAATCTTTTGAAGATAAAAAGAAAACATCAATAGAAAATAGTAAAAACCAAGAAGCTAATGTGCAAGAGGTGGGCGTAGAAGAAAGACAAGATTCTCTTCTTGAAAAAACAGCTTCACTTTTCCGTTCTCTTGTTCTTAACACTGCATATAAAAGTTTTGCTCAAGAACAAAACAATCGAGTTGAAGTTATTGATGCAACAGCTGTGAATGAATATAGAGAATCAATTACACCAGACAGGATTAAACATAAAAATGAGAAAGGTAAGATGAATATCTTTTCAGATAAGTTAAATAAGGGAAAAATTCGTATGCTCCCTAAAAAAGGGGATAGCGTTGGTGACATCAAGGATCTTGAAAAGATTCTTCAAAAAAATAAACAGGCTACTCAACCAAATACCAGTATCCAATTTGGAACTCAGGGAGGTGGTTCTACTAATATTACTACCTCAATTGTGCAAACAAGTGGTTCAATTATCCATACCAATGGAGCACTTGATGCCGTGCAGAAAAAAGCATGTTTTAGTGGAAAAACAGGAAATCGTATTCTCGAGAAGGATGTAACACCAATGGATTTCTGTTTCTATACTCGTCAGTGTTGGCCATACGTTTGTGTCAGAAATAATATTATTATCTCTGAAACGAAAGAAGAAAACCTGAAAAATAGAGACCTCCCTGGCGTTAGGTGTGGAGTTCTCGGGCAAGAGCCAATTCCATATGAGAATATTGATACTTACAAGGGGCACCAGGTGTGTACTTATTACCATGAGCTCTTAAATTTAAAAAATATCCGCAATAAAAATATTTGTTTTGATCAGTATAGTGGTCAATACATAGAGGGTATTAAGCGTGATTCTTTTGGAGGTCTTCCTGAGGGGGTTTATTGTCTCAACCCACTCTATGAGCGAGCAACCATGTGTGTTACGAATGATAACCGACTTGTTTTTGAGGGTGTGCAACCGAAAGCCGGATATAAATTCTGTTTTGAGTCAGAGGGAAATCGTGCTGGATTTATTGGGGATCAATTTTATCAAAATTATGGCCTACTTCAGCAGCAGTCTACTATTATCGCTCTTGAGCTCAAGGCACTTTCACTCGGACTCGGACTCTTTGGTGTTGATGGTGCAGCAGAAACTCTTGAAAAGTCATCAGATTTTTTCTTGGAGATTTCTTATGGAAACATCAATGAAAACCAGGCGAAGAAACAGGCTCTCGGTGTTGCGAGTCAGCTTGATCGTTTGCTTGAACGTATTGACCCACAGAATCAGCTTTCGTTTAACGCACAAGGTGGTTTGACGGTTATCGGTCGATTGCGTAATGTTATTGAGCTTATCAAACAATCTTTTGGATACAAGCATAATTTAGCATGGATTACTCTTGGAAACGGTTTTCCTGATGGATTTGCTCTTCCAGGCGGAGTTGCTATTCGTGCAGGAGAGGAGCTTCCTATTATTAAACCTGTACAACAAATGTTTGTTAAGCTTGGTTTAATGAAAGAGATTTCTATTACTGGGAAACTTGATTTGGTAACACAGGATGCTCTTAACTTCTTCCAAAAACGGAATGGGCTTCCACAGAGTGGAATTTTGGATAAGAAGACAATGGATCTCATCAAGAATATTTTTGACGGAAAAGGAAAGTTCTTTGGAGATAAGGATGCTGCTACGATTGATAACTATCTCAAACAACCAGAGAATGATGATTCTGATTCAGGTCTCGGATTTGGTAGCTATGGTCAAGATGTTCAGTCTCTAAAAATTTTCCTCTATGCAGAGGGGTATGAGGTTGATGAACTTGATGGGGTATTTGACGAGCAACTCTGTTCTCAGGTTCGTGCATATCAAAAAGATAATGATCTTGAGCTTGCTGATACCAACAATTGTTCAATTTCACCCGAAACGATTACGACAATAAATGCTTCAATTAAAAAGAATAACTACCTTGGTTCTGGCTTTGTACTCAAGCAGGGTGGTGTTATTCAAGGGACAGGAGTTTTCCTCGGCACAACAGGTCCAGGATCGCTCATTGACTTTAGTACTAAAGAAGCAGATGCTGATACCCTTCGTGAGGGAGACCTGGTTCTTCTCTATACTTTCTTGGATGAGAAGACACTCCTCATCGCGCGAAACGAGAGTGTTATGGACGAAATTATTAAGCGTCGCGCTTTCCATGATATTTTTGAAAAGTAAGAAAATAAACACACGTGTGTGTTTATTTTTTTTATGTGAATGTGCTATACTCTGTGTATGAATACAAAAGAAATACGAGATATTCTTCTTGAAAAAAAACAAAATCTTGAGCACGAACTCGAGTCTCTTGGAAGGAAACGTGATGAGAATGGGGATTGGATTGCGGTTCCTGAGGAGCATGATGGTCTTCAGGCTGATGATCTGGATAATGCAAATCTTACCGAGGCCTATGAAGAGAACCTCGCTATTTTTAGCGTTGTTGAAGAACGATACAATCAAATTAATAAGGCACTTACTGCGCTTGAAGAGGGTCGCTATGGGGTGTGTGAAGTCGGAGGATGTTCTATTTCAGAAGAGCGACTCAGGGCAAATCCAGCAGCAACAACGTGTATTGAGCATGCTGAGTAGTAAAAAGCAAGAGACATTCTTGCTTTTTTTCGTTATGATAAGGATATGAAGCTACTGCGTTTCGCACCTCTCTTTTTAATATTTTTTGCTGGTGGTTTTTTTTCACTCCGGTTTTTTTCAGAGAGTCCTTGTGATACGACACTCTACTACAGCATTGGTGAATTTGATGAACGTTTTGATGTTTCGCAGGCTGAAGCACTCGACACCTTAGAGCACGCGGCTGATTCGTGGGAAGAGGTTTTGGGGAAGGATTTTTTCATCTACAGAGATGATGCTCCTTTTAAGGTGAATTTTATTTTTGGAGAGGAGCAGGAGAAAATACAAGTGGCTCAAAAACTTTTGGATGGACTCGATAGTATTCAGAAGAATATCGATAAGAACGAGCTTGAATATGAGAAGGTAAAAAAACTTTTTACAAAAACTTCTCAGGATTATAAAGAGAAGCTCGCACTCTACGAGAAAGATGTTTCCTATTGGAATACAAAGGGTGGTGCGCCCCAAGATGAGTATCAAGAACTCTTGGAGCGAAAATCTAAACTTGATGCTTTCTTCCGTCGTGTGCAGTCGATACAGAAAAAATTGAATCGTCTCGTTGAGAAAAACAATCAAACGATTCATGCTTACAATAAAAAAATAGAAGACTACAATAAGCTATTTTCACAGGAGCGTGACTTTGAGCTCGGAGATACAAACAATTTGAATCAAATTAACATTCACTCGTTCAAAGATGAAGAGGAACTCTATACTATTCTTGTTCATGAGTTTGGACACGTTCTTGGGCTCGATCACCTTCCTCAAGAAGATGCAGTTATGTACTATCTCCTCAATGAGAAGAATAAAAAGGGGAAACTTTCTCCTGCAGATAAAGATGCACTGAGAAAACGCTGTCATTTAAAGTAAAACACAGAAAGCAATCTGTGTTTTACTTTGCAAAAAGACAGTATAGGTATATACTATAGGGGAAACGCTGGGAACTCGGAACAGCATATACCTACCGGGAATTGTTTAAAATTAAAAAGAATGATTATGAAATCTTTTAGAAATGAAAATCATTGCAAATCTGGTACCTGTGGAATTACCATAAACAGAGAGCAGATAGCAAAAACAAACAATGGCGAAACTTATACTTGTATGTAACTCCAAGCAACCTAAAAGTTATATTCAATGTATAGGAAAACAAGAAGCGACTTTTTAGTCGCTTCATTTTTTATTTCAATTTTTTTACCGTAGGCATGGCAAAGACCTACGCTTCTTGTATACTTAAACCATGAAAAAGAAAAAAACGTGTGTTATTACCGGTGGTGGTTCAGGTGGGCATATTGCTCCCGTTCGTGCTGTCGCAAAAGATTTAGCAAAGAGCTATACCCTGGTTTGGATAGGGTCGAGTTCTTTTGAGAGGAATGCTGCTATGTCTCTTGGAATCCCTTTCTTTCGAATTCTCTCGGGAAAGTTTCGTCGGGGAAAGAGCTTCACTAACTTTATTAAAAATTTCTTTGATGTTTTTCGTGTGAGCTTTGCGCTCGTGCAGTCTTTCTTTCTTCTCCTGCGTTTTAAACCCAAGCTTATATTTTCTACGGGAGGGTTTGTTTCGGTTCCTGTTGTTCTCATTGCAGCACTCTTGAGAAGACTTATCGTTATTCATGAACAAACGATTGGTTTTGGTTTAGCAAATAAGATTGGTGCTCACTTTGCGCAAAAGATTCTGCTCGCTTTTCGTGATTCGCAAAAATACATTCCACAAAAGTATCACCACAAGATTGAGCTTGTTGGAAATCCTATTCGTGAAGACCTGCGAAAGGGGAGCTTGCAGGGACTTCAAGAAAAAATTGATTTTTCTTTTGCTGAAGAGAAACCGCTCCTCTACATAACCGGTGGTGGACAGGGGTCACGACTCATTAATGAGCAGGTTTGGAAGTTGCTCCCAGGCTTGAGTGAAAAATTCTATATTATTCACCAGTGTGGGAAATCAGGAATAGCAGAGGGGGAACGGTATGGACGAGATACTGATGGGTACCTTGCTTTTGAATTTATTGGCGATGAGCTTGCTGATATCTATGCGTGCGCTGATGTTGTTCTTGCGCGAGCGGGTGCAGGAACGGTGAATGAGCTTGCGTACTTTGATATTCCTTCAATTTTTGTTCCCCTTCGTCCTGTTCAAAATGACGAGCAGACAAAAAATGCGCAGTGGTTTCTCAAGGAGCATCAGGGTGCAATTATTGAACAGAAAAAATTCTCTTCAGAGCTTCTCGAGGAGTGTCTCTCTTCGTTTTCATTTGATTACCTGAGACGTTCTCTTAAACAGGAGCAAGAGGACTCGGATGCTACTACAAAAATACTGAGCTTTCTAAAATAGGGTATACTAGGGGTATGTTTTGGAAACGAAAAAAGAAAAAGAAGGCTGAAGCTATAACGCAAGAAAATTTTGAGCAAAAGAATCGCGAAAATAAACGACTCTTTATTTTCTTTGCTGCACCGTGGTGCCCTGCCTGTAAAATACTCAAACCGATTATTCACGAACTTGCTCACGAGAACCAAGAACACACGCTCGTTGGGATTGTGGATGCTGATACAGAACCCGAGCTCACAGCATCTTTTCAGATTCGCTCGTTGCCGAGCCTCGTCGTTGTTCACAATAGAGACCTTGTGTACCAGGGAAGCGGTATGATTTCAAAGCCTCGCTTGCAAGAGATGATTGATAATCTTTTATCATAAAAAAATAAGGTTCAAAAAACCTTATTTTTTTTAAGAAGATTTATTCAAAGTCGCCCTCAAGGAAGTCATCCTCAAGGTCTTCAAAAGCAGCATCATCATCTATATTACTGAAATCTTCCTCAATATCTTCTTCAGTTATTGGGTAGCCATCTTCATCGATATTTATGCCTACAAAAAAAGAAAGGTGTTTCAAAAATACTAAAGATACATCAAAGCTAAGTGTCATATTCATGATAGTAAGTGATAGTAATAGCAAGCCTGTATAAGCTCGATAGAATTATTGCAGATTGATATTAAAAAGCAAGTACCTTTTTGGTTTTAAAAAACGAGCACTTTTGTGCTCGTTTTTTTTTGCCTTAGTTTAGGTGTTGCTCTTCGTGTTCACTTCCTTGGTGTGAGTGACTATGGGTGTGTTCGTGGGGAAGACTCATAAGAATTCCCTTCATACAGAGAATTCCCAAGAGAAAGACTGTAATGCTCATGTACCATTTTTTTTGTTTGAGTACTTGAGAGAGAGGGAGAAGATCGGTAAAGATGACTCCCATAAAGAATGATGCAGAAATTCCGAGGAGGTATGCTTGCAAGCCTTCTGTTTCAAGAAAGAAGAGTCCGATAGTTATTCCAATAAAGATGGAGAGTGCCGTGATAAAGTTTTTGTAGGCAGCTTCCTTTGTACTGTAGCCACTCTTTTTGAGGACAATGAATTCAGAAATTTCTTGAGGAACTTCGTGGATAAAAATAGAAGCTGCTGTTGAGAGTGCATGCGTCATGCTCGCTCCAGATGATGCGACCAGGAGGAGTCCATCTGCAATATTATGGATTGAATCTCCAACGAGAACCTTGATAGCTGAGTTTTTCGTGTGCTCGTGGGTGTGCTGTGTGTCTGTTCGGTGGCTGTGTCCTGATAGGAGTTTTTGAAGAAGGAAAAAGAGTAGAAAACCAATGAAAAATACAAAGAGTGCTTTGGTAACACCAAAAGCTTTAATAGTTTCGTGCCCGAGCGAGAAACTTGTAACAAAGAATATTCCAGCAGAGAGAGCACTGAGGTAAAGAAGGTTCTTTTCAACAAAAGAAGCAACCTTCTTGTGTGATTTTACAATGAGAACTCCTGTTATTGAGGCGAGGGAAATGATAAATCCTGCACTAAGTAAACCAATGGTATTCATACAAACTGAATGTACTATATTTGCAAATAATTTGCAATAAACTTGATTCTTTCGTTGTGTGAAGGTACACTAGGATTGCTATGATGAAAGAGATTTTACAAGAGCACGGTGTTCACGTTACAAAGCAGCGTATTGCCATTTTAGAGACACTCAAAAAACTTGGTACACCTGTAACCATTGAATCCCTGCGAGATGCACTTGATTTTCAAATTAATCAAACGACGCTCTATCGCTCACTTGCGCTCTTGGTTGAAAAGGGAATTGTCTACCAAGCTGATTTTCGAAGGGGGGTTGCCTACTATGAATTTCAGGGAGAAGATAATCACCACCACCACCTCGTGTGTACCTCGTGCGGAAGGTCCTACGAGCTTCCTTTTTGTCCGCTTGGTGCTCTTGAGGAGATTTCACAGGAGTACCAATTTTCTATTACGAGTCATCACTTTGAAATTTTTGGATTATGTATCGATTGTCAAAAACTATAAACCTCCTCTTGTTTGGTGTATTTTTGTTTTTTGGGTTGAGCATTTCTGTTCGTGCACAAACACCAAATCATCCTACCGCTGAGTCTCACTTTGAAACCGCACGTGTGCTCGGGCTCTCTGAATCACAGGAAGAAACAAGCCTCTATGATATCGAGCTTAAAAACAAACACAGGAGCACGGTTAATTCTTATGGAGATGTTCTCGCAACCGGATCGTCTATTTTTGTTGAGACGACAGACGGAGGAAAGCACTACTACTACGTTGCACAGAACAGAACAAAGATTCTCTCTTTTCTCGTTATTCTCTTTGTTGCAAGTGTTCTCATTCTTGCTCGCAGAAAAGGACTTCGCTCTCTTGGGAGTCTCCTGCTCTCTTTTCTCCTACTCTTCTTGGTTTTTATACCCGCTTTGTTTAAGGGCTATGATCCACTGTGGCTCACGCTCTTCTTTGGACTCTTTGTTCTCTCGGTATCTATTTTTGTAACACACGGTATGAATCGCCAGAGCCTCACTTCTTTTCTGGGTGCCTTTGGATCAATTCTCCTTGCACTCGCCTTGCTCGTTTTTGTGCTCAAGGTATCTTCGGTGAGTGGTATTTTGAATGAGGATTTTCAGTACCTCGCCATTCAAACAAAAGAGAGTCTTGATATTGTTCGACTCATTTCAGCAGGAATTTTGATCGGGGTTTTGGGAGTTTTGGATGATATCACAATTACCCAAGTTGCTGTTGTTCGTGAACTCTCTTCGCACCCACACATGAATCTCTTTGAAATTTTCAAGCGAGCCTTGCGCGTGGGACGTGACCACATTTCATCCCTCGTCAATACCCTCGTCTTTGCCTACGTTGGAGCAACGCTCCCGCTCATCATGCTCATATCACTGATGGATATTCCATGGTACATTCTCATTTCACAAGAATTCATCTTTGTTGAAATTGTGCGCTCGCTCGTTGGTGCAATTGCGCTCGTTATTGCCGTACCGCTGACAACCTGGCTTGCGGTTTATGTTTTTTTTAAAGGAATCAAGGAAGATAAAACATCTCTTGAATCAGCTTGCGCGCATGAACACCACTGAACACCCACTCAGGGTGTTTTTTGACAAAAAAATTTTTCTTGATACAGTATAGTCAGATGTTTAATTTAATATTTTATAGTTATGACTAGTTTAAAACCATATGTTTTTAAAATCCTTTTGGTGTTTGTTTTTGCTGTGATAAATATCATTTTTTCAGCAATCATGACAGACTTTGTTAAGGTGGCTATTTTTGTTTTTTTTGGTATTTGCTATCTTTTTTATTTAGATTTTTCTGAAAAAAAGAAAAAGGTTAAGTATCGCTCTTTGGTTTTTATATGGCTGCTCTTTTCTTTCTTAAATCTTTCTGTTATTTTTTCTCAATCAGAATCATATTTATGGAAACAGGAAGCTAACGGGTACAAAATGGAGGTAAGTGTTATTATTCCACGATTTAATTTCCCCTCATGGAAAGACGAAAAAAATATTATTGTAAGACCGGCTTCTTTAAGTCGCAAATATACTTTTCAGACTGAATCGGGTTTAAAAGATATTTTGTTAAAAATAAAGTTAAGTCGCTCAACTTGGGAAGTTTTTAACTTTAATGAAAAGGAGTTTTTCAGCTTTTTAAAAGGTGATTTAGAAAAGTACCTTAATGAAAACCCGATTCTTGAAAAATTGCCAAACTCTGAATCTGTAACTTTTGAGTACACAGGAAAGAAGCTAAGTCGAATGAGAATTGGTATTTAGAAATTGGATACAAAATAGCGAGCACAATAAGTGTTCGCTTTTTTCTTGCTGCAATTTTAGGCTTCGGTATACTTGAACTATGATTGATACTGATTCACAAAAAATTGAAAAGGTTGTAACCCGTGGGGTTGAGGATGTTTTTCCAAATAAAGAGTTTCTCCGCGAGCGTTTGGCAGAAGGGAAACAGCTGACTATTTATTTAGGAATTGACCCAACGGGACCAACCCTTCACATGGGACATATGATTCCGCTCATCAAACTGCGCCAACTCCAAGAACTTGGACACAAAATTATTTTGCTCATTGGAGACTTTACCGCGCGCATTGGGGACCCTGATAAATCACAGGTTCGCAAACAACTCACCCACGAAGAGGTACTTGAGAATGCAAAGCTCTACAAAGAGCAGGCTTCAGTCTTGCTTGGTTTTGAGGGTGATAATCCTGCCGAGCTCAGGTACAACGGAGAGTGGCTCGACCGTATGAATTTTGCTGATGTACTCAAGCTCGCATCACAGATGACGGTACAACGCATGCTCGATCGAGATATGTTTCGAAAGAGGTTTTATGGATCTTTTCCTTGTAAAAAATGTGGGCAATCTATTATTACTAAATTTGATCGCGATATTTCTCCTGTTGGTCCTGTAACTGAGCGCCGACGGAAAAGTCCTTCTCAAGGTATAGATGAAAAAGATTATCTCATAAAATGTAAGTGTGGGAAAAGTTATGAGCTTTCACCATCTGAATACCAAAAAATTCAAAGTACGCCAATTTATCTTCATGAATTTATGTATCCGCTCATGCAGGGTTACGATTCGGTTGCTATGAATGTTGATGGTGAGGTTGGGGGAAATGACCAGACCTTTAATATGCTCGTAGGGCGAGATCTGCTCAAGAACCAAACACCACCAAAGGAAAAGTTTGTTATTCCAATGAAACTCTTGGTTGATAATACAGGTGCAAAGATGGGAAAGACAACAGGGAATATGTTGTCCTTCCTTGATTCAGCAAATGAAAAGTTCAAAAAAATCATGACCTGGAGTGATGATATGATGAGGAATGGATTTGAGCTTTTGACAGATATTTCTCTAAATGAAGTAGATTCACGACTTGATTCTGATGAGAATCCACGAGATATCAAATTTGATTTGGCCCATGCGATTGTGAGTCGTTTCCACTCTGCAGCAGAAGCAGACACAGCCAAGCAAGCATGGATTGATGAGGTGCAGCACGAGAGTAGTCCAAAGGATATTCCGGAAATTCCCCTCCTCGGAGATGCTACTGAAACCCTTGCGCAAGGTGCGGGTGAGAGCAAGTCTCAAATCCGTCGTTCGTTCCGCGAGGGGGCCATCAAGCGCGATGGAGAAAAATTAACCGAGGAGAGTATCTTAAACGTTGGTGACATTATTCAAATAGGAAAGAAGCGTTGGTTTAAAATCATCTAAAAATAAGGCATAGACCTTATTTTTCTTTTTTAAAAAAAGTTATCCATATCACGATTATTACTTTACGTAAATAGACTTGACATTTCTATCTCTATCTGTTATTTTTTGAATGAATGGCAATAGTGCAAGTGTTTTTATAGAAAGAGTTTCTATAAAGATGCGAATTTAACAATTAAATCTATTTTTTATGAAAAGATTCTTTTTATTAACTCTCATTTTAGTTGGCTTGGGAATACTATCTTCTTCTTGCCAGCGTGAACTTAAACCTACAGCAGATAAAGAAATTCAGAAACAGAATGAACAGATGAACCTTGAGGCGAGTAGAGAAGTAGGTATGCCTGCAATAACCAATTTTAAGGAGAAGAAGACCTTGAAATGGATCTATGAGCTTTGTGATAATACAGATTTGATTTGTTACGCGTACCTTTTTAATGAAAGAGAAGGTAAGATAGGTCAGTTTTTGGGAAAATGTGCTGGTTATGGAGTTCCGTATAGTGCCCAGTTTTCAAGTCCGCAAAAGTTGGTGGATGTGACAAACTATGGTATTCACAGTGTTAGTTCAAATGATTCTGCTGTTATTCCTCAAGCTGAACCAAACGGTATTTTTAAACCGGTAACATCAAGTGCTACTTAGTTAATTATGTTTCATCCGAAAACAAATGAGCCCATGCCGATGTATGTAGAACCTAAAATTATTGTTTCACCTTGGAAATTACATTAAAATCATGAAAAAATCACAATTATTTTTAACCGTTTTTTTGTTTGTTGTTTTTGTTGCTATCCTTATCGGTCTTTCTTATGGCTTTGGGTGGATTAAAGTTCATCAAACAGCAACCATAGGTAAAGAACAACAAAATGTTGAGCGTAGAGTTTTCGAAGAAAGCCAATCCTACGTTGAGGGAAAGAGAAGAGAAGCCTTAAAAATGTATAAGGAATACCTTAAGACAAAGGATCCCGATGAAAAGGCGGCTCTTGCTCAAATAGTTGCAATGAGTTTTGCTAATTTTGATGAAAACAAATTAACACCAAAATTAAAAGAATTTGTTCATAAATGTAAGTATGAAAGATAACATTTATTGACAAATTAATTTCTTTTAAGCCCCAATGCTTTATTAGTGTTGGGGTTTTAATTGTGGATATACAAAAAGTTATAGACAAAAGTCTATAACTTTTTATGTATCCACACCGATAAGCCGGATTCTGTCGAGGGTAATCATTTATCTTGACCCTACGTCACCGTAGGGTTCTTTGCGGCACTCTACTTGTACTGGCTCCAAGAGCCAGTACAAGAGTACGACCTTGCATGCAGGTAAGGATTTAGCCGTTTCACCCGCCCTGTCGCCAGGGCGATTCATCTCAAAGAGATGCCATCATCTTTCGAATAAGGCGTCACTGTTCGCACCTCGTGTATTACTACAGACAGGGGTTACCTGCTACCATTTTTGACCTTCTATTGGAAGGAAAACATGTCCGGACTTTCCTCACGTTGGATAGACCTCTGCGCGATTACCTAGCGTGGATACCTCTAGTGTATGTTTTTCTCTCTGATACGCAAGGTCTTTTCTTGAAACAAAGTTTGTTTCCTATATACTCATAGGTATATGAAACATCGATCACAGAAGCGAAGAAACCTAAAAATTCAAAGAGGACTCCTTATTGCGGTAGTCCTTCTCCTCGTGGGGAGCTTTATATTCTCTTGGCACCAAAAACGAAGTCAGGCCAAAGAAAATAACTTTACAAGTCCAACAGAAAACACTCACCACAAAAAAGGTGCATCTGAAGCTCGCTACTCACTCGTTGAGTATTCTGATTTTCAGTGTCCTGCGTGTCGTTCGGTAAATACGATGCTCGCTAATGCAATGAAAGATAATCCTGGACTCATTGAACTTGAGTTCCGACACTTTCCGCTCAGGAGTATTCATGGGAATGCCCAAGCTGCAGCAGAGGCAGCAGAGGCCGCTGGAATTCAAGGAAAGTTTTGGGAAATGCACGACCTCCTCTTTGAGAAACAATCAGAGTGGAATCGTTCAATTAATCCAAAGCGACACTTTCAACGCTATGCAAAAGAGCTTGGTCTCGACACTGACCGTTTCAAACACGATTTAGATTCAGATTACGTTCGCGAAGTTGTTAACGAAGAGTATCAGCAAGCTGAAGATCTTAAACTCACAGGAACACCATCGTTCCTTCTCGATGGAGAAGAAATTTCTTTTAGTGATTTTATGAATGATAAGGTTCTAAACAATAACCCTGGGAAAGAATCCTAGGGTTTTTTCTCTGCGCCGTTTCTCTGATATACTAAGAGGGTTATGATTATCTTGCCGTCATTAAAAAAATTCACCAAGGAGCGTCCGACACGCTCGGTTATGGACGTTCAGCACGCCATCCCCGATGACGAACACCATTTTGATTTTTGGGAGGACGTCTACCGAACGCTCTTTGGGGCGCCTCTCGAATCAAACCCTCCTCATGAGGAATATATTAGTGATGAGTATGGATACTTTGGCGAACGGGT
>PDWI01001087.1_pt1 | contig 44113 bp, 42 predicted proteins | sample 1430891 | NCBI WGS metagenome assembly PDWI01 (sample SAMN01162508, study PRJNA174530) | Oral metagenome, whole genome shotgun sequencing project. | biome: Marine environment; feature: Marine mammal; material: Swab sample of the gingival sulcus; isolation source: swab sample of gingival sulcus... | reverse complement strand
TGGCAACGCCAAAGCAATCAAATATTGTCTGAATTAGGCTTTACACAAAAGCAATATGTCGTTATGCAAGCGGTGGCGTGGCTTAACCGCAGTCAAGAATGCGTTATACAAAAAGACATTACCAAACTTGTCCATACCGATAACGTGGTCGTTTCTAAGGTGCTTAAAGAATTACAAAATAAAGACTTTATCAGCCGTCAAGAAAACCCAAACGATACACGAGCAAAATACGTTTTCCTCACTGAAAAAGGGACAGCAGCATTACAGCACGCCCTAAAAATAAAACGCCAAAAAAACGAAGCATTTATCGAAAAAGTCGCCGATAAAAATGACTTTATAAAACAACTTCAAGCCATTGTGAGCGATTAACGGCACAATACCCTTTTATTATTTATTTTTAACTACAACCTACAAAGGTAAAACACCATGAAAAAATCACTATTAACCCTATTCGTTGCCAGTTTGACAACCCAAATGGCACTTGCAGCTGACCCAGCCGACCGTGTATTAAAAAACGCTGATGTTTACACCGTTGATGCAAAAAATCCTACGGCTCAAGCTATCGCTATTGATGACGGCAAAATCGTCTTTGTCGGTAGCAATGACAAAGTTGCTGAATATATCGGCAAAGACACCAAAGTCGAAGACTTAAACGGCAAATTTGTCTTACCTGGCTTTATTGATACTCACGCTCACTTTGCCCTTGGTGCGGCGATTTCTAGTGCTGTTAAATTAGATGAATCAGGTACGCCTGAAAGTTGGACGGCAGAAATCAAAAAGTTTGCTGATGCTAATCCTGATGCCCCTGCTATTTTGGGTTTAGGTTTTGCGGCAGCCGCTTTTGGCAAAGATGGTCCTACCAAAGAAATGCTTGATAAAGTTGTACCTAATCGCCCTGCGGTCATTATTGATGAAGGCGGTCACTCGGCTTGGTTTAACTCAAAAGCCCTCGAAATGGCAGGCATTACCAAAGACACGCCAGACCCAGTCCCCGGTGTGCACATGTATAAACGCAATGCCAAAGGCGAGCCGTCAGGCTACAATATGGAAGCGATGACCATTTATCCATTGATGAGCAAATTAAAATTATTACCGCCAGAATTGATTATCAAAGGCGGTGAACAGTTATTCCCTATGTTGCCGTCAATGGGCTTAACCGCTTACTATGATGCGGGCATGATGCAAATGGAAGATATGGTTTATCCTGCACTTGCTAGCTTAGAAAAAGCAGGCAAATTACCTGTAAAAGTAACGAGTTCATATATCATTCAATCGCCTAGCCAAATCCCAACAGCGATTGAAAAAATCAAAGGCTATAAAGCAAAATATCAGTCGGCTTTAATCCGTCCGAATACCATTAAAATCCACAATGACGGCACAATGGAAGCAAAAACGGCTGCCTTATTAAAAGATTACACAGGTGATAAAGGCAATAAAGGCGGTATCTTACTATCAGGTGATGTGTTGAAAAACTTTGTTGCCGATATTGCCAAAGAAGACTTAAACGTCCATATTCACGCTATCGGTGATAAAACCGTATCGGAAGGACTTGATGCCGTAGAATATGCGAGAAAACAAGTACCAAATACCAAAAGTCGCTTTGCCATGGCACACGTTATTTTAACGCAAGATAAAGACGTGCCACGTTTTGGCGAGCTTGATATTGTCGCACAAACCACCCCTGCGTGGATGTCGCAAGAAGACGAAGTTAATCCAAACTTAGGCAAAGAGCGTTCACAAAAACGCTACCGTATTAAATCAATGGAAAATGGCGGTGCAAAAGTCACCTTTGGTAGTGACTTCCCTGTTGGTGGTAAATATGGACTCGTTCCATTAAACAATATCGAAGTGGGTATGACTCGCAAAGGCTTTGATAAAGGTGCTAAAAGCCTAGGAGCTAAAGACGAAAATATGACCCTAGAAAGCATGATTAAAGGCTACACCATTAACGCCGCTTATCAGTTGGGTATGGAAAAAGAAATTGGTTCATTAACCGTAGGTAAAGCTGCTGATATCGTGGTTTTGGATAAAGACTTGTTTGATATCAAGCCGACTGATATTCACAATGTGAAAGTTGAAGAAACCATTATGAATGGTAAAACCACTTATAGTGCAGAGTAACATTTTTCAGTCTAATTTTTAATAAAACCGAAACAATGCGAGAATGTTGTTTCGGTTTTTTTGATAATATTCTTGTCTTGACTATATTCTGAAATGATAGATAACAAATTTGTTTTTTCTTAATTTCATTAAATTAGGCGTATAATATCCCAAGTCAAATTTTGGCTTAATTTAATAGGTATCAAAATGATTTCATTCTTTTTAAACGGCTATCGCTTTCTTAAAATTCTCTTTAAAGGATTAAAAAATGACGGCGAATTTCGATTTTTATTTATTTTTATCGTTTTATTAATCATCGGTTCAACCGCTTTTTATATTGAAACAGAACATTGGAGCGTCATCGATGCACTATATTTTTCGGTGACGACCATGGCGACTGTAGGTTATGGCGATTTGGTGCCAAAGACTGATGTCGGTAAAGTTTTTACTATGATTTATGTATTTCTATCCATTGGGGCTTTTGTTTCCTTTACCGCTAAATGCGTACAAATTACACTGCTTAGCCATCAAAACAAAAAGAACAACAAATCACAAAAGGCAGAAGAAAAAAAGAAAAACAATTGTGAACCTAACGAAGATTAAATCATTTTGTTGTTTTAGTACCGTCATTCTGGCATATTGAATATGCGTAAAATATAAACGCGTTTTAAATATCACAATGTATTAACTTACACAAAAGCCAATCACATTATAATTAATATTATAGTTAGCAGGATTTTATATGAGCCATCACCATCACCACCAGGAACACCATCATCATACAGCAAAGGACCTCAGTTCACTCAATAAGGCCTTTTATATTGGCATTGGTCTGAACACACTTTTTACTTTGGTGGAATTTATTGTTGGCTATCTGTCGAATTCTTTGGCTTTACTGAGTGATGCCAGCCACAATTTAAGTGATGTGGGCAGTTTAATTATTTCGTTAATTGGTTTGAAACTCGCAGAAAAGGCTTCAACTGCTTTATATACTTACGGATACAAAAAGGCCTCAATTCTCGCCTCTCTCACCAATGCCGTTTTATTGATTTATATTGTCATCAATATTTGTATAGAGGCAGTAGAGCGTCTTAATTCCGCGCCCGAAGTTATGGGCAAAGCCATTATTATCACCGCTCTAATTGGCGTATTGATTAATTCTCTATCCGCATTTCTATTTTTTGAGGGGCAAAAAGATGATATTAATATCAAGGGGGCATTTTTACATTTGTTATTAGACGCGGTTGTTTCCGTTGGTGTAGTGATTTCTGGCGTAATTATTTACTATACCAACTGGAATATTATCGACCCTATTGTCAGCTTTATTATTGCCGCTATTATCTTGGTTTCAACTTGGCATTTGCTCACTGAAAGCATTAAGCTCACATTAGACGGCGTACCTCAAGATGTCGATATCAATGGCATTCGGAAAGTCCTGCTCAAAAACGATTTAATTAAAAATATTCACCACTTGCATGTCTGGGCAATGAGTAGTTCGCAAAATGCCCTAACCGTCCATGTCGTGCTGAAAAGCCCCGACGACATTCAAACTTTTTTAGCCATTAAAAATGGCATTAAACACGAGTTGTTGCACGAGAATATTCATCATGCAACAATCGAACTAGATAATGAAGACTGCCCTGACCTTGCCAAAGTAAAAGCTTAAGACAAGAAGGACACACGAAACCTAACATACCAGAATGACGGTACTAAAATCACCTAATATGCGATTTCCGAACAAACCTTAAGCTAGAACTTACTTCTAAAATCCTCAAGCAGGACAAAGAAACTTAGGATTGGTGCTCATCAGCGATTTTATTGTGCTTATAATAAGCTTTCCGATGCTTTGATTTTTTCTGATACGAGTACGGTGATAAACGCTGTCTAGAGCGAATGCCAATTAACCCTGCCAATTCACTCAAAGCACTTTGGTAAACATCACGCTTAAAATAAATTACTTTGCGTACAGGATACCAATAATCGACCCAGCGAAAAGCGTCAAATTCAGCTTTGTCACCGCAGTTGAAATTAATGGCATCTTCACTGGCAGTCAAACGCAATAAAAACCAATGCTGTTTTTGTCCAACACAAACTGGCATGGTGTTTTTTCGGCGATAACGCTTTGGCAAATCGTAAGCCAACCAATTTTCTGTTTGTCCAATCAGCTCAACATCTTCTGGTTTCAGTCCCGTTTCCTCTCGTAGCTCACGATACATCGCTTCTACTAAGGACTCTTCGCCATCAACGCCACCTTGAGGGAATTGCCATGACTTTTGTCCATAGCGTCGCCCCCAAAATACTTTCTTATTCTTATTAATTATTATCATACCGACATTAGGTCGGTAGCCTTTTTCATCAATCACGGCTGTATCCAATCTTTTTTATTGTCTTACATTGTTTCATACTTTATAATAACTTTCCACTGTCTTGTAGACGGTGGCTTTTTGTTGCCTACTACATAAGTAACAAAAAGTTATTTTTAATGTATCTCAGGTTTCTAAGAATTTGTTATATCGATGTTTACATTGCACAACAAAACACCTTTGAGATTTTTATTTGGAGAAATAAAATATGTACGCTGTTATCAAAACAGGTGGGAAACAATACCGAGTTGAAGAAGGTCAGGTCATTCGCGTGGAAACACTACAGGCTGAAACTGGTGCAACTGTTGATTTCTCAGAAGTATTAATGGTCGCCAATGGCGATGATATTAAAATTGGTGCACCTACTGTTGATGGGGCTAAAGTTTCTGGTAAAGTTCTAGAGCACGGCCGTCATAAAAAAGTAGAAATCATCAAATTTAAACGCCGCAAGCATCACATGAAGCGTCAAGGTCATAGACAAAACTATACCGCTGTTCGCATCGAAAGCATTGCGTAATTCAATAATTAATATTTAGGAGAAAATCATGGCACATAAGAAAGCTGGTGGTAGTACCCGTAACGGACGTGATTCAGAATCAAAACGCCTAGGTGTTAAACGCTTTGGTGGTGAAGTTGTATCTGCAGGCAGCATTATTGTTCGCCAACGTGGTACACGCTTCCACCCTGGTGCAAACACAGGCATTGGCAAAGACCACACAATTTTTGCGAAAGTTGATGGTCGCGTTGCTTTTGAAGTAAAAGGTCCAAAAAACCGTAAATATGTCACAATTGAAGCTCTAGAAGCTTAATTGACGACATAAAAAAAGCCGCTGATAGAATTTTCTATCAGCGGCTTTTTTATTGCTTAAATTTTACTTACGAGCTTAAAACAAAAAAATAACAAAGACATTAATACAGACACCACTACCTAGAATGACGGTACTTTTTCTAAGATAACAGTCTAAAAAGATTTAGAGCCAATTAAAAAGTATACCCCATTACTTCAACAACCGTCCATTAAGCCCTACTCGCCTTTATCTTTTTTCTTTTTCCCAAATAGGCTGTCATTGTGAGATTTATTCAAATTATATAAAAAACGCTTAATTTTTTGCGTCGGTGTTTTCTCAAAAGGCGTTGGATGCAAAATCATTTGTTGTATTTGTGAGAATTTGTTCAGCTCTTGGTTAACCAATGCTCTCATCTCTTTTAGTGCTTTTTCCGCTTTTTCTTCTAAATATTTTTTCGCCTCATCAGTATGCTGCACCGCATCATCCTTCAAAGACTTCATATTTTCCTGTAGCGTTTTTGCTTTTTTCTCTAATTCTTCCATATTAAGGTGAACCATGGCGACCAACTTACCCCCTTTTTCCGTCACCAACGACTCTTGCACTAAATCCATTTTATTAATTACAGACTCAATTTCTTCTGGATAAATATTTTCACCGCTAGAGCCGACAATCATGGTTTTTATTCGCCCTTTTATTGACAACATACCTTGCTGATCAAACTCACCCAAATCACCGGTACGCAACCAACCATCTTCGGTAAAAACTTCAGCCGTTAAATCTGGGGCTTTATAATATCCCTGCATCACGTTTAATCCCTTCACCTGAATTTCGCCCGTCGCATCCTCAGGCTTTTCCTTAACCAAACGAAGCTCTATATCTTCTACTTTGATACCCGCCGAGCCAACTTTTCTATTTTTACCCACCGCTCCTGCTAGTAAAGGCGCCGTTTCAGTCATTCCGTAACCGATTGCATAAGGGAAATTAGCATCTAATAAAAACCGCTCAACACTGCTGCTGAGTTTTGCACCACCAACACCAAAGAAGTGCAACTGCCCACCAAAGGTTTCGTATAATTTTTTTCCAGCCACTTTGTGCAGTATTTTTTGAAAAGGACGAATTTTATACAAAAATTTAGTTAGCTTTTTACTATTTATTTCTTTGAGAATTTTATTTTTATAGATTTTTTCAATAACCAAAGGTACAGAAAGCATAATCGTTGGCTTAACTTGTGCTAAAGCTGGCATCAAAACACTTGGCGTAGGCAATTTATCTAAATAGTACGTCGCACTGCCACTCGCAAACCCCGTTAGCATGCCCAATGTGTTTTCGTAGGTATGAGATAAAGGCAGGATTGATAAATATCTGTCTTGCTCACCAACCGCCTGCATGATTTTGCACTGCCTGACATTCCAAAGAATATTTTTATGAGTCAGCATAACGCCTTTTGAAGTACCCGTTGTTCCCGAAGTATAAATAATCGCCAGCAAGTCTTCCTCACTAACATCGGCATAAGCAAAATCTTCACAGGAATCTGCAATCACTTTATCCGAATGATTCAATATTTCGCGGTTTTCTATTTTTATAAAATAAGCTGATGAGTTTTCAGGGAGTTTTTCGACTAATTTTTCTGAAGCAAAAACGGCTTTAGCTTCGGAATGCGTTAAAATTTGGGCAATTTCTCTGACGGAAAAATCAGGCAATATTGGCACAACAACCGCTCCAATAGCACCTGCTGCCATATAAGTCGCCACCCAATCCGGACTATTCACTGCCAAGATAGCAACACGATCGCCTTTTTGGACATCTAGCTGCTTTAATAGATTTGCCACTCTGTTAATCGACTTTTTCAAATCGGCATAGCTATTCTGCTGACCGCCAACAAAAGAAAAGCCTTTGTTATTAAGATAGTTAGAAAAAGTGTGGTTTAATAAAGTTGGAAGCGTATATTTTGTGATGAAGTTCATTTGCCCTGTTCCCTTAAAATCAAGCCATTATTGCAATTATTATTGTAAGCAGTTTTGATAATTCTCATCTTGTTACAGGAAAAAAATCTATAGATATTTTCACTATAATTTCAAAGCTTTTCACTGCACACTCAGATTATCGGGGAGGTATTATACCCAAACTTAGATAACAAGTGCAGCTTTTAGTTTCTTCATCGCTTGATTTTCAATTTGGCGAATACGCTCGGCAGAAACACCGTATTCACTGGCAAGCTCGTGTAGGGTTGCTTTGTTACCGTCGGTCAACCAACGTCGCTGAACAATATCCCGACTACGATCATCTAGTGTTGCCAGTGCAATATGGATTGCATTTTGGGTATTTTGAGCCGTCTCTTCTTCTTCAGCCAAAATAGCAGGGTCGTTGCTTTCTTCATGTGTCAACCACTGACTGGGCGATTGCGTCACCGCGTCGTCATCATTGGTATCAGGACCATCGAAACCAATATCCTGTCCTGCTAAACGCGACTCCATTTCAAAGACTTGCTTAACACTGACATTTAAATCTTTGGCAATATTTTTCGCCTCGTCTTGCGTTAGCCAATTAAAATCCTTTTTCTTACTGCGAAGATTGAAGAACAACTTGCGTTGCTCTTTAGTCGTGGCAATTTTTACCATTTTCCAATTTTTAATGACAAACTCATTAATCTCAGACTTAATCCAATGCACCGCGAACGAAGCCAAACGCACATTTTTGGCAGGGTCAAAGTTTTTCACCGCTTTCATCAATCCAACATTACCTTCCTGAATTAAGTCAGAAAGTGGCAAACCATAGCCTCTATAGTTTTTCGCCACATAGACGACAAAACGCAAATGATGCATGACTAGTGTTTTTGCCGCCTCGATACTGTTCTCATGATGTAACTCATAAGCCAATTTCTGCTCTTCCTCTCTGGATAGCACAGGAATATTATTGATGCGACGAAGATAACTGCCGACATCATCAGTACCAGCGGGGAGGTTATTACCTCCAGGAATAATTTCTTTTGTCATAGTTCTCCATTTTTTTGGTCAGCATCCTTAATGAGGGTAAAAAAATAAAAATCAACTCTCAGAGATACTGAGAATTCGATTAATTATCGCCCAAAAATATATTTGAGAAATATCACTCTAACACGTATTGCTTCGTTTGGCTTGATTTTTACTATGACACTTAAATTTTTTTACGAAAAATCTGTATTTATTGTCGTGACAAAAAATTTTCGCGACAAGGCGTATCATCGCAGATAGTACAGTTAGTATGGCAAGACGGTGCAACACCGTAGTAATCATTAGGTCGTTTGATTATAGTACCGTCATTCTAAGAACTTTTTTCATCTTCAACCATCAACGCGTGCAGGTCTGGCAATGCATTATTCGTGATTTTTTGCACGAGATAAAACAAAATTGTCGCACCAATCGCCGCCGCACTCAAATTAACAAACAAGGTCACCAATACCGTTAACACGATAATCGGCACATCTTTTTTGTCTAATCGAGAGGTCTTTCTCAGCAAAATATGCCAAATTTCCTTCGCCACCACGCGATCAAAGACATCGTAACCGACTTTGAAAAGCACACCAACAAATACAGCTTTAGGAATAAAGTTAATCCAGTCCAAAAACACAAATATTTCGGTCAATACAAACACGCCAACCAAAACACCAGCCAAGCGAGACGTTGCCCCTTCTTTTAAAATCAACACCGAGCGAATCGTCGCCTGAGCACCTGGCAAACCACCCAAAGCAGCCGCTACCATATTGGCAAACCCTTGAGCAGCCAACTCTCGATTTCGCTGTGTTTTCTCGCGGCTAATTTTATCCATGACCAAAGCGGTCATCAGCGTATCCAAATAACACAATAACGCCAACTCAAACGCCAAAGGCAAAGCAAAAATAAACAATTCTAAAGAAATATGCGTCGGAATTTGTGCAGTTACCCAATCCGTAACCGAAACCGATAGTATATTCGTATCAATATTAATGGTTTCTATGGGCAAGCGAAATACATAAACGACCAATGTGCTCACAATAATTGCCACTAATGTCGCTGGGAAAAAGCCCAACGCTCGACGAATAAAACGGCTGTTAATTTTAGGGAACAAAACAATAATCGCGAGGGTTAGCAATGCAATAAGAGCATTCAAGAGAACCGTTTTATCAACAACCCAATGACCCTCAATAAAGAACAATTGCTTAATCTGCCCCATCCAAATCAACACAGCAATACCAGACATAAAGCCAGAAATCACCGTGTGTGGTATCCATTTAATCAAATTACCTGCTCTAAATAAAGCAGCAAAAAACAATACAAAGCCACTCAGAATGACGGTAAAGTTAAACAGTTGATTGACTGTCATCCCGCCCAAGTCCGCTGTCGATAATTTTTCAGCCGATACCAAAACAGCAATCGCCACCGCGGACATGGGCGCTGTGGGTCCCGAACATTGAATCCGCGTACCGCCCAGCAAAGAAGTAATCAAGGCAATCACACCTGCGGCAATCATGCCCGATAAAGCACCGCGTCCAGACAACAAGCCAAACGAAGCCCCCAAGCTCAATGCCACAAAACTCACCACCAATGCTGCCATGATATTGGCATATAAACCAGAGAAGGATAAAATGCTTTTTTGATTATTCATTTTTAATTCCCTACAATGAAAGAATGGACACAAAGATAATTAAGATAAGTAGTGAGACAATAATACTCCAATTGGACAAAGAAATCCAAAAATAACACGCATTATCACTTGTAAAAATCAAGCTATTTAACCCAATAAAAAAAGGAACACGATGAACACTAAAAAAACCATGAAGCGATTAAAGAAAACAGAGCAATTACTCAAGCAGTGTGAACAAGATGCGCAACGCCTAGAAGCTATTCAAAAAGAAATCAAAGCAATAGAAAATCGTCGAAAGAAATTAGAAAGTTATTATGAAAGCCAATACATGACAGACATTGATTTAGCCTTGGAAATGCAAAAATTTGGCATTTTAGATGAAGACAGTATTTGGAATGTTTTAACCTCGCAGTATCAAAGCAAAATCCAATTATTGAAATCCATTATCAAATCTATTTAAGTCCGTATTTAACATCAATACCCTTATAAATACCGCCATTTTGTGATGGATTAACACGCCTAAATCATGTTAAAATCCTGCACTTTAATAACAAAAATAATTTCTCCTTATGAAGCTTATTGATAAACTAAACGAATATATCGGCAATACAGTTGCTTGGCTGATTGTATTAATGGTCGTTGGAACACTCTATAACGTTATCGCTCGTTATTTTTTTGGACAATACTCAATTCCCTTAGGAGAATTGGTCATTATAATGAATGACGCTGTTTTTATGCTAGCTGTGCCTTTATTGCTACATTTAGACCAGCACGTCAGAGTGGACGTTTTTTATTCTAATTTTTCAACTAAAAAACAAGCCATCGTTGATTTTTTAGGCACGCTATTTTTACTGTTCCCACTCTGTGGTTTTATTCTTTACTATTCTTGGGGTTACGTTTCCTCTTCATGGGAACAACACGAGGCATCTCAACAAACAGGTGGCTTAGAAGGACTTTATTTGGTTAAGTCTTTAATCATTATCATGGTTGTTTTGCTCATTTTACAGGGCTTATCCCTACTCGTAAAAAAATGGGCGCTCATTAAAAACCCGAAACTTTCCCATATCGAACACCATCATGAGGATTTACACCTATGATTGAATATTTAGCTATTTTCATGTTTGCCGTCATCTGTTTGTTCTTGATGATGGGCTACCCCGTTGCTATTACCTTAGCGGGCGTTTCACTCTTATTTGCTTTTGGCGCTAGTTGCTTTGATGCTTTTGATACCAGTTTATTGTCTGCTATCCCTTCAAGACTATTTGGCATCATGCAAAATCCCATATTGCTCGCCGTGCCCCTATTTGTATTTATGGGCGTGGTCTTAGAAAAATCCAAAGTAGCCGAAGATTTGTTGGTAACTATGGGCGTTCTATTCGGACGCTTACGCGGTGGTCTAGCGATTTCTGTCGTTATTGTTGGGACAATTCTAGCCGCCTCTACGGGCATTGTCGGGGCAACTGTTGTCGCCATGGGACTGCTCACACTACCAACGATGATTAAGTACAATTACAGCCAATCACTAGCGGCTGGGACAATTTGTGCATCAGGAACGTTGGGACAAGTTATCCCACCGTCAATTGTTTTGATTTTATTGGGCGATGTTATTTCAAATGCCTACCAAAAAGCACAACTTGCCATGGGCAACTGGTCACCAGAAACCATTTCCGTTGGCGATTTATTTGCTGGTGCAATGATTCCAGGCTTAATCCTGCCCATGTTGTACATCGTTTATATTTTGATTGTTGCCTTTTTCAAACCAGAAGCCGCACCAGCCATACCAGAAGAAGAAGTCAAAGCGGCAAGAGCTGATAATTTTGGCAAAAAAGTTTTCCTAGCGGTCTTTATTCCACTGGTACTGATTATTGCGGTTTTAGGTTCAATCTTAAAAGGTGTTGCCACACCGACAGAAGCAGCCTCCGTCGGTGCAGCTGGTGCATTAATCATGGCACTCTTTAAAAGACAGCTAAGCTTCTCAATGATGCGAGAAGTGGTACGCTCTACCACCGAAGTGACTTCAATGGTTTACTTCATCTTGATGGGTGCAACGATTTTCTCTCTGACGTTTATCGGTTTAGAAGGTGATAAGCTCGTTGAAACTTGGTTGCACAATCTACCAGGCGGAAAATGGGGAGCGTTGGCAGTCGTGATGATTATCATGTTCCTATTGGGCTTTATTTTGGACTTCATTGAAATTGTCTTCGTTGTTGTTCCTATTGTCGGCCCAATCCTGTTAATGCTTGGTTTTGACCCTGTTTGGTTGGCGATTTTAATGGCCATCAACTTGCAAACCAGCTTCTTAACGCCGCCATTCGGGTTTGCATTATTCTATCTACGCGGTGTTGCTCCTGCTGAAATGCAGACAACTAAAATTTACAAAGGGGTTATCCCTTACATCATTATTCAAATCATTATGATGTTGATTTTGGTCGCATGGCCATCGCTAGCCACTTGGTTACCGAGTGTCATTTACGGATAGATAAAATTTATTTCAATCCCAAAACCGCTACAGTGTTTTGCTGTAGCGGTTTTTTTAGCTAAGGATAAATCTATGGTCATCTATAGTGAAATATAGTCGTATCAAAAGTTTTTTGGTAAGGCACATCGACGAAAGCAGTATTACAATACGGTAAGGCGATGCAACACCGTAACGGGAAAATTTTGACGCGACTATAGATTAATTTTTAATACAAGGCAGTATTCTAACAACAAAAACACATAGCTTTGGGAAATATCCATACAAGCAAAAACCCCAGAATGACGGTACTAGTACCGTCATTCTGGGGTTTTATGTTATTGGCAACAGTAATTTACTTTTTAGGTGTCAACTGATGAAAGTCTGTAACCGATTCGAACTGATGAACCATATTCAAAAGCTTATCCTCAGCAAAATGTCGCCCAATAATTTGCAAGCCAACAGGTAAACCATTCGCCAGTCCCACCGAATGAGAAACCGCTGGCAGTCCCGCCAAGTTTGCCGTAATCGTACACATGTCGTCGTTGTAGTCAAAGTCTTTGCCAAGCCCTGGTGCCGTGCTTAAACTGGTTGGCAAAATAATACTATCCACCTTGGCAAAATTTTCTTTGAATTGATTTAAAATCGCACGACGCATTTTTTGAGCCTTGACGTAATAAGCATCAAAATATCCTGCAGATAAGGCAAAAGTACCCAATAAAATTCGGCGTTTAACCTCAGCACCAAGGCCTTCACTACGAGAAGCCGTGTACAAATCATTTAAGTCTTTGACGTTATCACTACGATAACCGTAACGCACACCATCAAAGCGAGATAAATTAGACGAACACTCCGAAGATGAAAGAATATAATACGCCGCCACACATAGCTCAGGATCAGGCAGCTCAACATCGACAAATTCAACCCCCAATTTCTGATAAGCTTCGATGGCTTCTTGATAGCGAGCCTGAACTTCACTGTCCCCCACTCTGTCAAATAAAGATTTAACCAAGCCCACCTTTTTACCTTTTAGTGATTCAGACAAACCACCTAAGTAGTCACCTGTTGGCTGATTAACAGAAGTTGAGTCTTTGCTATCGTGATGAGCAACTGCGGATAGGGTTATTGCCGCATCTTGTGCCGTACGACTAAAAATACCTGGCTGATCAAAACTTGAGCCAAACGCTACCACACCAAAACGCGATAAACGCCCATAAGTTGGTTTTAATCCCAGCACACCACAAAAAGCGGCAGGTTGGCGAACCGAGCCACCCGTATCAGAACCAAATGAAACAGGCACTAAACCACTCGCAACAACCGCTGCAGAACCGCCCGAAGAACCACCTGTACAGTGATTGGCATTAAACGGGTTTTTTACATGACCAAAGGCTGAGTTCTCATTGGTTGAGCCCATGGCAAATTCATCCATGTTCGCTTTTGCAATACTTACACTACCTTGTCGTTGCATTAAATCAACAACCGTTGCATCGTAAACAGAAATATGATTTTCTAGCATTTTTGACGCACAGGTCGTTGGATAATTTTTAATATTGAAATTGTCTTTATAGATAATCGGCAAACCAAGCAAGGCGTGATTTTTTCCTTCTGCCAACAATTTATCTGCCTGCTGAGCTTGTGCTGTTGCCAAGTCATCACAAATCGACAAAATCGCACCCGATTGATCCGCTTTTGTCGTCAAAAGTACTTCTTTGCTCAGTTCTTCTGCTGATAATTTTTTATCGTCAAGCAACTGGCGTAACTCGACTAAAGTCTTAAATTGTACCGTCATTCTACCAACCTCACTCAATCACTTTAGGGACTAAAAATAAACCGCCCTCAACCAAGGGAGATTGTGCCTGTATGCTATCTCTGGGGATATCTGGATTAGCAATATCTTCTCGCATTGGCTGATTAATTTCCAATGGGTGATACAAAGGCTCTAACTCGGCGATTTCAGCCATATCGACTTTATCCATACTATCCAAAACACTGGCAATTTTCTTCAATGTTAATGCTTTATCTGCTTCACTAACTTCTAGCTTTGCCAGTTTTTCAATATTTTTCAGGGTAGATTCATCTATTTTCATGGTTCTAAAAATAATAATTTATCGGTAATTTATAGGTTTTTTAATGTGAGTTTTATTATAAATAACGTTATAATGCTCGCTTGCAGTATTATCCATGACTGCACCCCAAAAAGAAATAGTTATATTAATTTTCTCAGCATTATCTTTAATAATCTTGATGATACTGACATCTAGCAAAGGATTTTATCTATGTTTAAATGGTTTAGAAGTATGTTTTCCAGTGACTTGGCAATTGATTTAGGTACTGCCAACACGGTTATTTATCTTTCAGGCGAAGGCATCGTACTGAACGAACCCTCTATCGTTGCCATACGCACCCTGTCAGAGGGCGGCAAAGAGCCAATTGCCGTGGGTGACGAAGCCAAGCAAATGGAAGGCAGAACACCAGAAGACCTAGAAACCATCCGCCCTATGAAAGACGGAGTAATTGCTGATTTGACGGCAACTGAGCATATGCTCAATGAGTTTATCAAACGCATTCACAAACGCACGTTATCCATCTCGCCTAGCCCAACTGTTGTTGTCTGTGTCCCTTCAGGTGCGACACAAGTTGAGCGTCGTGCTATCGTAGAAGCTGCCAGACGTGCAGGCGCGCACCCCGTTTATTTGGTCTCAGAACCAATGGCTGCCGCAATTGGTGCTGGCATGTCAGTCGATGAAGCCAGAGGGGCAATGGTAATCGATATTGGTGGTGGTACAACAGAAGTCGGTATCATCTCACTAAACGGTATTGTTTACTCAAATTCTGTTCGCATTGGCGGCGATAAATTTGACGAAGCCATTATGGATTATGTTCGTCGCAACTTTGGCATTTTTATTGGCTTCCCAACTGCGGAACGCATTAAAAAAGAAATTGGCTGTGCCTATCCTGCTAGCGAAGTCTACGAACTTGAGCTAAAGGGACTTAATCAACAAGAAGGTGCACCAAGAAGCTTCACCATGAATTCCAACGAAGTACTTGAAGCCTTACAAGAACCATTGGCTGGCATTGTCAAAGTTGTCAAACACGCTTTAGAGCAGACACCACCTGAACTTGCTTCCGATGTTGCAGAACGCGGTATCGTATTAACTGGTGGCGGTGCATTACTGAGAGATATTGATAAATTGCTAATGGAAGAAACAGGGCTAAATGTCATCGTTGCCGATGATCCACTCATGTGCGTTGCTCACGGTGGCGGAAAAATCATTGAGCATATTGATGCCAACTATGCACTCCCCTTTATCTTGCAAAGCTAAAGTTAATTTACGCCTCTTATGGAAAAACACAAGGCCAACTCAACAGGCTTGGGGTTTATTGGACTAACAATTATTTTGTTAGTCCTTGGCGTTTTGACGATGGTTTTTGACTACCAAAAAAAAATCCCAGGCTTACGCAATCTAATTCAAGAAAATTTCAGCACACCCCTGAAAACCGCTTCAGCTTGGCCAAGACAGTTACAAGATGACATTGGCAACTTTTTTATTGAAAAAAAACAATTAGAAGAAGAGAACAAAAAGCTAAAAAAACAAATTATTTGGCTGCAAGCAGGTCTTGCCAACCAAACGATTTTAGAAGCAGAGCTTAGACGTTTAAAACAACTCTTTGACTCTAACATCATACAGAGTAAACCTGTATTGCTAGCAGAAGTTATCGACACACAAATTGATGCCAATAAGCATCAAATTGAAATCAACAAGGGACTGTCAAATCAACTATCAGAAGGCCAAATCGCCACTGATGAACACGGCGTTGTCGGTCAAGTCACCTCACTATCCAACAACACCGCCATCGTTAGCCTAATTACTGATGAAAGACAACGAATTCCCGTCTTTATCAAACGCAATCACCTGCGCTTGATGGCACGCGGCAGCGGCAATCTCAACGAATTGGAAATCGAGTTTGTTCCCAAAAGTGCCGACATCAAAGTTGGCGATGAATTAGTCACTTCTGGATTAGGAAAGCGTTATCCTCGCGGCTACGGCGTTGCGATAGTCAGCGAAGTCAACGAGTCGCCATTAAATGAGTTTTTACAAATCAAAGCAAAGCCATTGGCCGCTTTAGATAGAATTTTAGAAGTGCTACTCATGAGTCCGAAGAACCCTACTTTACCAGAAACTCAAAAACAAACTGATTACAAACCAAACACTCACTGATTAAACGTTCAGCGTTTTTAATGCGCGATAAAACAACCAAATAAAAAAACCATATAAAAATGACAACTCATAGCAATAAAGCTCAACAATTTCTCATCATCGTACTCATGATGATACTGGCTTTTTACTTACAGGAACTCCCTAGTAGCCAAGTATTACAAAAAACCCTACCCGCTTGGCCATTTGTTTTGAGTTTATATTTTGCTGTTTCACAGCGATTTTTCTTTGGAGTTTCGTCTGCGTTTATTGTCGGTCTGATTCAAGACACTTTTTTGAGCATCCCTACATTGGGGCTACATGCGACACTTTATGTATTAGCCGCCTTTGTGATAATTTCTATTCGCATGCGATTTAAGTACTTTAATTTACTCTATCAATGCTTGATTATTGGCAGCTTGGTTTTCTTTAAAATACTAGCAGTGATGTTGTACGAATCGCTGTTATACTCACCGCCAAGTCACTTATGGGACTTTCTCAGCGTTCCCTCTAGTATGATATTTTGGGTTGTTTTAAGATTTTTCTTTCTATTTTTCGCTAACCGATATCAGCAGGGATAGTTAGCATGGTTTTAAAAATAAAAAAGAAAATAAAGAAAAAAACAAAAATCGAAAAACAGCTAGATGATGCCCAGCACGCAAAGAAAGTTCAACTGACCTTTCTTCGTCGCACCATCATCATTCTCATTGGTGTTATTTCGGGTATCGGTATCTTATTTGCAAGAGCCTATTACCTACAAAATATTCGCCACAGCTATTACCGCACTCGTTCACAGAGAAACCGCGTTAAGTCACAAGTCATTCCGCCTGTGCGAGGGAATATTTTCGATAGAAATGGCGTAGCACTCTCTGAGAATATTCTCAGCTATGATTTAATTGTCAATCGAGCCAAAAGTAGTGAATATAACGCATTAATTGAAAAAATTCACCAGTACATGCGTTTTGACGATGATGACATGGCAAAATTCAACAGCGACAAACGGAAAAAACTATTTAACCAAGATGTTATCGTTAGAAGCGACCTTAGCCAAGAAGAAATCAACACGATTTCTGTCGATTTGTACAAATTCCCAGGTTTTGAAATTATCCCTGCCTATAAGCGTTACTATCCTTACGGACATTTAACCGCCCATGTTGTGGGTTATATCAACAACATCAATCAAAAAGACAAAAAAAGACTGGATAAACGCGAGTATTCTGGCACTTTAAAAATTGGCAGAACAGGTATCGAAAAAGAATACGAGTCAATTTTACACGGACAAGCCGGGTTTCGTCAGGCAGAAGTCACCAGAACGGGAAAAGTCATTAGAGTTTTAGACAAAATAGACCCCATTCCAGGCAGTGATATTACGCTATCATTAGACTTGCACTTACAAAAAATCATAAGTGAAGAACTAGAAAAAAATGAATTTGATGGCGCTGGTGTTGCCATCGACCCTAGAAACGGAGAGGTCTTGGCACTTTATTCCAACCCTAGCTTCGATGCCAACTTATTCGTCAATGGCATTAGTCACAAGGACTACAATTTATTGCGAAATTCTCCGAGAAAAAATTTATTCAACCGTGCATTACACGGGCAATACGCCCCTGCTTCGACGATAAAGCCCATGATGGCGTTGGCAGCATTACACCACCACGTCGCCTCTACAAACACAAAAATCAATTGCCCAGGCTACTACCGTATCCCCGAATACAATCAAACCAAACGCTTTTTCTGCTGGAAACGCTCAGGACACGGCGAAATGACGTCACACTCTTCGATTGTGCAATCCTGTGATGTCTATTATTACACCGTTGGTAAAGAGCTCGGTATACAGTGCATGCACGATTACCTATCGCAATTCAGTTTAGGAAAAAAAACGGGGATAGACTTACCCAATGAATCCACAGGTACGCTTCCCGATAAAAAATGGAAAGAAAAACGCTATCATAAAGCTTGGTTTATTGGCGACACCATCAACGCAAGTATCGGACAAGGTTATGTAACCACTACACCGCTACAACTCGCTTACTTTACAGCGATATTGGCAAGCAAAGGGAAGTGCTATACGCCACACTTTGCCACAAAAATTTATCATCCACTGTCTGGCACCAAACAAATACCAAAGAAACGCCTACCTGACATCATTCAGGACAACCCTAATGCTTGGGCAAACATCCACAAAGCAATGGTTGACGTTATTTCGGGCGTACACGGAACAGCCAGAAAGACAATTATTGACCTGCCATTTAAGATTGCAGGAAAAACGGGGACAGCCCAAAACTTCTCTTTCAAAAACGAAAAACGCATCAAAAAAGACAAAATCAAACGACATTTGCGTGACAACGCATTATTTGTCACCTACGCACCTGCTGAAAAACCCGTTATTGCCTTGTCCATTCTCTTAGAAAACGCTGGTGGCGGTAGTAAGTCTGCTGCACCTATTGCCGCTAAAATTTTAGAACGTTATTTTACAGAACCCAGAATGACGGTACAAAAAAACACAAAAGACAAAAAGAACTCAAAGAACACATCACAAGTTCAGGAAAAATCTTATGCCTAATTCCTCAATCAATAGACATCGATTTTATTTGGACATTCCCTTGCTGTTGCTCATTATGTGTTTAATGGCAATTAGCTTGGTCGTGCTTTTTAGTGTCGGTGGCACTGATAAAATGCTCAGTCAAATGGTTCGTTTTGGCGTTGGTTTTGTTGTGCTGTTTATAGTTTTATTTATACCTAAGGGCTTAATTCGTTTCTCAGCGCCTGCTTTCTATTTACTAACGATTATTTTGTTAGTGGCAGTTGAGTTTTATGGTGCTAATGTCAACAACTCACAGCGTTGGCTAAACATTGGCGTAACCAAAATTCAGCCATCTGAAATTGCCAAAATTGCCATTCCTTTGATGTTGGCAACTTATTTTTATTCCAAACGATTACCGCCTACCTGGAAAGACATTTTTATCAGCTTAATGATTATTATCGTCCCTACAGTTTTAGTATTTAAACAACCCGACTTAGGCACGGCAATTTTAGTGGCAAGCTCTGGTTGCGTACTACTATTTTTGGCGGGTATTTCATGGCGATTAATTACCTCGGCTTTTGTTTTACTTACTGTCAGCATACCTTTATTTTGGTTTTACGGCATGAAGGATTATCAAAAAACACGCGTAATGACCGTGTTAAATCCCGAACTCGACCCCATCGGCGATGGCTACAATATTATCCAATCACAAATTGCCATAGGCTCTGGTGGGATGCACGGAAAGGGCTTTCAACAAGGCGTGCAATCTGCCGAGTTCCTTCCTGAAAACACCACTGATTTTATTTTTGCCGTTTTTTCTGAAGAATGGGGACTTATGGGCATTGCTGTCTTATTTACCATCTATTTACTTATCATACTTCGTTGCTCTCAGCTGACACTGCGAATGACCGATAACTTTTCTCGTTTATTATCAGGCTCATTAATTTTTATTTTTTTTATTTATTTTTTTATCAATGTTGGTATGGTATCGGGAATTTTACCCGTCGTTGGCTTGCCACTCCCCATGATTAGTTATGGTGGCACCTCTATTCTCACCATCATGCTAAGTTTTGGGTTAATCATGAATTTATACGGCACAAGAAAAGTAGAACACAAGGAAATTAAATGAAAAAAATATTATTCACACTCGCCTTATTAACAACCTCTGCAATATGGGCTGAAAGCTATGACAAAACGCCTAAAGGACAAGCGTTTATTCAATCCATGATTGGACAATTTGGCTACCGAGAGCAGGAACTACAACAGATTTTTTCACAAGTCAGCGTCGATCAAAAAATACTCAAAAAAATCTCTCGGCCTGCGGAAAAAACGACACCTTGGTATCGTTATAAAAAAATATTTTTGGACGAACAAAGAATCAATAATGGGGTTGTATTTTACCAAAAGCATCAACAAGTCCTTGATGAAGCTTATGAACGCTTTGGCGTCCCACAGTCTATTATTGTTGCAATTTTAGGTGTGGAAACGCGTTATGGAAAAGTTATGGGCAATGACAAAGTCATTACTGCCTTGTCCACCATTGCTTTTAACTATCCTAAGCGAGAAAGATTTTTCAGCAAAGAACTGAGAGCCTTCTTACAAATGGCAAAACAAGAAAACTTCAATCCACTACTACCCAAAGGTTCGTACGCAGGTGCCATGGGCATGGCACAATTTATGCCTTCCAGCTACTTACACTACGCCGTTGACTATGAGAATGACGGTAAAAAAGACCTATGGAAAAACCCCAATGATGCCATTTTCAGCATAGCCAACTACTTGGCAGAAAATGGCTGGCAACGCAATAAGCCGATTGTTGATACAACATACGTGCCACTGAGCTATCAAGGCAAATTTTCACACAAGCCTTTTACCACCCTAGATAAACTCAACAAAAAAGGAATTTACTTAAACAATATGGTCGTCGTCAACAGCACTAAAGTCGGCTTATTGGCACTGGATGGAAAAACTCATAAAAATTACTATATCACTTTCCCTAATTTTGCCGTAATTACAACTTATAATACCAGCCCCATGTACGCCATGGCGGCCACTGAATTATCTAGAATAATTGAGAAAAAACACCCATGAAAAACAAAATAATTTTAACTTGTTATTGTTGCTCACTGATTACCTTACTGGGTTGTACAAACACTCGCTCGGATAAGCATGTTGCGTTTACAAAAGACCAACAGTTGAAGCTCTTTAAGCAATCAACAAAGCCTTTGCAAAAGGTTAGCCTAAAACAACCTGTAAAACAACTTGCAGAACAACAGCAAAAATCACCAGATGACAAGCCTGTTAAGAAACAAATAGCTGTAAAAAAGCAAGATAACAAGCAGAAGAAAAACAAATCAATTAAGTTGGATTCTCCTGTCAAATACAAATACTCTTATCGCGTTAGAGGTAAACATTACCAAGTTCTCGATAATGGAAAAAACTTCACACAAATCGGCACCGCTTCGTGGTATGGTAAGGCCTTTCATAAGAAAAAAACCGCCAATGGGGAAAGGTACAATATGTATGCGTTGACTGCCGCTCATAAAACGCTTCCGCTTGGCAGTAAAGTTGAAGTGACCAATTTAGTTAATGGCAGAAAATTAGTACTACGCATTAATGACCGCGGCCCCTTTCACGGCGACAGAGTCATTGATGTCTCTAAAAAAGCTGCCCAAAAGTTAGGTTTTATTAAGTTTGGAAAAACCAGAGTAAAAATTAAGGTGATAAAATAATGTTACGCAATTTACTGATAAGCTTCGTCGCTATTACAGCTTCCATCAATGTCACATTCGCACAGGTTCGCAACACGATTTCAGGCTTGGAAAATACCACGGCTTATATTCTAGTTGATTCAGACAGCCAACGTGTTCTCGCTGAGAAAAATATTAATAAGCGTCTGCCACCAGCCAGCTTGACAAAGCTAATGACTGCTTACGTTGTCTATCAGGCTATTGCTGCTGACATTATTAGAGAAAATAGTATCGTTACTGTCAGCAAAAAAGCTCGTGCTCAGGGTGGCTCTCGCATGTTCTTAGAGCGAGGGAGCAAAGTTAGCATTGATCAATTACTTCACGGTTTAGTGATTCAGTCGGGCAACGATGCCGCCATCGCCTTAGCCGAAGCAACTGCCGGCTCGGTTAAAAAGTTTGTCATACTCATGAATAAAGCCGCACAGTCTTTGGGCATGCAGGACAGCCACTTTGAGAACCCAACAGGACTACCCACAAAAGGCCATTACATGAGTGCCAAGGATATTGCCACCCTAGCACGGGCAATTATTACACAATTCCCACAACACTATAAACTTTACAAACAAAAGCGTTTCACTTGGAACAAAATCACACAGGATAACCGCAACACCCTACTCTTTACCGATATTGCTGTCGATGGATTAAAAACTGGGCATACAGAAGAAGCAGGATACTGTTTAGCTGCTTCGGCAGTTCGCAACCATATGCGTCTCGTCAGTGTTGTGTTAGGTACTAAGAGCAAATCGGCGAGAGCGAAAGCTTCTAAAGCCATTCTCGACTATGGCTTTAAAAACTTTGAGCCGCGAACTTTTTTTAATAAAGGGGACAAAGTTGCAAAAGCAAACGTTGTCGATGGGGAAAAAGAACAGGTTTTCATTACAGTAAAATCAGCTGTCAGCTTGCCCGTCTCAAAATTTGACAAAGACAAATTAACCGCCAAATTTATTCCGCTAAAACCCTTGGTGGCTCCAATTGAAAAAGGCCAAGTCATTGGCGTTATCGTTATAAAAAAAGACGGAAAAATCATCTCTAAACAAACGGCATTAGCCATGGAAGAAGTTAAGCGTGCTGGATTTTTTAGCCGTTTGTGGAAAAAAATCTTTTAAATTAAATTTTTCAAACCAAACCTTTTAAATTAATGGTGTTGACACCATTATAGTACCGTCATTCTGAGTAAAAATTATCAATAATCTGTATAAAACAGAGAAACAATAATATCTCAGAATGACGGTACTAAATCCCTAAAAAACTAAAGAGAACATGAATAAAAACAATTTAAATAGTAATCCACAAACTGATAAAGAAACATTAATTAATTTTCCAGAAAAATTTCCAATCAAAATTTTTGGACAAGATGAGCCTATCTTCCACGAAACTGTGCGTTTAATTATTGACAACCACGTTGCGGAAGAACATTTCGTAGAAATTCGTCAAAGTAAAAGTAAAAATGCACGTTTTGCCGCACTAACGGTAACAGTCATTGCACAAAACCAAGCTCAACTTGATGCGATTTATATGGACTTAACCGATTGTGAACATGTTAAAATGGCACTCTAATTAGCTCATATAGTCAGGTCAATTAATTCCCTGTTACAGCGACACATCGTCTCGCCGTATTGTTATACTGTCTTCGACAATGGGTCTTAATTGACTTCACTATAAGCAGCCTCTCATTATAGTTAATTAAACAATGAATATTATCGTTAAAAACCTAGGCAACACTGAGTACGAGGAAATATTTTCAGCCATGAAAACATTTACTCAAAATAGAACTGAGCAAACGCCAGATGAAATTTGGCTAACTCAACATCACCCCGTTTTTACTCAAGGTCAAGCAGGGAAAGCCGAGCATATTCTCAATATCAATCACATCCCCATCGTGCAGTCAGACAGAGGCGGACAAGTCACCTATCATGGATCAGGGCAATTGGTTATTTACTTGCTGATTGATATTAAACGTCGAAAAATTGGCGTGAGAGAAATGGTGACATTGATTGAAAAAAGTATTGTCCAGTTGCTAAATCAATACCAAATCACCGCAGAGACAAAGCCCGAAGCCCCCGGTGTTTATGTCAACGATAAAAAAATTGCTTCTTTAGGATTACGCGTGCGAAACGGCCGCACCTATCACGGGCTGGCACTCAATATTGATATGGACTTATCGCCTTTTGAGCAAATCAATCCCTGTGGTTATCAAGGCCTAAAAATGACACAGCTAGCAGATTTAACGGCTAGCTGTGATTTGGACTCTGATATAGATGGGGTTGCCGCACAATTGCAAAAAATATTGATTTCACAAATTGAAGCAGCAACGAAAACATCAGAAAAATAACAATCAATTATTACTTATTGCTTCTCTTTTTTACTTTCTGTTTTTTTAGAAGAGGCTTCTTCTAGTGTTGCATCGCTTACATCGTTAGCGGCAACAACATCTCCAGCATCAGGTTCTTCTTTATCAGATTCTACACTTTCTGCAGTCACATCAACTTTTACCACTTCGTCAATATCGACATTCTTCTCAGTGATATAGGTAAGTGTCACAGCTTTTTCGGCACGAGATTGTAAGTGACGTTTAACATCCTCTTCACTCAGTAATTCTTTTGCACTTGTTCCCAAATGCTCAAAAACATCACGATAACTGTTGGTTAAATTATCAACCAAATCTGCTGTTTTGCCAAAATGCTGACTTACAGCAGCTTTATAATCCTCAAGTTCTTTCTGAGCTTTCTTAGCTTCGCCACCTGGAGATTTTTTCCCTAACGCCATGCCAATAAGCAGCCCCAAAAGCAAACCTGCCACTGCAACAACAATGAGCATCAGCAGTGTTTCTTGTGTCATTTCTTGTACCATTTTCTCTTCTCCTATCTCTTCTTAATAAGTTTAAAATCAGTTTAATTAGCCTTTATAGCCAAACATTTTATTAGCAACAATTTGCTCTGTTACAACTTCTGGCAGACTATCTTCCCAACCTTTGCGACCAGAAGAAATTTCCTTAAGCACTTCCCGCGAATAAATGCGGAACAGGTCTGGGTTACTACACTCTATCCCTTTAACAAAGCCATTTACAATAAGGTGCTTATACAAGTGTTCAAATTTTTCAGACATTTCTAAAGTATCATAAGCCACTTCACCACCATCTGGTGAAGCTTCTGGGTAAACGTACAAACTGGTATTATCAGGGAAAAGCTTACCAAAGCCTTCTAACATACCGCCTTTAACACCACGGTAGAAAGCAGGGTCAAAAATTTGTCGCATATTCGCAATCCCCAAAACAATACCGATTTGTTTTTTCGTATATTGTCTAAAGTAAGCACGCAGCGAGAAGTAACGCGTGTAATCCGAAATCATGACGCTATATCCCAAAGCATTTAACAAGCGCACACGCTGAATAATATCCTCTTCACTGGCGCCGATATCGTTACCCATTGCGTTGTTAAGCGTAATTTCCGCTAGGGCTATCGTATTTTCAGAACTGACATCGCCATACTTTTGAAAAGCAGCCATACCCTGCTCTATCATGTCGATATTGAGCTTTGTGACAGGACGGAAAGAACCACGAATGGCCAAGACATTTTTCTTATAGAGCAACTCCGCAGGAACGGCAACAGTGCCATCAGGTTTAAACATAATCGCACGAGTCTTCCAATAGCGAATAAGATTTAGGTTAACGCCTAAATTATCGATTTCCTCAAAGTAAGGACCTTCGAAAGATACCGAATCAATTTCTACGCGTCCATGTTCGATATTATCGGTCAAAGAATCAATGATTTTTTTCGTGTTGTCGTAATAGTAATAAGCCGCGTAAATTAGGTTGACCCCCAAGATACCCAAAGCCTCTTGTTGCTGTTCCGCATTTTTATCACGCATACGAACATGCACAATAATGTCTGATGGTTCTGCTCCAGGATACATTTGGATACGAACGCCACACCAAGCGTGACACTCATTATCTCTTCCCCAGCTCTTAGCCGCAACCGTCGCCGCATAAGCAAAAAAACGAGAGTTTTTCGGACGGGAATCACCAACACGCTCAACTACCAAAGAAAACTCTTTTTCCATCATCGCTTGTACACGTGCACGACTAACGTATCTTCCACCCTCTTGCACGCCGTAAATCGCATCAGAAAACTGCATATCATAGGCAGACATTGTTTTTGCTACAGTACCTGCTGCCGCACCAGCTCGGAAAAATAATCGGGCAACTTCCTGTCCTGCACCAATTTCAACAATTGTGCCGTATTTTTTTTCATCTAAATTAATTCTCAGTGCTTTTTTCTTAGTTGTACGACTACTAACACTGTACATTTTGATAGACTTATCAATCTCTTTATGATTCATACATTTCCCTCTATTAATTTATCAGATTTTATTTAATTATCACTCTCTATTGGAACAGCCGTAAAACAGATGCTATTTTCGTCATCTCCTTCAAGATAGCAGTTTTCGCCCATTGCATCCAATGAAATCACTGCTAGCAACAACCACTTTCCTTCAACAGGTTCGCACTCAAGCAACTTGCCAATCAACTTGCCCTCGGCATTATGCACGTTCGTGCAGAGAGGTAACTTTTCATTTTTTTCAATACTGGCAAATGCCAATCCTTTTTTCACCTTTCCTAAGTACTTATTTCGGGCAATAGTTTCTTGCCCAACGTAACAACCTTTGGTGTAACTAATCCCCCAAGCCTCCAATGGTGTTTGCTGAGGCAAAATCACTTCATTCGTCTCAGCAAGCACATTGAAATGCCCACCTTTTAAGCGTAAGGCTTGTATGGTTTCTTCACTCTCAAGCGCATCAATTCTCTCCAGAATGACGGTAAGATAATCTTCATCAAAGAGAATGAGTTCAAAAAAGTCATTACCTAACGCACAGAGTTTCCACTTCGCATGATTTGCTGTTGTAAACGCTGTTGGTACAGGAATGCCTTCTAAATCACAGAGTGCTTCTGCCATGGCAGAATTCATACCAATAATGGTAAAATCCTGCTCTGTTATCGTGACTTTTGCTCGCAAAACAAACATCTTTAAGCGTTTCATAACCGCTTCGGCTTGCTCTTCATGCAGTCGCAATAAGATACTTTCACTATCACAAGTCGTTAATAAGAAGCTGGCAAACATTCGTCCTTTAGGATTACAGTAAGCAGCGTATAGACATTTGTCGGCATTAACAGCTTTAACATCCTGTGTTAACTGTCCTTGTAAGAAGTCTTTTGCTTCAGAACCTGCAAATAAAAAACTTCGATATGGCATTTTTGCCCATATTTTTTGCATTTTTGTTATAATCGGTTAAAGTGAAAGTCAATAGTATAACACGGGAAATAATCATGACCGACTCTGTAAAAGTTTATTCAGCAAAAAAAAGTCAAAAAGAAGACACCGCTAAAAAAGAAACCTCTCAGCCAGTATCTGATGAAATTCTTTCTCAGCAGCAAGCCATCGATAAAAAAGTTGCCGACATGCCAAAAGAATACGGCGGTCGTCCAAAAGAGAAAGGTCTAGAACCTACTCGCTATGGTGACTGGGAATTTAAAGGTCGTTGCATCGACTTCTAAATTATAGGCTTTACTACTTTTTAAATTAAGTTTTAAATTGGGTTCTGATATTTAGCTTTAATTTTGGTTTTAAGTTTAATTTTAAACTTAAAACCCTGTTGACGTTTTACTAGAACCTGAAAAATAACCTTGCCCCAAATTCTCTATGTCTGCACAAGCTATTGGCGTTTTCGACTCGGGCGTTGGTGGATTGTCAATCCTCAGCACCCTGCAAAAACAACTCAGTAAAGAGCAATTTATCTATGTTGCTGACTCACAGCATGCACCTTATGGACAGCTTGAGCTGAGTTTCTTAAAAAAACGTTGTCAATACATCATTGATTTTTTCATCCAGCAAGATGTCAAGGCGATTGTCATAGCCTGCAACACCGCAACTGCCGCTATCGCTGACTGGGCGAGGAAGCAAACCAATACCCCTATCGTTGCTTTAGAGCCTGCTGTCAAACCAGCCTGCGAACAAACACGCAACCAAAGAGTCGGCGTATTTGCCACACAAAACACTTTAAACAGCCAGCGTTACCAAAACCTCATCAAAACCTATGCGAGCGACTGTCAAGTTTTTGAATCGCCTTGCTTAGGCTTTGTCGAGCAGGTTGAAAAAGGCGAATTAGACTCACCCAAAACACAACAATTAATCAAAGAGAACTTACAACCAATGCTAGAAAAAGGCATTGATACGCTCATTTTGGGTTGCACCCACTATCCTTTTTTAAGCCCTTGTATTGACTCAATCAGCAAACGCTTAGGCAGCAATGATTTACGCCTATTAGATACAGCCGCCGCGGTTGCCAAACAACTGAGTAATATCCTCGAAGAAAAACAAATTACACAAACCAATTCGATAAGCACCAATCGCCCATTAGACCAATATTACACAACGGCCAACCCAGCCATTTACCAGCCCGTTTTCACACGATTGATGAATCAGCCAGTGCTACTCAAACAGCTGGATTAATAAGACATCAAACATTTCTCTGTTCTCACTCAAAAAATGATGGATTAATTTTCATTTTTCCGCTATCGTTATAATCTTTATAAAAACTACAGTGAGATAGGATAACAGTTACGACGAGCTACACAGCATCATTAAGCATACCGTATAGTCAGCCACATAATTATTAATGCGGCGATTTAAATATAGAGAGATGATGCAATAGTTAGAACAATTTCACAAAATAATAATAATTGAGGACACAAAATGTTACCTAATGATGATTTGCGTATTGCAGAGATAAAAGAATTACTACCGCCAATCGCCCTACTTGAAAAATTCCCAGCCACAGAAGCTGCTGAAAAAACCGTTCGACAAACACGTGAAGACATTCACAATATGTTGTGCGGCAAAGATGACCGCTTACTACTGATTATTGGCCCTTGCTCTATTCACGATACTAAGGCTGCCTTGGAATATGCACAACGCTTATTACCACTGCGTGAGAAGTATCGCTCACAATTAGAGATTGTCATGCGCGTTTACTTTGAAAAGCCACGAACAACTGTTGGCTGGAAAGGGTTACTGAATGACCCGCATCTCGACGATAGCTACGAAATGAACCAAGGCTTACGTATAGGACGAAAACTACTTCTCGATTTAACGGATATGGGCATGCCAACAGCTGTTGAATTCCTTGACATGATTTCTCCACAGTATTTAGCTGATTTAATTTCTTGGGGAGCAATCGGTGCAAGAACTACTGAATCTCAAGTTCACCGTCAGTTGGCCTCAGGCATGTCTTGCCCAATTGGGTTTAAAAATGGCACTAACGGCGATATTCAAATCGCCATTGACGCCATTGGCTCGGCAAAAGCCCCTCATCACTTTTTGTCTGTGACAAAATTTGGGCACTCAGCCATTGTCGCCACCAAAGGCAATGAAGATAGCCATATCATTCTACGTGGTGGAAAAGTACCCAACTACAGTAAAGAGGATGTTTTAGCTGTCGAACAAGCACTCAAAAAACACAACCTAGCAGAAAAAATCATGATTGATTGCAGTCACGCTAACAGCAACAAACAGTTCGAACGACAAAAAATCGTCGCTAAAGACATTCACCAACAATTAGCTGATGGCAACCAATCTATTTTTGGCATTATGGTTGAAAGCCACTTGGTTGAAGGCAACCAAAAACATGTCAAAGGGGAAGAACTAACTTATGGACAAAGCATTACCGACGCTTGCATTGGCTGGGAAGAAACTGAAGAAATGATTGCTTGCTTTGCCGATGCTGTTGACAAACGCAGAGAAAGTAACGCTTAAATTCAACCTATAGTGAGGTCAATTAATTTCTGGCACAAGAAAAGCAATACAGCGAGACTATGCAACGCCGTAACAGGAATTAATTAACCTACTATGTGATTTTTCAGCGTGCCACACCACAGCAAGAGACCTTATATTATTGCAACTATTACAACAATGTAAATCCCCCTCTGATTAACGCGGCCAATAGAAAGCACCTACATGACTTATCAATATTTACCAAATTAGTAAATATCAAATACCCGTAAGGAACTTACAGAATGACGGTACTATTTAAACAAAATTCCTATCGCAACTAAATTAGAACTATTTTTTACGACTTTTGCCTTTCTTTAATGGACGCTTCTTGGCAGAACTTCGGTTTGATTTCTTTCTCGTTTGTTCGCCATTAAACGGTAAAAACTCTGGTGTTAGAACAAAATCAATACGGCGTTCATCAACAGAAACATTGCTGACGATGATTTCAATATTATCCCCTGCTCGGTAAACTTTTCGACTTTTCTCACCCACCAAAACATGACGTGTTTCATCGTAGTTAAAATAATCGCCATCAAGTGAGCTAATGTGAACCAGACCATCAACAAATTGTCCGTCTAAAGTTGCAAACAAACCAAAGTTCGTTACACCCGAAATCGTTGCTGCGTAAACCTGACCAAGTTTGTCCTGCATATACTCGCACTTCAAACAGTCAATAACATCATAAACCGCCTCATCGGCACGGCGTTCCGCCATCGAACACTGCTCACCTAATTGTCTCATTTGTTCTGGTGAATAAACGTACAATTCTTTTTTACAGTTAATACCGTGTTTAATAGCACGGTGTACCAACAAATCAGGGTAGCGACGAATTGGCGAAGTAAAATGTGCATAATGTTCTAATGCCAAACCAAAATGCCCCTCATTTTCCGACTGATAAACGGCTTGATACATGCTGCGAAGAATCAGCATTTGAATGGCTTCGAAGTTTTCATGCGTTTTGTACTTCTCGATGATTTCTGCCAACTGTTTGGGCTGAACTTCATCTGTCTTAGGTAATTTTATCCCCTCTTGTGCCAACGCTGAAATCAGATTTTCCAATTTCTCATCAGACGGACCTAAGTGATTTCTAAATAGTGCAACAGGCTTGTATTTGCCTTTTTGAGATAATAAAAATTTGGCCGCACAAATGTTGGCACTAACCATAAATTCTTCAATCAGCTCATGCGATTTCAAATGCTTTGTGGGAACAATTCGCTCTAATCTACCCTCAGCATCGTATTCAAATTCTGGTTCAACTTTAGAAAAGCCAATCGCACCACGCTGCTCGCGTTTTTCTCGCAAAATTTCATACACAGATTTTAGCGTTTTTAAATGTGGCAACAAGCCTGACAAAGATTTATCCAGTATCGCCGTTTCGTTAAAAATCACATCTTCGACGGTTTCATAAGTCAAACGTGCATGCGAGTGCATCACCGCTTCATAGAAACGACTACGTTTAATCTCACCATTAAACCCAATCAGTATTTCGCAAACCATACATAAGCGATCAACATTCGGATTTAGCGAACATAAACCATTAGATAACTTTTCAGGTAACATCGGTATCACGCGATTAGGGAAATACACTGACGTCGCTCGATTAACTGCCTCAACATCCAATGGAGAATCTTTTTTCACATAGTGAGCGACATCGGCAATAGCAACATACAGTGAATAACCTGTTGCCGTTTTTTTGGCAAAAACCGCATCATCAAAATCTTTCGCCGTCACGCCATCAATCGTCACCAAAGGTAAGTGACGCAAATCCACACGCCCCTCATAATCTTCTTCGGTGAGTTTATCCGCGATGGCTAGTGTTTGCTTAATAACATCGGTGTTCCATTCACTCGGCAAACCGTAATTGCTAATCGCAATATCTATCTCGATACCTGCATCTAATTTATCGCCTAAAACTTGTGTAATTTCTCCGATAATCGGCTGGTTGAACTTTGGATAATCAGTAATTGTGACTTCTACAATTTCATTCTCTTTTACATCAACATGCCCAAAATTTGTCACTAAAATTTTCTGATGAATTCTGCGATTTTCGGGTTTTACAACTTTAATACCAAAATCATCAACCAAACGCCCTATGACTTTTGTGCTAGCTCGTTCTAATATTTTGACAACTTTGCCTTCTTTTTTACCTTTTTTATGGCTTTTAACTTCTCTAGCTTCAACGATGTCGCAGTGCATCACCTGACGCATTTCTCGATAAGATAAAAACAAATCGTCGCCCTGAGTTTGAGATTTATCTTCGGGAATGAAAAAGCCGTAACCCTCAGTGTGGGCAAAAACTTTGCCTTTTAGACTTGGGGCTAATTTGGCAATACGGAGCTTACCGTTAGCTCTTTCTTCTAATTGATCATCTCGCAACATCGCTTTAATACGATGATGCAATGTTTCTTTTTCGTTTCGGTTTAATTCGTACAGTTTCGCCAAGGCAGAAAAAGATAATGACTTACCCTGCTCCTTAAATGTCGCCAAAATATAAGCTCGGCTCGGTACAGGATGCGGATATTTTTGTTTTTCTTGTTCGTATTGTGGGTCGTTTTTTTGCCAGGTTTTCATTTTCTATTTATCTCTTTTTTAAATTGGTGTGTTATTGTTTTAATTATTCTGTATTTTTGATTGTTCTGTGTTTTTGATTGTTTTATCGGGGTTATTTAAATGGATTAACTGAATTATTCATTGAGTAAACTCCTATCGCTATGACAGAATGACGGTACTTATTTAAGTCATTTTTGTTTTTTTGACAAATCGGTACCGTCATTCTAACGTTTAATGACGCAACTATAGAGAACAACGTCACTACCTACTGGATAGTAAAATCGTATTCCATCACCAAAGGCGCATGATCGGAAAAACGCTCATCTTTATAAATCATCGCAGACTTAGCCGTGTCAGCCAATTCATTGCTGACAATCTGATAATCAATGCGCCACCCCGTATTATTTGCCCATGCCTGACCACGGTTCGACCACCACGTATATTGTTCATCGCGATCGTCCACTAGGCGGAAGCCATCTTTATAGCCCGTTGTAAAAACTTTGCCAATCCATTCGCGTTCGTGCGGTAAAAATCCTGAATTATTTTTATTACCTCTGGCATTTTTAATATCTCGTTCGGTATGAACGATATTAATATCACCGCAGATAATATACGGATTTTCACTGTCTTTGTACGACATAATGCGTTCGTAAAAACGTGCCATAAAGTCTTCTTTGACGGCTTGGCGTTCATCCCCCGAAGAGCCACTGTGCATGTACAACGAAACAATATTGATATTGTTAAATTGAAATTCAATATAGCGTCCTTCGTAGTCGATATCTTCCCAGCCCGTACCTTCTACAATACGCTGCGGCTTAACTTTGGAATAAATCGCCACACCTGAGTAGCCTTTTTTCACGGCATCGTGATAGGCACAGAAATAACCTTCGGGTTGAAATTGAGGATTATCTTTGAGTTGCTCAAACTGAGCTTTGGTTTCTTGGATACAAACAACGTCAGGATTTTCCTTTTTTAACCATTCAAAAAATCCCTTGCGAGCGGCGGCACGAATGCCATTGGTATTTACAGTAATTACTTTCATTCGATTATTATAAACGATATATGGTAAAATAGCTTAACTTTTGCTACAACTACAACGTTAAGTGGCATCAGGAATGCACAACGCCGTATTTTGCCGAAATGTGTATTTTGCAGCGTTTCCTTTATCTCATTCTAAAAATAACGACCACTATGAGCAATTCATCTTACCAAAACCAATTTATCGAACTCGCCCAATCTGTCAATGCCCTATCTTTTGGGGAATTTACTTTAAAATCTGGACGTACTAGCCCTTATTTTTTCAATGCAGGGAAATTTAATACAGGTGAATCCTTATGGAAAATGGCAGAGTGCTATGCTGAAAAAATCATTGAACTAGACTTGCAATTTGATGTGATTTTCGGTCCTGCTTACAAAGGTATTCCGCTAGTTGCTGCCATTTCAGTGGTATTATCACAAAAAACAGGTAAGTCCATTCCGTGGGCATTTAACCGCAAAGAAGCCAAAAATCACGGCGAAGGTGGCACACTAGTTGGTAGTGAAGTCAAAGGAAAAGTCCTCGTCGTCGATGATGTCATCACCGCAGGTACGGCTATTCGCGAAGTTATCGATATGCTGGCAGACACAGAAGCCAAAATCAGCGACGTACTGGTCGCACTAGACCGCCAAGAAATCGCCCCAAACACCGATAGTTCTGCCATGCAACTTATCGAACGCGATTACGGTATCAAGACTCACGCAGTGATTAAACTAGATGACTTAATTGCTTACAGTAAAAATAGTGACAGCGTCAAACCACACTTATCTGCGTTAGAAAACTACCGTCAGCAATATGGTGTTTAATTGATGGACAAGCAGAAAATAGGCTCAATGACAGCCAAGGGTGGATTCATTAATGAAACGCACATTTGTGAGAAATTTAGAAATTATAAAAATGATAAAGAAGCTCAAATATGGCTATCACAAATGGGCTACTGCTTTAAAAACATACAAAACCTAGAAGCAAATGAAATTCCAGTTAGAATAAGCAAAGATAAAGTACGATCATTGGGTATTTCTGAAGAAAAATATGAGGAAACTATACGCTTTAAAAAAGCCGATGCTCAAGTTCGCATTTGTATTCAACTGGATAACATACAATATGTTGAAAATATTTCTCTGAAAAAATCTAATAAAAACTCTGGATTTAACCAAGTAGATAAAAGACCCGTTACCACTTATCAAATGATTTGGGGATTTGATGATGAAATTTGTTATTGGCTAAGGCTATTCACAGGGGATTTAGTACCTGAAGAAAATTTACCTTACGATACCCTAAAAAAATTAAAAAAAGAAAATCGACTATTCTTGAGCGAAATCCCCGTAGCCTCCTGTGAGAAAATTATTAAGTTTTTTACCGACAACAAAACACTTGTTATCTCTGATATTTTACGGGGACGCGGCGGCCTATCAGCAGAATGGTTTTTAGTTACACAAAAAAGTCACGACAATAAAATTGATTGGGTTTTACAAGATATTAATCATGTTTGCAACTTTTATGGACAAGGGGACGTAAAACTCTCACCAAGAGGTAGTTTAAAAATTGGCAGAGTGACTATGCAAAGAAAAGGGGGCACGCCAGACCCAAGCAGCCTACAATTCAAAATCAACCCGTTAGAGCTATTTCCACAAACTGATGTCTAATTCTATCACTTATATTGATTTATTTGCTGGTATTGGTGGCTTTCACCAAGCCATGAATTTTTTTGAAGGACAATGTGTGTTTGCCTGTGAATGGGACAAACATGCAGCCACAACCTACAAAAAAAATTACAACATTCTACCTGCAGGAGATATTACCAAAATATCAGAAGTAGATATCCCCTCGCATGAATTACTATGTGCGGGATTTCCCTGCCAAGCATTTTCGGTATCAGGAAAACAAAAAGGCTTTGAAGACACACGCGGTACCTTATTTTTTGATATTGCCCGTATAGCAAACCATCATCAGCCTAAAGTTTTATTACTAGAAAATGTCAGAAATTTTGCTCGTCATGACGGCGGTAGGACGCTCAAGACAGTCATAAAAACTTTAAATAACATTGGTTACGATTGTCACCATAAAATACTAAACGCCAGCGATTTCGGTTTACCTCAAAACCGTGAGCGTCTTTTTATTGTCGCCTTTCGAAAGGATCTTGCGATTAAAACATTCCACTTTCCCACTCCACTGCAGAATAAGGTTAGTCTAAACAGCATATTAGAAAAAAAACCTCAAGAGGCAAAAATTATCAATCGTCCTGATACTGTTTTTACTAAAGAATACTCGCCTGAGACAGATATTTTTGGAAATCTCAATTTACCCCACCGCCCAATACAGATAGGACACGTTAACAAAGGTGGGCAAGGAGAAAGAATCTATAGCCCATATGGACACGCTATTACTTTATCTGCGTATGGTGGTGGAGCTGGTGCAAAAACGGGACTCTATTACATAGATAAGCAAGTTAGAAAGCTAAGTCCTAGAGAATGTGCCAGACTGCAAGGTTTCCCTGATGATTTTCAAATTGTCTCTTCATTAACACAAAGTTACCAGCAATTTGGTAATAGCGTTGCCGTTAATGTTCTCAAAGCAATTATAAAAGAAATTATTAATACAGGTTGTTTTATTAACCACAAAAAAAACCAATGTGCATAGACACCATCAACCACCCCAAAATTTAAAGATATTTAACTTGTGATTGCACTATAGCAACGTGTTTTTTTTCAATGAAAAAGTTATTTATGTACTATAATTACTCTACTTCAACCTAAAAACATTCGCACTTATGCTACATTACAAAATCAGCCCAAAAAACTTAGGGGCACATTTAATTCAAGTTACCATCGATATTCCTGCAGGTGAACAACACATCATCGCAAAACTACCCAAGTGGATTCCAGGTAGTTATAAAATCCGTGACTATAGCCGCCACATACAGGCATTTTCTGCCACCGCAAATGGGCAGGCATTAGTTTGGCATAAAACGGATTCAGACACTTGGGCTATTGAGGCGGATGAGCAAGCCGTTCAGCTAACTTACGATGTTTACGCTTATGATTTATCCGTGCGTGGTGCGTATTTGGACGATACGCGATTTTTCTTTAATCACTGCTGTGTCTGTCTAGACATTACCCATTTATCGGAACAAAAACGGCTCATCGATTTAACCACCGTTGACGACTGGCGAATGTTTACCGCATTGCCCAAAACCTCAGAGAATGACGGTACTTATTTTGCCGAAAACTACCAACAGCAAATTGATTGCCCAATGGAGTCTGCCGAAAATTATCTACATAGCGAGTTCACTGCGGGTGGTATTCGTCATGAAGTCATCTTCACGGGTACGCTGTCTGATGATTATGATATGGACGGCATGACGCAAAAATTAAAAGCCATCTGTGAAGCCGAAATAAAACTCTTTGGCGGTTCGCCACTGGATAAATATTTATTCATGACCTATTTGGAAAACAACCAATACGGTGGTTTAGAACACAAAAACTCTGTCGCTCAAATGGCATCGCCCAACATGATGATGAGAAAAGGAGAAAAGCTCAGTGATAAAATGATTGATTTCATGGGACTGTGCTCACATGAATACTTCCACTTGTGGAATGTCAAACGCCTACAGCCCAAAGATTTTCAGCCTTATGATTTATATCGTGAGCAAAATACAGAAATGCTATGGATGTTCGAAGGCTTTACTTCTTACTACGACGAACTGTTCTTACTGCGTGCTGGCGTAGTCGACAGCGAAACTTTTTTAAAACGCCAAGCTCAAAATCTCAGTCGCGTTTTAAATATTCCTGGTCGAAAATTGCAACCTTTAGCTGCTTCTAGCTTTGATGCTTGGACAAAATTATACCAAGCTGATGCAAACTCGCCCAACAACATGGTCAGCTACTATAGCAAAGGGGCAGTTTTTGCACTTTATCTCGATTTGTTTATTCGAAAATATAGCCAAGGCAGTGCCAGTTTAGATGACGTGATGCGTTATTTATGGCAAAACTTTGGTGAGAAAGGCATTGGCATTGATGAGGATGATGTTTTTGCCGCTTGTGGTCGCTTACTCCCTGGTGACAAACACCAGTTATTGGCGACTGTTTTTGTTGAGGGGTTACACGGTACTGCTGATATGCCTTTTGCCCAATTGTTACCTGATTTTGCGGTAGCCGTTCAGTCGCAGGCTAAACAAAGCCAAAATCAAACACACACCAGTGACAGCGGTATGCGTCTAGCTATCAGTGAGAATGCGGCTAAAATCGCCTTTTTAGATGCAAATAGTCACGCCGCTAAAGTGGGCATTTCTGTTGACGATGAACTGATTGCCATCAATCAAGTAAATCACCGCAACGGCTTTAACCAACAGTTAAACTTTGGCAAAGTAGGTGAGCAACTACACTTACTGCTCTCGCGTCGCGGTCGCGTTTTTGAAAAAACAATCACTTTAGCCGAGCCAGCCCAAAACGAAGTGACGTTTACACAAACTGGCAAAAATGGTTTAGGAGATGATTGGCTGGCGACATGGGCATAGACCTATAGCCATGACTAAACATAACTAAATAAGCAACGCAGTGAAATCACTCACGCAGACTTTTGTAAAAATACCGCCACTTGCCACTTTAGCAGCAGGTATTTTTACGAGTCTGCTGTTGCTCATTTTCCTAGCTTTTCAGCCGTCATTTTTTGGGGTGGCTCTCGCTGGATTCGTTGCTCTTATCGCTTTTCCGTTACAACGCTTCTTTATTGTTGGCATCGCACTGGGCATGATTGCCATCGGGATAAACACCTCACCGCCGTACCAGCAAACATTTAACCACTGTCAATATCAAGCCACTATTTCTCAAGCCAATTACAGCAAAAGTTTACAAGGCAAAGAAGTTCGCCTTTTAGCAGAAAATATTCACTGCGAAGGTAAAAAATTGCCTAATCAGACCTTGCAATTTTGGGACAACCAGCAACAATTAAAGTTTCTAACAACCCAAAGAATGACGGTACAAAGTGAGCTCATTCCCATTCATGCGAGTTTAAACCCCTATAGTTTTGATTACGAAAAGTTTCTCATCAGTGAAGGCATTCGCCTGCAAGCCAAAAAGCTCAGCATTATCAACAAACAAGCACACAACCGCCCTATTTTGCAATTGCGAAATGCCTTTAGCAGTACTATCACTCAATATCTTAGCCGTGATAACGCGGCCATTATTTTAGCTTTAGTGACTGGTAATCGCACCGCCTTGTCACAACAGCAAAAACACACTTTACAGCAAACGGGAAGCAGTCATATTCTCGCCATTTCGGGACTACATTTAGCTTTGGTTGGCGGTTTAGCTTGGTTGATTGGACAGTGGCTTTGGGCGTTATCTTGGCGACTTTCTGATAAAGTTATGCCCATTCAAGCGGGTGCTGTTTTTGCTTTTATCATCATCAGTCTTTATGCCTTACTGACAGGTTTTGACTTGCCCGTCAAACGAGCCTGGGTCATGTTTTCACTACTCATTTTTGCATGGCTTTGGTTAAAATCCATCTCAACAAACACCCTACTGATTGCAGCCATTGTCGTATTATTAACGTCGCCCTATTCCGTCATTTCTGTCGGCTTCTATTTTTCCTTTATTGCCACCTTTATTGTATTGTGGTGTTCACAACTGACTTATCCGCCACTGATAAAAGTACTCATCATGCAGGGGATAATTAACCTAACTCTACTTCCCATTACTTGGTTTGTTTTTTCCAGTATTCCACTGTCGTCTTTTGGAGTTAATTTATTGATTATTCCGTGGTTGGGTTTATGGGTTTTGCCTTGGGCGATTGCGGCGTGTGTACTAACACTTTTTTCGCCAACGTTAGCACAGCCTTTGTGGTCAATGGTGGATTTTAGCACCAGTGCCTTATGGCAAAGCATCCAATTTTTTGATGAACTGCATTGGTCGATTTCCCCAACCTTCAATCCTAGTCTAATAGCTGTCATTATTGCTGTAAGTGGCTTAATTGCTGCTTTAATCACTGGAAAAAAGTATTTATTATTGGCATTCTTGTGTATTTTTCTACCTATACGATTGCCCACTAATCCAGCTTTCGTTGTTGCCGACAGTCGCGTGACTTCAGCACTCATTCACAATGGAAAAACTGCCATTATCATTAACCCTGGACGACGTTATCGACAAATAAACAAAGCCAAAAAATGGCAACGCTATTTACAACAACACGGTATTTCACTGGCTGCCATTGTCCTTTATGACGGAAAAATCAGTCATATTTCCGCAACTAGCTGGTTATTGAAGCAACACCCCAAAGCCAAAGTGATTACATTGAAGCCACTCTTTTTACCTTACAACAATAAATATTGCCAATCACTAGCATTGAAGCAACTTACTTTAACCACACAAACACAAGATAAAAACTGTAGGGCAACTTTGTCATGGTTTGGTCAATCAATTGATTTGTTTCCCAACGATATTTCCGAAAATCATCACACAGCGTTACTAAATCAATCACAGTTAATTTGGCAAGGAAAAAACTACAACAGCAAAAAACTCGGCGCTGTTACCGTCATTCTAGACAATCCAGACGACAGCCAAACTAAAACTGAAAAACCCAAATTCAGCGTTCATTACGAACGCCAAAAACGACGTCTATGGCGAAAAGCAATTAATTAATGAATAAAAAATACAATGCTGCAGGTGAAATTTGGATACGACTATATTTAGCATTGGTTCTCATGACGTGATATAATTCGTTAAGGGCTTGCTTATATTGGGTGGCTCAGAAATTAAATTTATTGGAGGGAATAACCATGTTTAAAAAGAATATCGGCACTATCGATCGTGCAATCCGTATTATCCTAGGCATTGCTTTGATTGCACTTGCTTACACTGGAAAAGTTGGCCCTTGGGGTTACATTGGCATTGTACCACTAGCAACTGGCTTGATGAGTTCTTGCATGCTTTATAGCTTGTTTGGTATCAACACCAACAAGTAATTTCGTACAGCAAAATACGAACCATGCAAAAAGGCAATGTGACTCACATCACATTGCCTTTTTCACTGGATACTATAGTGAGATTAATTAATTTCTGGTACAAGGCTCATTGTCGAAGACTGTATAACGAATACGGCGAGACGATGTAACGCTGTACCAGAAATTAATTGACCTTACTATACAATAATCCGACTAGCCCATTAATCTATTCTGTACTTCTTTATACTTTGCTAGTGCCTTATCGACAATTTCTTGTGGCAATTCTGGACCTGGAGCAGTTTTATCCCAATCCAACGTCTCTAAATAATCGCGGACAATCTGCTTATCGTAACTTGGCGGACTAATGCCAACGCGGTAATCTTCTGCAGACCAAAAACGTGATGAATCTGGTGTTAAAACTTCATCAATCAAAACCAAATCACCCGCTTTATCTGTACCAAATTCAAATTTGGTATCGGCAATAATAATGCCTCTAGCTTTTGCGTATTCACTGGCCTGTTCGTAAATATTTAACGACACTTGGCGAATTTGTTCAGCTATCTCTCGCCCAACCAATTTCACGACTTCATCAAAAGATACATTTTCATCGTGATCGCCAACGGCTGCTTTTGTCGAAGGCGTAAAGATATTCTTAGGTAATTTCTCCGCTTGCTGTAAACCACTAGGAAGTTGAATACCGCAAACACTGCCCGTATTTTGATAATCTTTCCAACCAGAGCCAATAATATAGCCGCGAACAATGGCCTCAACGGGTAAATTATCCATTTTTTTAACCACTACTGCATGATTTTTATACAACTGATATTCTTCATCAGAATTTAAAACTTCACGCAAATCTAAATCTGAACAATGATTTTTGATAATGTTTTTGGTTCGTTCAAACCAAAAGTTGGCAATACTCGCCAATATCGCACCCTTGCCAATAATTGGCGTAGGTAAAATCACATCAAACGCCGACAAACGATCTGTCGCAACAATCAATAAATGTTCATCATCAACGCCGTAAATATCGCGAACTTTACCACGATGTAATAAAGGCAGATGCTCTAAATGAGTTTCAGTAATGGCTTGGGGCATAATGTTCTCTCTAAAGTATTAACTGTCAAATAAGTACCGTCATTCTACCATAGTTGTAACTTACACGCATGACACAGGTGTTAAGTATTTAAAACTGTCCTTAAAAAATTAATTTTTTGAGGGCATAAAGATGACAAATGCAAAAATTATTTCATTCATATCTACAAAAGACAGTGTAGGCAAAACAACTCTAACTATACATGATGCATTTATTTATGTTACGGTAAAACTCGTAAACTTTTCCTTATAAGGGAAAAGACGTGTAATAAGTTATTTACTGAGTCCACTACACACACAGCTTTAAACGAAAACCTTATAAAGAGATAAGCTTTTAGTACCGTCATTCTGTAATAAAATAGCCCCAAACCAACACAGCCTCACAACTAGCTGTGCTATTCGTTGCCGTTAGCTAGAAATCACTTGACAGAGAAATCCCACCAAGCGAAGTGTACTTAGTTCTATTTTACAAAACAACTTGCTAAGAAGTAACACCATTTCTATTGACAATCAATAACTTAATCATTGCATAAACTTTAAATATCCCCCTTCTTATTTTAGAGAGTAATTTTTTGTCCTGAGTCCCATAAGAACCAATAAAAACTTGGTAATAACGATCAATGTGATTATTGATTTGGTGAATAATTTCATCAGATTGTTCTGCCAACTTTAATGTGACAGCCAACTCTATATCCCAACGAGAATTATTTTCATCATCTAGTATATGAGCAGAACGTACTCTAGGTACATTTTGTAAATCCAGCATAGCATCGTCTATCCAACGCATTTCGTTTTGAGAAATACTCCCTTCTTCTTTTAATTTCCACAGAAGTAGACCAATTTTATGGTAGGTATCGCTTATTTTAACAGCATAGACAGAAAATTTAACTAAGTCTTCTTCAAACTTATGTCCATAAAAAAAGTCCCCGCTATTATTATTCTTTATCATTATTTTTTTGTTTTTTATAAAATCATTCTTATAAGACTCATATTTTTTGTGACCTAAAGAACGACGAAGATCATCCATTTTTTTTAAGTCTTTTGCCAATTCATCTACTTTTGAACGCAAATCTGGGCCTATTTTTTTCGCACTTGTTATAGAACTGAGTTTGTTGACCTTCTCTAAAGAAAGTGCCTTTAACACTTCTCGCTCTTGGGTAAGTAAATGCCCCTTATGACTAGTTTCAGAAACATGACTGGTCTTCAGTGTAGGTAGTACCACTCCCTCAATATAAAATGCACCTGACAAAAGTAACATTTCAGCACGCCTTGTTACCCGTCTCCCCTCCAATCCATTATAAAGTTTTTTAACGGTATTTTTTGAGGAAACATTAACATGAAGACTTCTACGGTAATTTAAATCGGGTTCGGTATAGTTTATAATCTTTGATGTTTCAAGCTGCTTATACGGAACAAAACGAATGGCATTTTGACCTACATCGTATAGTGATATATTCCTAAATCCAATGTTATCAACTTTCATTATTTTAGAATCATCAATCGTTATCATATCTCCTTCTTCAAAAGGTGCATCAACATGTTGGGCGATACCTGCAAAGTAATTTTCTAGTAAGTCTCGTGTCGCAATAGCGAATACGGCACCGACCATAGTAATAAAAATACTGTAGGGCAAGAAATCTAAAAAGCCGAAGGCACTTTTAGAGTTTCTAACTGTACTATAGTTAGAAGATTGCTTATCGCTGATAATTAGTTGATATAAATCTTTATGAATTGTTTTGTTGTTAGATTGATATGTTAGTTTAGGTAAATCTTTATTTATTTCTTTTAAGAATAATATATAGGTTTTATCTTCCCTAAAAAGAATTTCTCCTTGTATGTTACCGTTATTATCTTCTATAGGCGTTTTCCCCCCTACTTTAATGATAACATCAGTTTTTTTACCTGTATTGTTGTCGGAATATTTAAGCTTTAAATTCCCAGAAAAATCTTTAATTTCACCAGTAAAAATCATCTGATTTTCAGTTTTTAATTCAGCAACAATAGTAGAATACATAAGACCAGAAGAAACTATAAACACAATCAAATATCCAAATGCCCGGAATAATTCAGGTGGAAATAATAAATAGGAAGCATTCTTGTCATAAACGTTTTCTCTATAATTCCGTTCTAATAGACGTAATACCTGAATTGCAATGATTGTTAAAACAATCATCGTCATTATTCGAACAACAAGAATAATAAAACTATCTTCTGTACCAAGTAGCCAGCCCTTATACTGCCCACTGTTAACAAATTCAATGGGAAACATCATTGAAAAAATGGTATCTAAAAAATAAGCCTCATTTTCACATTTCGGAACAGTTTCTTTGAATTTAGTAAAGCCCCACGAGAATATTCCAGTAAAAGGAACTAAGAAAAATATTAATTCAAAAAATTTTGCTATTAATTCTTCTAATAACGAGATGTTCTTGGTCCATTTAATAAAGCTAATATTAGAAATGAATCTAAATAAAAATAAACCCAAATAACCAGCAGGGTATGAAAGAAGTATAGAAGCTAAATATACAAAAAGGTTACTATTAGATAACAGAGGCACATCAATATTTCCTTTAGAAACAAATTGTTCAGTTAAGTATATCCCCATACAAGCAATAGCAGAAGGCATAAAAATAAATAGAAAGGAGTTAAGTGCTTTATTGGACGTAATTGATGTTTTTATCTGTTTTATTTTCTGACGTTTAGTGGAAATTTCTTCAGAATAATTACCCTGTTTTTTTTCGACTGAAAATAATTTTCCTAGATTGAGTTTTTGAGGAAATTTTTTCTGAACTTTGTGCAACATAAACATGGTTTACATTTTAACCTAAGCACATGGTTTACACTCCCCCCCTTTGGTGCCATTGTCTGTTTGGTAATATTTTTTGTTGCTT
>PDWI01001086.1_pt1 | contig 44115 bp, 38 predicted proteins | sample 1430891 | NCBI WGS metagenome assembly PDWI01 (sample SAMN01162508, study PRJNA174530) | Oral metagenome, whole genome shotgun sequencing project. | biome: Marine environment; feature: Marine mammal; material: Swab sample of the gingival sulcus; isolation source: swab sample of gingival sulcus... | reverse complement strand
GTGCGGTTGGCAGAACATTCAGTGCATCTTGAGATGCAGCAGGTAACAGCCCCTTATAGGGGCAAAGCAAACCACCAGCTGAGCTGGTGGTTGTGATTTGAATGGGGATTACCACTTAATCGCGCTTATCAGGCAATTGAAATAGAGGGGAGTACCGTTCACGTTTATAATCAATCAGATTTAGTTGCTTGTTTTAGTGAGAATATATCAGAGAATGCAATTAAACGAATAGCTAAAATGGAACCCTTAAGGGCTGTATTTAGAGACTCCAGCTTTGCGACCAGTGCAGCTAAAATTAACTTAACAGAAATATTTAAATTACTTTCGCCAGATACCAGTGTTAAAGTAATATAATTGGGGGCAATTTTGAAATTAAAATTTAAACATCAAAAATTTCAGGCTGATGCAGCAAAGGCAGTTGTTGATGTCTTTAAAGGTCAGTCCTATCTGACACCGACTTATCTGATCGATGCGGGTAGCGGTCAGTATCAATCGACTATAGATATTGAAAAAAGCGCGCTATCTGACTTTACGGGGTGGGCAAATCAAAAGATAATACCTGAACTAAGCGACCAAATCATACTTGAAAATATAAAAAGAATTCAAAGAGAAAATGGCATTGAATATTCAAAATGCTTAGAAGGTACCTATAATTTAACTATTGAAATGGAAACTGGTGTTGGCAAAACGTATACCTATATTAAGACGATGTACGAGCTCAACAAGCATTATGGTTGGAGCAAATTTATTGTAGTCGTACCAAGTATAGCGATAAGAGAAGGTGTTTACAAGTCTTTTGAAGTGACACAAGAGCATTTTGCTGAGCAATACGGCAAAAAAATCAGGTTTTTTATTTATAATTCAAAGCGCTTAACCGAAATTGATAGGTTTGCTTCAGATAATAATATCAATGTTATGATTATCAATGCGCAGGCATTTAACGCCAAGGGAAAAGACGCGCGCAGAATTAGAATGAAGCTCGATGAATTTAGAAGTAGAAAACCAATTGATATTTTAGCTAAGACAAACCCCATTTTAATTATTGATGAGCCACAGTCGGTTGAGGGCAAAAAGACAAAAGAGGGTTTAAAAGATTTTAATCCGCTGATGACGCTGCGCTATTCGGCAACGCATCGCGAAAAATACAATCTGGTTTATCGCCTTGATGCGATGGATGCTTACAATAAAAAACTAGTTAAAAAAATTCAGGTTAAGGGCATTTCGCAACTTGGTAATGCTGCATCTGACGGGTTTCTTTATTTAGAGGCAATTAATTTATCGAAGGCGGCGCCAACGGCAACGCTACAATTTGATTATAAGTCAAAGACTGGCGTTAAAAAAATAACTAAAAAAGTTGCACAAGGTGATAATCTTTATAATCTTTCCAATGAAATAGAAGCGTATAAAGAAGGATATGTCATTAAGACCATTGATGGCCGTGATGACTCTGTTGAATTGCTAAATGGTATAAAAGTATACGCGGGCGACGTTATAGGCGATATCAACGTGCAAACGGTTCGGCGTATTCAGATTAGAGAGACAATTTTATCGCATATTGAAACAGAAAGAAAACTCTTTTATAAAGGGGTTAAAGTGCTATCGTTGTTCTTTATCGATGAAGTCGCAAAGTATAAGCAATATGATGATGCTGGCGTTGCATTTAATGGTGTTTACGCAGATATTTTTGAAGAGGAATACCAGGCGATTATAAGTGATTTAAAAGGTCAATATCGAGAAGATGATTACTTAAAATACCTAGATCAGATTAGCGTTGATAAGACGCATGCTGGTTATTTTTCGATTGATAAAAAAGGTAAAATGATCGATAGTAAGCTAAAGGGCAAAAAGGGTGAGAAGTATTGTGATGATGTCGATGCTTATGATCTTATTATGAAAAATAAAGAGCTTTTGCTTGATCGCAATCCCCAAAAATCGCCAGTTAGATTTATATTCTCTCATTCAGCGCTTAAAGAGGGCTGGGATAATCCCAATGTCTTTCAAATTTGCACCTTAAAACAAAGCGGCAGTGATGTTAGAAAACGTCAAGAGGTTGGCAGGGGGTTAAGACTTTGTGTTAATCAAGATGGTGAAAGACAAGACATTTCTATTCTTGGCGGTGAAGTTCATGATGTCAATAAGCTGACGGTTATTGCAAGTGAGTCTTATGATAGCTTTGCTAAAGGGTTACAAGATGAGCTTTCGCAAGCTGTTCACGATAGACCAACTAAGGTTGATGTAGACTTGTTTATCGATAGGATTATTGTTGATCATAATGGCAATGAACAGCTGATTGATAGAGAGCTTGCCGGTAATATTAATTATGCGATGATTGTCAATGGTTATGTTGATAATAAAGGTCATCTTACTGATAAATTTTTTGTTGACAAGCAGAATAATACACTTCAAGTTGCTGATGAAATACAAGATTCGAAAGCAAGTTTTATTACTATTTTAGACGACGTTTATAATTCGAATAGTATGATGCCAGAGAATGCCAGAAGCAATAATATAGAACTGGCTGTCGATCAAGCTAAACTGCATTCAAGAGAATTTCGTGCGCTTTGGTCTAAAATAAATAGTAAAACTTACTATACGGTGGATTTTAATATTGATGAGCTCGTTACTAAGGCAATTGACGCGCTTAACTCAAAGTTAATTGTTCCTAAAATTATCTTTAACGTTGAAACGGGGTCAATGCAAGAGATTAAGTCTAAGCAAGCTTTAAAGCAGGGAAAAGCTTTTGAAAAAAGCATTTCCAGCACTTATAGTAATGATGTTAAATTTATAAGTTCCAAAGTGAAGTATGATCTCGTTGGTGAAATTGTTAAAGAAACTAATTTAACCCGAAAAGCGATAGTAAAAATTTTGAAAGGGATTCAATCTGATAAGTTTAATCAATTTAAGCGAAACCCAGAAGAATTTATTATTAGAGTGTCGAAGTTGATTAACGATGAAAAAGCGACGGCGATTGTACAGCATATTTCGTATGATTTGCTCGATGAAAAATATGATACAACTATTTTTACAGAACCGACAATTAAGGGCAAGTTAAATGTAAACGCTAGAAAATCTGATAAGCACCTTTATGATCACGTCGTCTACGATTCGACAAACGAACAACATTTTTCAAAAGAACTTGATGTTAGTGATGATGTTGCGGTATATGTTAAATTACCCTCTGGATTTTATATTTCAACTCCAGTCGGCAAATACAACCCCGACTGGGCAATTGCCTTTTATGAAGGTAATGTTAAGCATATCTATTTTGTTGCTGAAACGAAAGGCTCTATGCGTTCAATGGATTTAAGAGAAATTGAAAAATCAAAAATTCACTGTGCCACAGAGCATTTTAAAGCAATAAGTAATGAAAATGTCATTTATGATGTTGTGGACAGTTATAAATCGCTGATGGAAAAAGTAATGAAATAAAGTATAGTGAGGTTTATATGAGTTGGATAAACTATAAAAGCAAAGTTCATGTTGATAACAAATACTTTAATAGTTTTATAAATGGTTTCGTTCTTGAATGTCCTTCTTCTATAAAACATGAACAAAATATTGGGAAAAATAAGAAAGGCAAAAAAAGAAGATTACATATGTACCTGTGAGTAAAAGAGATAATAATTTTAGAAAAAGAGGTATCGAAAAAGGCTTATTAACAACCGTTTTGTCGCAAATAAAAGCTTTGTTTAGACATAATTATATAAAATTAGAAAGTAATAAGGATATTGAAGAAGAATTTATCAAACTGAAATTAGATGGAAAAAATAAAGATGATAATTTTGAGTTTATCATTTTTAAAGGCCATAATAATATGAGTGATACCGAAACAATATATTACTATATTAGAAATGCTTTTGCTCACGGTTCATTTGAAGTGAAAAAAATGGGAAATCATATGTTTATTTTTTAGAAAATTCTAATAAAGATAAACTTAAAGCAAAAATGAGAATTAAGCAAACTACTTTGAAAAAAATTATGGATTTATCATATCTAAAGGCTAGTAAAATAAAATCACTAAGAAATAATAAAAAAAGAAGGAGCTAATTATTTAGCATTAAAACTCAATAGTTTTCTTTTAGGAAAATATTAAGCATATTTTTAGGGCAGACAAAAATAAATATGATTGAAAAAGTCGCTAAGATAGCACTACAAAATGGGGAGGAAAAACATGGAAGAACTAATTGTCATTGGCAATCCTGGAATGATTGAGTTTTCAAATTTTGAAAAAATAAAACAGCAACTGACTGTTTTTATTGAACAAAATTATAGTGAAAGAGACTATAATGTTTTAGGTTATGATGCAGCTAAGGCCGATAAAGAAGTTCTAAAGAAATTAAAAAAAGTATTTTCTGAAAAGAGATTGGCATTAAAAAAAGAACATACGTCGCCATTTGAACAGGTTGAAAAAATGTTCAAGGAACTCGAAGCAATTGTAGATAAAGCCTTTAAACCGGCAGATGTGTTTATTAAAGACAATGATAAAACTGTCAAGAAAGACAAAATAATGGCGTATGCTTTGGAACAAAGCCAAAGACTTGGCAGGCATTCTGAAAAAATAATTAACAGCCCATCATTTTTTAATGCCAAATGGTCAAATGTGAGTGTTTCTTACAAAAGTGTCTATGCAGAAATTGACCAAAAAATTGCACTTGCTGAAAGTGATATCAATACGATAACGGCGCTTGATTCTGATAACAAAAAAATACTATTAGCTAGATATTATGAAACGTTATCTATCGAAGGGTTGAGTGAATTTAATAACGCTATTCTTGAAGATGAAGTAGAGACTGACAATGCTTTTATTAGCAATGACGCTGTAGATGACACTAGAATTGGCTACAAAATTTTAAAAACATCTGGAACACTTGATCAAATCAGAGGGCTTTTAAATTATATGGAATTGCAAGGCATTGACTATGAAGAACTTGAAAGTGATATGCCAAAGGCGTTTAACGAATTGACTGAGCCAGATTTCACCAATTTTGTTGCTTTTGATTTAGAAACAACGGGTACTTATGGCGCAGACAGAGGCGATAAAGAAGCAAAAATCACTGAAATTGGAGCGGTAAGGGTAGTTGCTGGTCAAGTGGTTGCTAGATTTAGTGAATTGATAAACCCTGAGCGAAAAATTGTGCCAAGAATTGAAAGGCTCACTGGTATAAGTAATGAAATGCTCAAGGATAAACCGACGATTGATGTGGTTTTAGAGCGGTTTAAACAGTTTATTGGTAATGATATTTTAGTTGGTCATAATATTAAAAGTTCTGATTTAAGGTATCTTGAAAGTGCCTCTAAAAGAACAGGCATTCAGATAGACAATCGGTATTTAGATACCTATATACTAGCTAAAAAATATAAAAAAAATATGCATTGGGAAAGCTTAAAATTAGAGTATCTTTCAGAGTTTTTTAATTTTGATCATAACGCTGCCCATCGAGCCTATTCTGATGCAGAGGTGAATGTAAAATTATATTTTGAATTAAAGAGAATGAACGAACAAAATAATTATTAGCTTTACTAATACAAAAACTGAACCTGGCACCGAGAAAGGAAGTGTAAGATTGGGCGTTTGGCTGGTGTTAATTTAAATATTACTTGACAAAGTGACGGGGTGTCATTATACTGATAATAACAGGAGTGACAATGCGTCACTTTTTTTAGGGGGCGGCTGGTGACATTGTGTCACTGTGTGGAGGAATTATGCCTAAGCAAACGTTTAATAATTTATCTAATGAACGACAGCGGCAAATTTTGGCCGTCTGTCGCCGCGAATTTGAAACGCACTGTTTTGATGCGGCTAGTGTGGCTAGCATTGTCGAACAGTTGGGCGTTGCGCGCGGTACGTTTTACAAGTATTTTGATGACCTTACGGACTGTTATTTTTATTTATTGGCGCGCGAAACCAAAGAGGTACATCACATTTTTATGTTGCTGCTAAAACAAACCGAATTTGATTTAGTTGCCAGTTTAGAACTGTATGGCAAGCGCATCGCCGCCGAAATTCACAGCGCGCAGAATTATGCGCTGTATCGCAATCGCTATTTGGGCTGGACACCGGCCTTGCAGGCGAAGTGGCAACGCTATTTGGCCGACTTTGGCGCGGCGTCGCCATTTGATGACGTGTTGCTAACTGGTCGGCGCGGCGAAATGCTGTCGGGTGAAACCGTTCACCTAATCAAGGCGGTTGTTCACGACTTAATCAATCGCAATTTTACGGAAAACTGGAGTAAAAAACAATTTGTTGAGCACTATCAAAAATGCGTTCAATTGTTGAAATGCGGGCTAAAGCCCAACTAATACAGGGAGGGAAGTATGGCACTGTTCGAATCTTTATTTGACATTTTATATTTGTCGCTGGTCATTGCCTTGGCCATTCAGTTGGTTTTACAGGACGACAAGCGCGCCAGAGTGTTTGGCGTCATGGGCTTGGTGCTCGGCATAGGCGATGCCTTTCACTTGTTGCCGCGCGTCATTTCGTATTGGAGTGCCGCCGGTTTTGCCGGCAATGCGGCCATGTTGTCGTGGGGCAAGGCGGTAACGTCAGTTACGATGACAATTTTTTATTTACTGTATTTTCACTTTTTAAAAATGCAAACGGGCGATAAAGCGAAGTACAAGAGTTATTTGATGTATGGCTTGGCGGCGCTGCGCATCGCCTTAATTGCCATGCCACAAAATCAGTGGGGAACGCTGCCCGGCGACTATACTTTTGCCATTTTGCGCAATATTCCGTTTGCCATTATGGGATTGCTGCTCGTTATTTGGAGCTATCGGCAGCGCCGTGCCGAGGGCATAAAATACATGGCGCTTTTAATTAGTTTGAGTTTTATTTTTTACTTACCGGTCGTGTTGTGGGTTAATACTTGGCCGCTTATTGGAATTTTAATGATGCCCAAAACGGCGGCCTACTTTTTAATTGTCTACTTGGGCTATCGTCGTTTTATGGCGCAGTTTTCAATCAGGCGCATTGCCGAAATGGCCTTTGTCTATTTGGTGTTTGGCTTGGCGGCCGGCATTTTCTTTCGCGAATTTAGCAAGGCCTACGATTTTGCGGGCACTACTGCACTTGCCAATATGCACGGTCATCTCTTGATGCTCGGCACGGTTGCACTGCTGTTAATGTATGTTCTAACGGTCGTACTCAATCAGAAAAATCCACAACTGGTCGACAAACTAAAGCGGCCGCTGTTGATTTGGCACAGTGGTTTAAGTTTGACTGTTATAATGATGATGATAAAGGGTATCATTGAGGTATTGGGTTATAGCTACTACGGCGCCATTGTTGCGGCAGTTGCCGGCATTGCCGGCATCGGGCACATTCTACTGGGCATCGCTTTGTTGCTGTCTACTAAATTGTTAATCGCCGCCCGCTACTAGAGGAATTTATGAACAAAAGAGAAAAAATGCTGCGCGAAGAAACCATTGGTAAACTGCTATTTAAGCTGTCTTTACCGGCCATGATTGGCATGATGGTCAACGCGCTCTACAACGTGGTCGATACAATATTTGTCGGCAAGGGCGTCGGCGCCTTGGCAATTGGCGGCTTAACGGTGGCTTTTCCGATTCAGATGGCGATTATGTCGCTGGCGCTCTTAATCGGCATTGGTACGCAGGCCAATATTTCGATAAGTTTTGGCGCCGGCGAACTGGACAAGGCCAGTAAATACGCCGGCAATGGTTATACTTTAATGACCATTATTGCCGCGACGATATCGGTTTTGGGCCTTGTTTTTATCGTGCCAATATTGCGGTTGTTTGGTGCCTCGCAAACCTTATTGCCCTATGCCAGCGACTACATGCAAATCATCTTTGTCGGCGTCATCGCCCTGTCGTTATCGTTGGTCAACAGCAATGTTTTGCGCGCCGAGGGCAATGCTAAAATGTCGATGGTGTTGATGATTATCGGCATGGGTCTCAACATTATACTCGACCCAATTTTTATCTTTGGCTTTAAAATGGGCATTAAGGGCGCCGCTTTGGCGACCGTTATCAGTCAGTATATCGGCCTTGCTAGCGGCATTTACTATCTGTCAACGGGCAAGAGTATTATTAAAATTAACCGCCAAATGCTGACTTTGCGCTTTCAGTATATAAGCGATATTGTCAAGCTGGGTTTTCCGACATTTATTAGGCAAATTGCCGGTAGCGTCTTGGCGATATTTTTAAACAACGGCATCGTCTTTTACGGTGGCGATATCGCCTTGTCGGCCTTTGGCATCAACAACCGCGTGATGATGTTCTTGTTCTTGCCAATGTTTGGCATCGTGCAGGGCTTTCAGCCAATTGTCGGCTTTAACTACGGTGCTAAGGCGATTAGTCGCGTTAAACAAACTGTCAAAATTGGCATTATGGCATTGGTCGTTTATTGCATTGTTGCACTGACGATTATTGTAACGCTACACCCGCCCATTTTGAGCTTGTTTACCAATGATGAAGCGGCGCTGGCAATTGCTGCCCAAGCGATTCAAATTATGTTCTTGGGCATTCCGGTGGTTGGCTTACAAATTATTTCGGCATCGTATTTTCAAGCCATTGGCAAGGCCAAGCCAGCTTTGTTGTTGTCGCTAATGCGCCAAGTGCTAATGCTGTTGCCGCTGGTCATTATCATGCCTAAGCTATTTAATCTCGGGTTGTTGGGCATTTGGATTGCCTTTCCGCTATCCGACATTTTGTCAACTGTAATTAGCGGCTTTATTCTAAAGCGCGAATGGCGGCTGCTCAATCGGCTGGCTCAATGATGAAAAGTTATTTGTATTGACGCTAACATTTGGTATAATGAGTATGGCGTCACTAGATATTGCCATGGAATAATGCGATGATGATAACGATTAATAGAAAATTCTCTAAACTGGCGCGCCTAATCATTGTCTTTAACTTAATTTTGACGCTATTGCTGTTTTGTCTACACGTGTACAGCATTTATCGCATTAGACAAACCAGCATCGTCATTCATCAAGTTATTGAAGAACAAGAAATTAGTCGCGAAAAAGCAATTGAATTTTTAAAAGAGCGCGGCGTCGATTTATTTTTAGGCGACGAGTTCTTTGCATTTTTTGGCTTTTTAATGTCAATTACGGCCTGGATATTCACTTATTTGTTTGCCAAAAATTACAATTATATGTTCGGCATGGCGGCGGCGCTATTTTGCTTGCTGGCGACATTTTTGGGCGGGCTATTATTATTTTATTTAATTTTATCTAATAGGGCAGAGGCCGATGTGATTGACGCGGCGCCGCTTCGAGAAAAAAACGATTGGGAAAACTGGATACACAAGCGCAGTAAAATGTTCAAATAATACGATGACAAAGTGAGGGCATAGCATTGAAGCAGAAAATACTTTTGATTAACGACTTGCCGGGCTATGGCAAGGTCGCCATCTCGGCGATGGCGCCAATTTTATCGCATATGGGTTACGACCTTTACAATTTGCCGACGGCCTTGGTTTCAAACACGCTCAATTACGGCAAATTTGAAATTCTCGACACTTCTGAATACATGAAAAACTGCTTGGCGGTCTGGGACCAATTGAATTTTTCATTTGATGCCATTGCGACCGGCTTTATCGTTTCTGAGGCGCAGGTTGAACTGGTGTTAAACTATTGCAAGCGCGAACGCGGCAAGGGCAAAAAAGTATTTGTCGATCCAATTATGGGCGACAATAACAAACTTTATAATGGCGTGTCGCAAAAGACGGTTTCCTATATGCGCGAGCTCTGTTCGACGGCCGATTATGTACTGCCCAATTACACCGAAGCGGCCTTTATTGCAGGGCTCACGCCGCAGGCGTCAATTACGTCGGCCGAAGGGCGCGATATCGTCGACGCCATTAGACAGCTAGGCGCTAAAAACGTCGTTGTGACCAGCGCCAAGCTGACCGAACACAATGCCGTTATTGGCTACAATGCAAACTTAAAAGATTATTTTGAAATTCCGTTTGAAGCGGTACCGGCCGAGTTTCCCGGCACGGGCGATATCTTTTCGGCGGTCTTTCTCGGTCGAATACTGAGTGGCGTGCCGGTTGAAGACGCCACGCGCGCCGCTATGCGCTATATCAAAACCTTAATTGAACTGAACGTCGACAGCCCCGACATTTACCGCGGCATTCAAATTGAGGCCTATCTCGATATGCTAGATCAGTACTAATTTTGCTTAGTTGAATAGATACCACGGCCGTTTATAACGGCATCTTGCAGGGCCCGCGTCAAGCGGGCTTCGTATTTGCTGTTCGGTTCAATCGTCATCTGTTCGGCCCAGCCGGCGCGCATAATCAGTTCGTTTGCCATTTGTATTTGGTCGTCTAGGTAAACATAACAGAGCGTGCGACCGTATTTGTCGTAGGGCGCTTCGCCAATTTCTAAATATACCATTTGTTCGGCCAATAAGCGCGTCGTAAAGGCGCTGGCCTCGGCAAAGTGCGGTTCGTCTTTTTCTGGGGTATCAATGCCAATTAGGCGCAGCTTCTCTGCCTTGCCGTCGCGCGCGATGACGATTGTGTCGCCGTCGATGACATAGTTGACTGGAAAGGGGCCAATTAATTGCGCCGCTGGCGCCGTTTGGCCATGCCAACCAAAATAGCTAAGCGTCGCGATTAACAGGCAGAAAAAAATTAAGTTTTTAACGGTTTTATTCTTTAACATTTTAAGAGCCCAACAGCAGTATTAGCCAGCAAATCTTCATCATTATATCACCATCTTTTTTAACAACATAGAAACGTATTCAAATATTAATAATCTTGTAATAAAAAAATTTTTTATTTCGTGATATTATAGTATAAGCGGAGGATTATTATGTATTTGGTTACTTTATTTCGCATTGAGAGTGAATTGAGAATTCAAGATATTATCACTCAAGAAATTGATAAGCGCGTCTTAAAATCATTTGATGATTACCAAACGGCGGCTAATTATTTGCATGCGGTCAAAAATGCCAAAATGATGTATAATTTTCCCTTTGCAATAATTCAAAGAATGGAAAAAAACGTCGCCTGGCAAGTTTTAGAACAAAAATTGTTTTTGCTCGACGAAGTTCAAATGCGTTATGACGCCTTAGAAGATTTGTCGATATTGACGCGCACGACGCGCAAGACGCTGCACGATTTTAAGGAAAAGGTCGAACTGGCAATATAACCGTAGCGATACGAGGAAGTAATGAGCGATCGAGAACTGTATGCCGATACAACGGAATTGACGAGTGTTGTTATTAATCACTTGAATGTCGGGGTTTTTTTAATTGACGAAAACTACTGTTTAAGGTCGTTAAATGCCAGTTTAGCTGAAAGGGCCAAGCCGTTTATCGAAGGCGACAATAACCGCATATCGAGTGTCATTATCGAATGTATCAATTGTTTGGGCGAGGGTAGCTGCGATAATCGCAAGGCGATTGAGTGCGAGCTAATGGAAGCGATTGATGCGGCGCTCAAAGAGAGGCGCGCGACATTGGACAGGCGCATTTTTCATCAGGCATTCGGTGAAACCGACAATAAATATTATCGTTATAATTGCAAGCCGCTGTTCGTCGACGGCCAAATAAACGCCTTGTTGTTGGTTGACGACATTACCAATATTGAAAAGCAGCGCGCCGAATTATTTGAACAAAACAGGGTCATTCACAAGTTAAACAGTAAATTTAAAAAGGACTTGGCGCTGGCCAAGGCCGTTCAAAATAGCATTATACCGCGCGAGCCAGTTGAGCAAAACGGCTATCGCATCGATTTCATCTATTTTCCGCTCGAAGATATCGGCGGTGATATGTTTGATATTATCGCAATTGACGACGACAAAATAGGCATTTTTATGTGCGATGTCGTCGGCCACGGCGTCGCCGCGGCGCTGATTACCACAATGGTAAAGGCGCTTTTAGCGACCTATTCGAGTGTTTTAACCGAGCCTGAACAGTTGATGAACAAGTTGAATAAGCAGCTGATTGAAATGGTTGACGAACCCTATATGACGGCCTTTTACGGCGTGCTCGACAGCGCTAAAGATACTTTTAATTTCGTGCGCGCCGGCCACCCTTTTCCTTGGAAACTCAACGACGCCATTCAGACATTTGGGCAACAGAACAACCCGATTATCGGCATTGATGGCGAGCTTTCGTATTTGGCGGATACAATCGACTTACAGGCCGGCGATAAAATTATTCTCTATACAGATGGCTTATTAGATGTCGGCACCGACGACGGCAACTACGAGTCGCGCTTGATTAAGTTATTTGATACTAATCTGCACATCACCGGCAAGCAACTACTCGGCGTTTTGAAAAACGACTTAATTGAAAGCGCCGGCAACGGCAAACACATGGACGACGTCTGTATTTTAGTGGTTGAAAAAGTTGACTAAATTTTCTCAATACTGAATATATCTGTATACATTTCACCCCAAAAAGTATATAATTTACATATGGAGGGTGATATGAAATCCAAAATAAGCGTTAGACAAATACTGGCATATTTAATTGATCCAGCTCAATTTTTAAAACGCAATATGGAGGGCTTGCCTTGGTATTTTTCCGTTTTAATATCAGGGGTGGCCTTTTTATTATTGTTTTTACAATCGGGCCTCGATATGTATCGCGCGGCAAAAATTGATTTAATTAAAGTTTTTTTACTCGCGGCAATTGGTCTTTTTTTCGGCATCGTTGTCATTGTACTACTGGCGTTATTCATTCATCTCATCGCGATGATCGTTGGCTATCGCGCACCACTTAGCAAAACAATTAAGTTGTTCACCCTGAGCTATGCGGCTTCTTTAATTTATTTAATTATGGGCCTAATTTTTTCGCTAGCGCTGTCTTGGAATACTTCAATTGCCTTTGGTGTTACCGGCATTCTTTGGACGATGCGTCCGCTAATTGCCACGATAAAATCAATGTTCAAAGAAAGAGAACTCATATCGGTTATCATCTCCAGCCTGTGCGGTGTATTTGTCATCGTAATGTGGAGTTTGATTAATGGTATGATGATATAGGGGGTCGCCATGTTAAAACGATTATTAGCTTTGGGCCTCGTCATTAGCTTGTTGCTAGCATTTAACATCGCTTTGTTTGCCGATGAAATAGCTGACCGCAATTTCTTTTTTGGCGTTATAAAAACGTTGAATGAGGCGGAAACGGCCGATTACGAAATCATTTACGAAATGTACAGCGATGCTGAGTTTACAGTCGAAATGTTTAGACATTATTTTCCAGATTATGACGATGCCTATTTTTGTGATGTGGTTGACAATCCAGATGGCCTATTTCCTTGGCTGATTGGTATAAGACGCGCTAGTCAGGCCAGTGATGGCAGCGTTTTTTCTTATAAAGTAAAAGGTGCCACCAATGTTTACGGGCCAATTATTATATCTTTTGAAGCGACATTTTTGGCTGAAGATTACCCAATTCAATTTCAAGGGGTTTCGGAGGGCGTAGCACACGCCGAAGAGCGCTATGTTGCAGCCGTTAAAGCGCAGCAAGAGAGCGGAGCGTCGGTACCAGTTGGCCTTTTGCCAATAACTAAAAATGACGCGGCGGCAGACGAATTAAAAGTCGCTTTTGCAAAAACAGCGAGCGGGATTGCCGTAGATGGCGATATAGCCGAACAGCCGAGTACGCTAGTAGAAGTTGTCAGCAGTGCTGAAACTACAACGCTGAGCGAGGTTGTGACAACGGCCTTAACAGAAGCGGAAACGGCGCCACAGAGTGGCCCGCCAACCACACTTCCGCCGGATCAACAGGTGGCGGTCAGTCAAGCTGAAACCACTGAAACCGTGGCCCCTTCAAATACTACGACGGCGCTTTCTGCACAGCCGCTCAATTTGATATATTTTATACTCAATCTACTGTTGGCGCTAGCGATTTTAATCGCCTTAGTTGTCGCCAGCATCAAGCAGTCAAACGGCGTTTATTTTGTGCTCGGTGGCGCCACATTTTTAGCCTTTGGCATTATGGCGGCACCGGCCGGTCCAGCGGTTGATATCGTTGCGCTATTTTTGACATTGGCATTAAAAATTCTAATTAGTTTATTGCTGTTTGTCTGTTATACGTCGCTGATTATCGCCGTTTATAAGTTGACAAAATGGCAGCCATCGGTTGATAAAAATGCCACTATTCTAAGCGTGACAGCAGCTAGCTCGCTACAGCTTATGCCATTTTTGGCGATGGCTTACTGTGCGCTGTTCTTTTTGTCGTCGACTGCAGTTATGCCATTTGCGGCAGCTGGTATCACGCTGGCGGCAACGAGCGCTGGCTTTAAGATGACCGAGCGCGGCTGCAACAATAAATACGCCGTCATTGTACTCAGTATTTTGGTGTTGTTGTTAAATATTGGTTGGTCGCTACTGATTGGCATCGCACATCACTTATAGGGGTAGAATATGAAGAAAAAGACGATTAAAAAAATATGCTTGGCAAGTATGACAATTCTATTGTTGCTTGCCTTGCCAATGAATATTTACGCCTTTAAGGTACTGCCAGAAGATTACGACTTGCTCGACGAAAAAGACAAATTCATCGATGAAGCCTTTTCCTTGATGTTTTTCGAACTAAACGAAGAAGACGAAGCGAATGACAGGGGGCATTTTTACGAGTATTTTATAGACCCACAAGAGGCCATTGATGCGTATTATGGAAGAGCTAAGTATTTGAGAGAAGTAAATTTGTTTGAGGAATACGTCGCAGTGGTCGACGAGCCGGATAATCTATTTCCTTGGCTGATTTATATTAATTATGATCAACATAACGATATTAATGGTGAAAATACAACTATTACGGCCTGTTCGGTTGAGGGCATGGTTGAATTAAACGGCAGCTATTGTACTTTTCGACAGTTGTTTAAACAGGAGTTTACCTCAAATGAGGCGTTAGCCGATGAGGCGATTAAGTACATCGAAGACAAGTATCGCCAAGCAGTTGAAATCATTAAAAATCGGCGACGTGACGCATTGAGTTTTGATCCGTTGTCGCGTGAAGATATGGTTCAGAATAGGTTGATCTCAGGTGAATTTGGCATTGCTGGACAAGCGAGCGCGGAACAACCAACGGCAGAACAGGTAGAGAGTACAGTGCCACAATCGACTTTGCCAACGAATACAGAGCCAGCAACGACCATTAGTACGCAGCCCGGTGCCGCCAACGATGTAATTGAGCCGACGTCACCAACTGAAATAAATGAAACCGGTACGACAGCGGCTAATTTGGGCGATGCGGCAACGGCTGAACAAGCGGGTTTTGGTGGGTTTGGTCCAGTTCCCGGCCCAGAAACGCCCTTACAGGGCATTTTGGGTGTGGTCTTACCCGGCGTTATGACCATATTGGCCGGATTAGGGGGCTTGATCGGCGGCGATGTACCTCCGCTGCCAATTGACCCTAAGCCACAACCGAGTTCAGCCGTCGACGATCAGGCGGCGTTGCGCAAATCGCTTGAACAAGCACTCGATCAAGCGACTGGAACAGTAGTTGAAAAAGCCGGAGTGGTGGTTGACGAAGTTGAGCAATTTGTCGATGAAGTGGTTGACGAAGCCAAGCGTCAACGTCTGGCCGAGGAAGAGCGACAGCGCTTAAAGATGGAAAAGCATCGTCGCTTTATAGAGAGTTTAAGACGCAGAATGTCGCCCGAAGAATTTGAGCTCTTTCAAGCGGAGCGGAATAGGCGCCGCATAGAGCGAATTGAACAAAAAGAAAATCAGGCGGCCAAGGAATTTCGCAATACGTCAACTTGGCAACACTTCTGGGATGATGTCTATCAAGATAGCGTAGAGCTTGAAGAAGATGTCAAAGAAGCTGGTAAAGAACTTAAACAGCTTGGCGAAGATCTAACTAATCCAGAAATTATTGGTGACACGATCAAGCAAACCGGTGGAGATTTAGCCGACGGCATTGAAGAAATTGCCGATTCGCCAATGATATTGGTCGACACCGTTGTCGGCACCGGAGAAGGGCTTGGCAAAATGGGTGCGGCCGTCGTCAAGGGTACGGTTGTTATCGTTACAGATTTTGAAAAGTTTAAGGAATACGTCAAAGAGGAAAGCGGCTACAATGACTTAAAAGACGGCATTTCTAAAAAGCGCCGTTTATCAAAGCGCTTGCTCAGCATGGGTATTGCCATTTATAAGGGCACGACACTGGTGTTAGATGCCAAGTCGAAATTGCTTTCAGCCAAACAGTTTGCCAAATTAGTTAAAGAAAAGGGCCTTAAAACCGTCGTCAAAGAAATTGCTGAACAAGGTGTTAAAGATGCCAAGCACAAAGTTGAGCGCTTGTGGCGCCGCAATAAAGGTAAAGCTGTAAAAGCTATTGAAGAAACTGCCAATACTACTCGAAAAGTCGATAAAATATTAGATGCCACCAATGATGCAAAAAAGACCCAAAAAATGGTCAAGGTGCAAGATGCGTTAAGTGACACTAAAAGAGCCAAAAGAGCCAGTAAACTCACTAAAGCCGAAGATGCACTTGATGACGCCGTTAAACTAAACCGACTGGAAGACGCGCTCGGTGAGGGCAAAGCGGCCAAGAAACTGACCCAGGTAGAAGACGCGCTCGACGAGGGCAAAGCGGCCAAGAAACTGACTCAGGTAGAAGACGCACTCGGTGAGGGCAAAGCAGCCAAAAAACTGACCCAGGTGGAAGATGCACTCGACGAGGGCAAAGCGGCCAAGAAACTAACCCAGGTGGAAGACGCGCTCGACGAGGGCAAAGCGGCCAAGAAACTGACCCAGGTAGAAGACGCACTCGACGAGGGCAAAGCGGCCAAGAAACTGACCCAGGTAGAAGACGCGCTCGACGAGGGCAAAGCGGCCAAGAAACTAACCCAGGTAGAAGACGCACTCGACGAGGGCAAAGCAGCCAAGAAACTGACAAGGGCGGAAGACGCGCTCGACGATGCTGAGACTGTGGCTAAACGCGGTAATAAAAAGGTTAAAGAAGCGCTTTCGGGTGATGAATTGACCGAGGCAGGTAAAGAGGCCAAAGCAGCTTCTGATGCTAAAAAGAACAGTCGTCGCGCTGTTAGCGGAGATAATAGCGATGACGTCTTTAAAGATAAGTCAAAGTATGATGCGGGTGATGATTACGGCGAAATGAAAATGAAACAGCAAAAGGGCATGGATCTCGACACGGGTTACACCGCTAAAGAAAACCACGCATTTCAAACCGTTGCCGACAGCAAGCAGGTCAAAATTACGGCCAATGTATCTAATCCAGATGGTCGACCTTGGCGCGAAGCGGGCATTGCCGTCAGCAAACCGGCCAACGTACCGTTTAAGTCGCTTAACGAATTGGACGAATACATTGGCGGGCCAGTTGGTAAGCGCGGTCTAGTGGCCAACTTTAAGCCGAAAAAACCGGATATTGCCGAACTGAAAAAACTGGGTAAAAGTGATGACTTTATTGAAGATGTTATCAAGCGCTATAACAATCGCAAGCGCGATTACGAAAGATACACTGAAAAGCTGAGCGAATACATTAGAGAGGGCAGTATGAAAGTGGATAGCGATGGTTTAATATCGTTAAAGGTCGTCGATAAAAACGGCAATGAGGTCTTTAAAAAAGTGGCTTCTGATATTGACTTAGTATCGATTAAAAATTTTGACGGTTCTGACCTGACGCCAGAGAAATATGCCGATGTCATAGAAGCATTAAAGAAACGCGGTGTTGATCTTCAGCACGGCGCCAGCGAAAGGTTTAAGTTTGAAGCGCCCGATAAATTTACCAACGAATTATCAAATACTTTAACAGGCAATTTAACCGACGAAAACAATGCCGCCAAGACCTTTGGCCCAGGCATTAAACCGGGTAGGGCGAAATTAGAAAAGTAGAGGGGTAGCTATGGACAATCATTCAATATTGATACCGCATAAGTACGTTTATGAATTATTTGTCAACAACTTTGGCATGGCCGAGCACAAGTATCAGCAGTTGTTGCATATCGACAGGGGACAGCTTGACTTTGCTGAATTGGCCGAACTGGCCAAGTTAATTGAACGGCCCGCTTTAAGCCGCTGTGTCAGTTTTGTTTGTCGGCGCGATAATTGTGTAGAGGTGTCATTTGGCGGCAATGGTGTCGCATTGACTAGAACGCTATTGTTTGCCGACGAAAAAGAGGTCGTCAGTCTCATTATTATGGCAGATGGCCTTCTGTTCAACTATTACGACGATGTCATGGCGGCGTATAGGAAAATGATTGAGCCTTACTTTATTGACGTATCTAGTTACCGTGCGGCACTCGACTACAAACTGGTAGATTTAGAAACTTTGTTGTTTATGCTACACGGCATCGATTGCGTTAAGCGCCTTGAATACCTCAATCGGCTAAACTATCGCTACGACGAAAACTACCAAATGACGGCGACGTCTTTTAGCGATAGTTTTTCAGACAGCGTCAAGTCGTTTGATACGCGCTGGTTATTGCCGTCATTTTTAGTTTATAATAGCGCCGTGTTAGACCAAGGCATCGACTTCAGCGAGCGTAAAATGCAGAATATTTTATTAGATGACATCATCGAATTAGTCGCTCAAGACGATCAAATTCACTATCGCTTTAGCGAACAAATTGTCGCTTTTGGTCACGATTTAATCGACAATTTAATGACCTATTTAAATGTTAAATATCACAGTTTTTCGCTTGATGAGGGTGAACTAAGTGCCCAATTTGTCTGTTTAAGTGAGTCGACTAACCATATTTTTACGGTGTTGCGCAATGGTCGAGTGGAGTATCGCTATGGCGATCGTCAAGTAGCGGGGCACGGCGTTATTGAACTATTGGCTTATCTCAACTGACGAATGACTTCGGGCATTGCCATTTTGTAGTTGACAAGTGGCATTTGCTCAATTATACTGTTATCATTATCGAAGAAGGAACGAGTAGCGTCGGTCAGCCGGTTGAGCGACCTTGGGGCGGTGCAAGCCAGGGCGAGGTGCCGACGTGAAGAACAGTCTGGAGATCCTAACCGAAAGTTAGCGAGTAGGCTTAGGCGCACGCCGTGCGTTAAAAAAGAGAGATGTACAGTGTGCATAAATTTGGGTGGTACCGCGACGACCTCGTCCCATGGGATGAGGTTTTTTATTTTATAAGGAGGCAATAATGAAGGCAACGCGCATTAAAGACATTTATCTACAACCGCAAAAATACGCCGATTGCAGCGTGCGCTTAGAGGGCTGGGTGCGCACCAATCGCGCTTCGAAAAACTTTGGCTTTATCGAACTAAACGACGGCAGCTATTTTGAAAATATTCAAGTGGTCTACGAGGCCGATTTGGCAAACTTTGCGGCTATTAGCAAGTTTGGCGTCGCCGCCGGTCTACAGGTTCACGGCAAATTAATTTTAACGCCCGACGCCAAGCAGGCCTTTGAAGTTAAGGCGACAGAAGTAAAACTGGTGGCCGCTTCAGAGGGCGATTATCCATTACAAAAAAAGCGCCATAGCTTTGAATACTTGCGCAGCATCGCCCACCTGCGCCCGCGCTCAAACACTTTTTCAGCGATGTTTCGGGTGCGCTCGTTGGCGGCACAGGCGATTCACCAGTTCTTTAGCGAACGCGAATTTATCTATGTACACACGCCAATTATCACCGGCAGCGATTGCGAGGGCGCCGGCGAAATGTTCCGCGTTACGACGCTCGACCCGCTCAACCCGCCGCTTGAGAACGGTGCAGTTGACTACAGTAAAGACTTTTTTAACAAAGAAACCAATTTAACGGTCAGCGGTCAGTTGGCGGTTGAACCATTTGCCTTGGCCTTTAAGAACGTCTATACTTTTGGGCCGACATTTCGCGCCGAAAATTCCAATACGGCGCGCCACGCTGCCGAATTTTGGATGATTGAGCCAGAAATTGCCTTTGCCGATTTGAGCGACGACATGGACTTAATGGAAGACATGGTCAAATACATTACTAAGTTTTTGCTCGACAAGGCGCGTCCCGAACTGCAGTTTTTTGACAAGCGGATTCAAAAGGGTCTAATTGACAGGTTGGAAAAGCTAGTCGCTTCAGACTTCAAACGGGTGACCTACAGCGAGGCGGTTGAACAACTGTTAGCTGCCGACAAGACATTTGAATACCCCGTTAAGTGGGGCGTCGATTTGCAAACCGAACACGAGCGCTATTTAACCGAAGAAATTTATCAACAGCCGATTTTTGTAACCGATTATCCAAAGGATATCAAGGCCTTTTACATGCGCCTTAACGACGACGGCAAAACGGTTGCCGCCTGCGATATGCTAGTGCCGGGCGTCGGCGAGTTAATTGGCGGTTCACAGCGCGAAGAGCGCTATGACGTATTGCTTAAAATGATGCAAGAAAAGGGCCTAGACCCGGCCGATTACGGCTGGTATCTCGATACCAGAAAATACGGTGGCGTTTACCACGCCGGCTTTGGTCTCGGCTTTGACAGGTACTTAATGTACGTCACCGGCATGACCAATATTCGCGATGCCCAGCCCTATCCGCGCACCAAGGGTCTGGCCGAATTTTAAGTTTTATAATGTAGCAAACAGTCAGTCGAGCAAGGCGTTAGTCGGGCTCGACTTTTTTGTTGTGGCCACTTGAACAAATTTAAAAAACGCGCTATTATAAATATAGAGCGAGCGCTCGTTTTATGAAAGGAGGAGCCTGTGAATCAAAATGTAATGGCGGCGATTAATCTCCATGCCGTCATCAGAAATCTGGAAGATTTAACAATTTTAGATGACGAAGCGAGGCGGTCAATTGCTTCAGTCGACCGCGCGCTAAAGTTTTCTATTCCGCAAATGGATCCGCTGACACTTGTCTTTAAAGCGGGGCAGTGCCAAGCCCTGCGCGGCGGCGCGGTGCCCTGCGATATGCAGCTGCGCTTTACTGGCGCCGAACACTTTAACAAAATGGTACAGGGCGATGCCATTCCAATTCCGACCAAGGGCTTATTTAAGCTCGGTTTTTTAAAAAATGAATTCACGGCTTTAAGCGAGCGCCTAGAAGTGTTGCTGCGACCGCAAGTAGAACAACTAAAAGACCCCGTATTTCGCAAAAATAGCACCATATTAACCGCTTATACGGCCTTTTTTGCAATTTCTGAAGTGGCGCGTTACGACGAAGTGGGCCAGTATTTGGCGCACAAAATGCAAGATGGCAACGTCGCCATTATCGTCGCCGGCGAAACGATTGTGTCATTGCGCATTAAAGATGGCCAAATTAATACGCAAAAGGGCGCAACTGACACTGTGCGCGCCAAGATGATATTTGACAGTTGGGATACCGCCGAGGGCGTCTTGCGCGGTACGCGCGACACTTACGCCTGCATGGGCAAGGGCCAGCTGGCGATTTCTGGTCACATTCCGACAATTGATTACATGAACAAATTGCTCAATATCGTTTCGCGTTATTTAGAATAGGAGGCGACGATGGATACTTATAAATACGCTAAAAGCCAGGCGCTGTTTGAACGGGCAATTGACGTTATACCGGCCGGCATTTATGGCCATTTGGGGCCCAGTGAGGGCTGCTTTATTCCGGTGGCGGCCTATCCCTTTTACGTCGAGCGGGCCGAAGGACCCTACGTTTGGGATGTCGACGGCAATCGCTTTATCGATTACATGTGCGCCTACGGGCCAATTATTATGGGCTATAACGACGCGCGGGTCGACAATGCCGCCAAGGCGCAACTGGCCAAGGCCAACTGCGCCATTTTGCCATCTGAAAAAATGGTAGAATTGGCCGAATTGCTGGTCGATACAGTGGCATCGGCCGATTGGGCGTTCTTTGCCAAAAACGGCGGCGACGTCACCAATTTGGCGGTGATGACGGCGCGCGAGGCGACCGGCCGCAAAAAAATTGTCAAATTCAGCGGCGGCTATCACGGCGTAACGCAGTGGACGCAGTCGCTCGGCTATGCCGGCATCATTGCCGAAGACGTCGCCAATGTCATTACCATTCCCTTTAACGACGTCGCCAGTTTTGAAAAGACCATTGCCGAAAACAAAGCGCAAATTGCCTGTTTAATTGCCACGCCCTATCATCATCCGGCGATGGCCGATAACGAATTGCCCAAAGAGGGCTACTGGCAGGCGATTAGAAAGCTCTGTAGCGACAACGGCATCGTCTTAATTATCGACGACGTGCGGGCTGGCTTTCGACTCAATGTCAAGGGTTCAGATTATCACTATGGCTTTAAGGCCGACTTAATTTGTTTTTGTAAGGCGCTGGCCAACGGCTACAATATATCGGCACTGTGCGGCGCCGAGCACTTAAAAAATGCCGTCAGCTCGGTTTTTTACACCGGCAGTTATTGGCTGTCGGCGATGCCGATGGCGGCGGCAATTGAAAACATTAAGCAAATGCGCGAAATCGACGTCGCCAAAGTGGTGACTGAAAAGGGCAAAAAATTGACGGCCGGCTTAAAGGCCGTCGCCCAACAAAACGGCTATCAATTGATTGTAACCGGCGAACCGGCCATGTGGTTTATGCGCTTAGCAGACGATGACGGCGGCTTTCTACATCAGGCTTGGGTTTCAGAGTGCGTCAAGCGCGGCGTGTTCTTTGCCAATCACCACAATTTATTTATCAATGCGGCGCTGTCAGATGACGATATTCAATTTACCTTAGATGTTGCCGATGCAGCATTTAAGGCGATAAATAAAAAATGAGGAGGCGTTATGGCACTAGATAGAAACGAACGATTGAGATTAGAAGAAAAGGCAAGAGATCTCAGGCATGTCATCGTCGATACGACATTTCACGCCGGCAGTGGCCACTTGGGCGGTGCGATGAGCATGCTCGATGCGGCGGTTGTACTGTACTATAAAGTGATGAACATTAAAGATGATGACCCGACTTGGCAAGAGCGCGATCGCTTTATTTTATCAAAGGGGCACGCCGGTATCGGCTTTGTCAGCATATTGGCCGATAAGGGCTATATTGCCAAAGAAGACTTAAAAACCTTTAATTTAACCGGTTCAAAACTGGGCATTCACCTCGATGCGACAAAGGCGCCCGGCGTCGACGCGTCAACCGGTTCGCTGGGACACGGCCTGTCAATTGCACTCGGCATGGCGCTGTCGGCCAAATTGCAAAAGCGCGATTTTTACACCTATTGCATGCTCGGCGACGGCGAGTGTAACGAGGGTTCGGTCTGGGAGGCCGCCATGGCGGTCGCCAACTTCAACGCGACAAATTTAATTACTTTTGTCGACCGCAACCACGCCATGATCGACGGCAATACCGAAGACGTCATGAAATTAGAACCCTTTGCCGACAAGTGGACGGCCTTTGGCTTTCACACCGAAGTGGTCAATGGCCACGACATGGCGGCGATTTACGATGCCATTATGGCGGCCAAGCAGCGCACTGCCAAGCCGACCTGCATCGTGCTCGACACCGTTAAGGGCGAAGGCGTTTCCTTTGCATCGGGCGACTACAAATGGCACTACGGCGCCATTAACGAACCGTTGGCGGCAGAGGCACACAATAGCATAGATGCGCACTATCAAGCGCGCATTAAGGGGGTATAATATGGCCATTACGTATACGAGTGTAGAAACGACCAAACTGTCAACGGCTGAAGTTTATGCCAAAATGTTGTGCGATTTGGCCGAAAAAGACCCGCGCATTGTCGTCTTGACGTCAGATTTGGCCAAGTCGACCAAAATTGGCGCTTTTCAAGAACGCTTTCCAGAGCGCTTTTTCAACGTCGGCATCGCCGAGCAGAACATGTTTGGCATCGCCGCCGGCATGGCGCTAACCGGTTTAGTTCCCTTTACATCTTCATTTGCCATCTTTACGGCCTGTCGGGCACTCGATCAGGTGCATACCGACATTTGCTATCCAAAGGCCAATGTTAAGATGATCGCCTCGCACGCCGGCACTTCATTTGGCCAAGCTGGCACGACGCACCATTCGACCGAAGACGTCGCCATCGTGCGCTCTTTGGCCAATTTAACGGTTGTCGTACCGGCCGACGGTTTAGAAACGGCCAACGCAGTACAGGCCGCCGTCGAAATGGACGGCCCCGTCTACATTAGGATTAATCGCGGCTTCGACCAAGTATTGTACGAAGATATGAACTACGGCTTTGAATTGGGCAAGGCGGTGCAGTTGCACGACGGTACCGATTTGACGATTATCGCCATGGGCAGTGCCGTATTTCAGGCGGTACAGGCCGCCAAAGAACTGGCATCGCGCGGCGTTTCAGCGCGCGTCTTAAACATTCACACCGTTAAGCCAATCGATCGCGCCGCCATCATCGAAGCGGTTCACGATACCAGGCGCATTATTACGGCTGAGGACCACACCGTTATCGGCGGCTTGGCCGGCGCCGTTGCCGAAGTCATCGCCGAAAGCGGCAAGGGCTGTGCCTTTAAGCGCTTGGGCTTGCAAGACGCCTTTTCGCCAATTGGCTATCACGAAGACCTGATGGCGCATCATAAAATTGACGTCAATGGCATCGTTGAAGCGGCCGAAGAACTGCTTAAAATGGACTTCGAAGCCGATGAAAATTGGGAGGATGAACTATAATGGATAAACGCGCGCGCTATACGGCAAAGCTATTTATCCATGCCGTTTTACCACTGTTTCGCGTGGTGGCAGAGGATACAGAGCTCGCCGCAAAATGGCAAAATAAAAATGGCATCGTGCAGTTTGAAGTCATTACCGAAGAGGGGCCGTGGGGCATTCACTTCGTCGTCGAAAACGGGCAATTTAAGCCGCAAATTGGCACAGTTGACCCGACTGAAGCAGCAGTTGCGCTCAGCTTTAAGAGCGTCGCCCACTTCAACGCCTTCTTTCGCAGCGAAACGAAAAAATTACCTAAAATTAAGGGCTTTAGCAAACTCGGCCTATTGATTGTAACCATGCGAACGCTGTTGAAAATGTCGGCGCTATTGGCGGTGACGGCGCCGCCAAAAAAGCAGTCTGAACAGGCCATTGTCACCAAAATGATGTTTTACCTGTTGACGGCCGGCATTAGCCAGCTCAATAAATTAGGCCACCCCGACGTCAAAAAATGGACTGAAAGTAGTCCCAATCGGGTATATGCCTTAACGGTTGACGACTGGCCCGAAGTGGCCGCCTATGTGCATATTAAGGCCGGTAAATCGCGTTCGGCGCGCGGCCGCTATACGCGTTCGAAGCCATTTTTCAGCATGCGCTTTGCCGATTTAGACAGCGCATTGGCCATCTTGTTAGAAACCGGCGACCTGTTGGCGCTGACGGCAGAGAAGAAGCTGATTATGGAGGGCGCACCCGAATACGGCGCCAAGTTTGGCGACTTTATGATGTTGGTTGGCGAATACATTAAGTAGGTATTTATGAATTGCTATTACACAAAGACATTTGCAAAATTGGCGGCGCCGCGCCGCGCCGAAATCATGCGTTTAGCGACGCGCGAATTTGCGCAGCACGGCTACGAAAGTGCCAGCATCAATATGATTGCCAAAAAAATTGGCATTAGCATTGGCGCCATGTACAGCTATTTTGAGTCGAAGGAAAATTTGTTTTTAAGCGTCATTGCGCACGGCGTCGAGCTATTAAAAATGGCAATTGGCGAAGTCGACGACCAGCGCCAATCGTTCTATCAAACGCTGCGCGCGCTGTTGGAAACTACCACGCGCTATTCGCGCCGCTATAGCGACTACGTTTCGCTCTATCACAGTTTGTCGACCAGTTCGCTTACTGCTATATCGCGCGATTTAACGGCCGAAGTCGAACGCGACTTTATTGCATTTTATAAAAAGTTGTTAAAGCGCGCCATTGCCAGTGGTGAAGTGCGTAGTACAATTGACGTCAACTACGCGGCGCTGCTGCTCGACAATATTATCGTCATGCACGAACTGTCGGTCGCCAATCGCTATCACCAGCAGCGCCTGTTCCACTATCTCGGCGCAGCTAAGGCGGCCGACGAAGCGGCTTTAATCGATGCGCTAATCGATATGATTAAAAGGAGCTTATCCTAATGAAGACGATTGCAATTGAACAAAAAGTGGCCGCCCTGCGGCGCTTCTTTGCAACGCATCAAACGCTAGACTATCACTATCGCCTGACGATGTTGCGGCGTTTAGAAGCGACCATACTAAAGTATGAAACAGAAATTTATGATGCCTTAAAGCGCGATTTAAATAAGTCGCAGTTTGAAGCGCACCTCAGTGAAGTCGGTTTGGTAATCGGCGAAGTGAGGCATGCCATTAAAAAGTTGCGCAGATGGATGAAGCCAAAGCGACAAAAGGTGGCCTTGACACAGCTGCCGGCGACGGCCAAGTTGTACAGCGACCCTTACGGTGTCGTGTTGATTATGTCGCCGTGGAACTATCCCTTTCAGTTGACGATGATACCGCTAATTGGCGCCATTGCGGCCGGTAATTGCGTCGTCGTCAAACCGTCGGCCTACAGCGCAGCGACGTCGGCCGTTATCGCCACAATTATCGGCGACGCCTTTGACGACGACTACATCGCCGTCGTCAGCGGTGGGCGTGCCGAAAACAAAGATTTGTTGGCGCAAAAGTTCGACTATATCTTTTTTACAGGCAGCCCATTCGTCGGCAAAATCGTCATGCAGCGCGCCGCTGAAAATTTGACGCCGGTTACCTTGGAACTGGGCGGCAAGTCGCCTTGTATTGTCGATAAAACGGCCGACATCGCCAAGACGGCCAAGCGCATATTATTTGGCAAGTTAATCAATTCGGGGCAAACCTGTGTGGCACCCGATTACCTGATGGTGCACGTCGACGTCAAAGATAAACTGGTGGCGGCATTGCAGCAGAGCTATCGCCAAATGATAAAAGATGAACAATACGTCAAGATGGCCTTGCCGCAGATTATCAATCAAAAGCACTACGAGCGCTTAAAGGGCTATTTGACAGAGGGCGATATTGTCTTCGGCGGCACAGTAGATGACGCCAACCGCCAGTTGACTTTCACGCTGATCGAAAATATGGCGCTCGACGGCCCGCTGATGACAGAAGAAATCTTTGGGCCGATTATGCCGCTTTTGACCTGGCGCACAGCCGACGAGGTGATCGATTTTGTCAACGCGCGGCCCAAGCCGCTGGCACTTTACTTGTTTAGCAATAGCACTGCGCTGCAAAATGCCATCGTCAAGCGCATTAGCTACGGAGGCGGCTGCATTAACGACACTATTTTGCACATTTCAGCGTCGAGCCAACCGTTTGGCGGCGTCGGCAACAGCGGCACCGGCGCCTATCACGGCTATGAAACCTTTAAGACCTTTTCGCACCAAAAAAACATTATGAAAAAGTGGTGGCTGTTCGACTTGCCGCTGCGCTATCACCCCTATAAAGATATTAAGGGTAAATTGCCGCAGTTTTTATTTAAGTAATGCGCGGCATAAATTGCACTTGTAATCTGCGCCGAAAGCGGTATAATAAAGGTATACTTGCTGTGACCAAAGACGGTTTAGCGCGGCGTTTTAAGAGAGTCGATGGCCGCTGAAAATCGATAGCGCGTTCTAAATTTCTGCTTTGCGAGCAATTGGCGAAAGCCAAAGGAGATGCCCTTTATCGCATAGACGAGTGGATTGCTATGGCAATCAAATTGGGTGGCAACGCGGTTCAAACCGTCCCTTTTAGGGGGACGGTTTTTTTGGTTAGGAGGAAAACATGCTGGATATCAAATTTGTCAGGTTTAACCCGCAAATTGTCAAACAAAATTTAAAGAAAAAATTTCAAGACGAAAAACTGCCGTTGGTCGACGAGGTGATTGCGCTCGACGAAAAGTTGCGCGCCGCCGTCACCGAGGCCGGCGATTTGCGCGCCTTTCGCAATAGCAAAAGCAAACAAATCGGCGGCTTAATGAAGGCCGGCAAAAGGGCAGAAGCAGAGGCCGTTAAAGCCGAAGTGACTGAAATGGCGCAAAAACTAGCCGAACTCGAAGCGGCCGAAGCCAACTTGGGCGCCGCCTTAAAGCAAAAGTTGATGCGCTTGCCAAATATTATCGACGACAGTGTGCCAATTGGCAAAGACGACAGCGAAAACGTCGAAATTGAGCGCATTGGCGAGCCGGTTGTACCGGATTTTGCAGTGCCCTATCACGTCGAAATTATGGAGCGCTTGGCCGGCATCGACTTGGAAAGCGCCCGCAAGACCAGCGGCAACGGCTTTTACTACCTAAAGGGCGACGTCGCCAGATTGCATTCGGCCGTTTTGAGCTACGCGCGCGACTTTATGATCGACAAGGGCTTTGAATACTGCATTCCGCCCTTTATGATACGGTCTGACGTCGTCGCCGGCGTGATGAGCTTTGCTGAAATGGACGATATGATGTACAAAATAGAGGGCGAAGACCTTTACCTGATCGGCACCAGCGAGCACTCGATGATCGGCAAATTTATTGACACGCTTATGGACGAAGCTGATTTACCGCAGGCGCTCACCAGTTACTCGCCCTGCTTTAGGAAAGAAAAGGGCGCACACGGCATTGAAGAGCGCGGCGTCTATCGCATTCACCAATTTGAAAAGCAAGAGATGATCGTCGTCTGTCAGCCGGCCGACAGCTTTCAGTGGTTTGACACCATGCTAAACGCCACCGTCGAATTCTTTCGCAGCTTGGCGATACCGGTTCGAAAATTGGAATGTTGCTCGGGCGATTTGGCCGATTTAAAAGTGAAGAGCATTGACGTCGAGGCCTGGTCGCCGCGCCAGCAGAAGTACTTTGAAGTCGGCAGCTGTTCAAACTTGGGCGATGCGCAAGCGCGCCGCCTCGGCATTCGCTATCGCACGGCCGACAATCAAAAGGTGTTTGCCCACACTTTGAACAACACCGTGGTGGCGCCGCCGCGCATGTTAATTGCCTTTTTAGAAAACAATCTCAATGCCGACGGTTCAGTTGACATACCGCAAGCGCTGCAACCTTATATGGGCGGCAAGCAGAAAATAACTGTTTAAATTTTGTTGCGACAGCCGGTTATTTACTGTAAACTAGAAAGTGAAAGTGAAAGGAAGGCACAATGTCTTATCAAAACTTAATGACAAACCGCGACAAAGATGTCTTTATCCCATTAGTGCCGAGTGTGCTGGGCGCCATGCTAATGAGCAAAGTGTCGCGCCAAAAGGACAGTTTTCGCGACGATTTAGTCAAAATGGTCGAAGCCGATATGATTAATTTGCCGGCTGAAAACTACTACGATTTATTTCGCAATTCAGTGGTTGTCGCCAATGGTTTTATGGAAAAATGGGGCGTCAATTACGGCCATTCGTCAATTAAAGAGCTCGACACGCTGCAGATGTGCATTGAAAACAAGTCGCGCTGGTTTACCGAAATTATCGAAACGGTGCAGGCCAATAAGTACATGAGTTATATCGAGTACAGCTTGCGTTACAATCCGCCGGCCACTTATTATACGCCAGTTGAGTTTGATGCCTATCCCGAACTAAAAGAGCAGTACACCGACTTTTGCGACGCGGCCTTTGCCGCCTATCAGCGCGTTAGCGAGCACTTTGAAGCGCTCTTTAAGCGGCGCTATCCCGAACTGAAAGCAACTGAAATTAAAATTAAGGCCTTTGAGAACGCGCGCAATGTATTGCCGCTGTCGACCTTGGCCAATATGGGCATGCAGTCAAACCTACGCGCCTTTTGTAATGCGTTGTCTGAACTATTTGCCCACGACGGGCTCAATGGCGAGGTCGTCGACACGGCCGAGCAGATGAGGATTGAGGCCGAAAAAGTATCAATTGGCATGGTCAGGCACGTCGCCGCCTCGGCCTACCAAAAGAGCTTTGTCGCGGCTTACTTTGAGCGCGAAGCAGTCGAACGACCCTATAAAATTTACGACGCACCGGTCGTCAACGTGGCACCCGAAATTGTCGGCGACTTATCTTTACTCGAACGCTACGGCGACCTCAGTTTAATGAATCGCTTTGACGAACTGCCCAACGATTTTCGCACCATTGGCAAGCGGGTTGAACTGTTGATGTCAGAAGCGGGTCATCACCAAGCATTGCGCCATCGCGCCTTTGACCTGCACACTAAAATGCCCGACGTGCGCTACGGCATGCTGATGCCGCCCGAACTGCGCCAAGCGGATGACGATGGCCTAGTCGCGCTGATTCGGCGCGAAATTGAAGCGGTCTATCGCCAGTCAATTGACGTTTACGAGGCTATTTACAGCCGTGGTTTAAGGGGCTTGGCGCCCTACGCCGTTATCAACTGCAATATTAGGCGGGTCGAGTTCTTTGCCAACGCCTTTGCCATGGCACACTTTGTAACGCTTAGAAAAGAACCGCACGCCCAAGACGAAATTAGAGAAGTGGCCTTTTCATTACACGAGGGATTTAAGGATATAGAGGCAAAGTTTGCCGGGTTAAATTTTGACAAAGTTGAGTTGTCGTAACTGGAGGTAAAAAGTGGAAACAATGCAAGATTTTATGGATCAAATTGATGCATCAACTAAGAACTTAAAGCGCGGCGATTTGGTTGAGGGGGTCGTCATTCAAACTGGCGACGACCACATTATCGCCGATATTCACTACGCGCAAGACGGCGTCATCTACGAAGATGAATTGGTCAATTCGCCAGCCGACTACGGGCAAGACGATAAAGTTCACCTAGTTGTCATTGGCTTTAGCGGCGACGGTCAAGTGGTGTTATCGGAGAAGAAGGCACAGCGTTCGCGTGGCGAAGCACTATTAAAGGAAGCAGAGGAAAAGGGCACATTTGTCGAAGCGACCTTAAAGGCGGCCGTCAAGGGCGGCTATCGCGTCGACGTCTGCGGCATTGAGGGCTACTTGCCGTTTTCACTTTACCAACGCGATTATTTAAACGACCCCGCAGTGCACGTCGGCGAAAAGACGCTATTGGCGATTGAAAAGAGCGATAATCGCGGCTATGTCTTTACCAGAATGCCAATTGCCAACAAATTATTTGAAGAAAGCAAGGCGGCCTTTTACGCCAAATATAAAGTGGGCGATCGCGTCGAGGGCGTTCAAGTGGCCTACAATAAGGGCGGTGTCGTCGTCGATGTCGCCGGCATGCGCGGCTTTATTCCCAATTCAGAAGTCAGCTATAGCCGCAGCGTTAAAGTGCAAGATGTCATCGCCAAGGGGGCGCGCCTGTCGTTGATCATTCGCGAATTAAACGCCGAAAAAAATCAGTTAATTTTAAGCTATAAAGAGACAAAGCAAGACCCTTGGCAAAATATCGAAGCCGATTTAGAAGTGGGCGACGTATTTGAATTGAAGCCGCGCGGCGAAAATCAAAATCTCTATTTTTACGAGTTGTTAGAGGGCGTTGAAGGTTCGTTGTTAAAGAAAAAAGTGCCGGCTGAAGTGATTGAAAGCGGTGCCGATCACTGTGTAATAGTCGTCGCCATCGACAAGGACAGGCAGCGCGTCGAACTGGACTACTACTTTGAAATCGACGACCAGTTCGAACAAGACGACACAGCCGCCGGCAGCACCTTGGGCGATTTATTTGGCGAACAGTTGAAAAAATTAAAATTTGATTAATGCGAGGAGAAAGTAATGATAAAAATTGATGGCAGTTCCCTAACACTACAAGATTTTATCGCCATTACGCGACACGGCGAGCCGGTAGAATTAACCGCCGCGGCGATCGCCGCCGTCGACAAGGCGCGCCAGTTGGTCGATGACATCGTCGAAGAAAAGCGCGTCGTCTACGGTATTTCAACTGGCTTTGGTCGCTTTAGCGAAGTCTCTATTTCAAAGGAAGAAACGGCGCAATTGCAGCGCAATTTAATTATTTCACATTCTTGTGGCGTCGGCCAACCATTTGCTAAAGACATCGCCCGCGGCGTCGTCTTGCTGCGCGCCAACGCGCTGGCCAAGGGCAATTCGGGCGTGCGCCGTTCGACCATTCAAACGATGATCGACATGCTCAACAAGGGCGTAACGCCAGTTATACCCGAAAAGGGTTCACTTGGCGCCAGTGGCGATTTAGCGCCGCTTTCGCATATGGTCTTGGTCATGTTGGGCGAGGGTGAGGCCTGGTATCAAGGCGCCCGCCTAAGCGGTGCGGAGGCCATGCAAAGCGCTGGCATTGCGCCGATAGAACTGACGTCAAAAGAGGGGCTCGGCTTAATCAACGGCACGCAGGTAATGACATCGGTTGGCGCACACACTTTATACGATGCACTCAACTTGGCGAAGCTCGCCGACATTACGGCGGCCATGACAATTGAAGCGCTCAACGGCATTAGCGATGCCTTTGATGCGCGCGTACATGCCCTGCGTCCACACGCCGGTCAACAGCAGACCGCGGCAAATTTATTGACGCTGTTAAATGGCAGCCAGCGCACCACCAGACAGGGCGAAATTCGCGTTCAAGACGCCTACACACTGCGCTGCACGCCGCAGGTGCACGGCGCATCAAAAGACGCCTTTAACTACGTTGCGCAAAAAGTTGCAATTGAACTAAACGCCGTTACCGACAACCCGATTATCTTCCCCGACGAGGGCGATGCCATTTCGGGCGGCAATTTCCACGGTCAACCAATGGCGCTGCCATTTGACTTCTTGGGCATTGCCATCGCCGAGTTGGCAAATATTTCAGAGCGCCGCATCGAGCGCTTGGTCAATCCCAACTTATCGGGCTTACCGGCCTTTTTAACCGAAAAGGGCGGCCTGCACTCCGGTTTTATGATTATGCAGTATTCGGCAGCGGCCCTAGTTTCAGAAAACAAGGTGTTGGCGCATCCGGCCAGCGTCGATTCGATTCCGTCGTCGGCCAATCAAGAAGACCACGTTAGCATGGGCACCATCGCGGCGCGCAAGGCGCGCGACATTTTAGAAAATGCCAAAAATGTCTTGGCCATTGAACTGCTGGCGGCCTGTCAGGCAATCGATTTAAGCGAACAAAAACCGCTCGCTCAAGCGACCGCCAATGTCTACCAATTAGTTAGAAAAGACGTTGCCAAATTAGTTGACGATCGCATTATGTACCACGACATTAACAAAGTCGTCGCCTTAATTGACGGCGAAGCCGTCGTCAAAGCGGCCGAAGCGGCCTGTGGCGAATTGCCGGTTTAATGCCGCGCGTTATTTTGCGGTGCTAGCGGGCAATGTGAGGAGGCAAGATGACTGAAAACTATAAGCGCTTTACACATCGCAAGTGCGAATTTTTTCCCTGTCACAAGGGCATTGATCCAGACGATTTTAACTGTCTATTTTGCTATTGCCCGCTCTACGGGTTAAAGGATAAATGCGGCGGCAATTTTAAGTATACCGAAAACGGCATTAAGGATTGTTCGAATTGCCTAATACCACATGGCAAAAATAGCTACGACTACATTATGTCAAAGATGGGCGACGTCATGAATTTGGGACGTCGCCAAGAAGAATAGCTAATTGTCTAGAAAATTCGTCTAAAACTGCGTAAGCGCCTCGATAATGGTTATAAATGTACTGTTAGTAGAGGAGTTTGTACATGAAGACGGTAAAATTGACAGTACAGGGCAGCATTCACGGCGTTGGCTTTAAGCATTTTGTGAAAAAAATTGCGCTAAGTCATCATATTTGTGGCTACGTCAAAAATGAAAGCGACGGCACAATATCGATTATTGCCTATGGCCAAGACGAAAAAATAGAAGATTTCTTTAAAATTGTCGAAGCTGGCAACGGTTATTCAAAAGTCGATTTTATCGCCTTGAGCGATAGCCCGCTCGAAGTCTATCGCGAGTTTCAGGTGATATATTAGCAAACTAAAAATTTAAAGCAAAGTCAAAGCAGCCCCTTTGTCAGATATCAAAGGGGTTTTGTTGTACGGTTTTTATTGACGTTTGGTGTCAGTCACCAATAACACAATAAAACATTTTGCGAGTGGTTATCTAATAATAAGCCCTTAAATATTAAATATATTTAATAAAGTTGTTTTTTTTTTTTTTTTGATAAAATTATACTGTCGCAAGAAAGTTAAAATGTTAATAATTTCATAAAAACTAAAACGATTATACAATAGGCCATTATATGACTAATACTTATTCAAAAACAGTAAAACGCTTTTCGTTTTTATTATTAGCGTTTATTATTGCGGTTATTCCGCATTTAGTCTATTTAGTTGAGATAATGTATAGTTCCACACAAATATACTTATTTGGTGGGGATAGCAGTTATGATTTGTATAATACAGTAAAGTTTTATTTTTTTGTGTTTGCTATTGTTCTATTGATTTTTTGCTTAATTGTTTATTATTTTTTAAATGGCAAAAATGATAAATTTGATTTTAAAATTTACGTGTTATTTTTTCAGTTATTTGCACTATTAGTGGTGCTGTTTATTTCTTATTATGATAGTCAATACCGTGATATTGCATTAATTGGCGACATTAATCATTATAATGGCGTAGTTAGTCATTTGGGATACTTGATACTTGTTATAAGTATAATTTTTTTCGTTAAAACAGAAAAACAGTTTAAACTTTTAAATCAATCTTTAGTATTTTCGTCAGTTGCTTTAAGCATTATCGGCATAATGCAGATATATAATATAAATATATACACTGACAGTGTAATATCTTTTATTATTTTTCGCGGCGCCGATGCAACTTTTTTTCGTCCGGTATTGCTTTTGCAAAGTTGTGCAAGCTTTATAAGTTCTAACTATTTTGGCGTTTTTTTAGTGCCGGCGCTAATTATAAGTATTGATAGTTTTTTGAAAAAAGAGAAATCGTGGTTTGATATTATTGTTCCGATAACAATATACGTTGGCATGTTATCTTCAAATTCTGAAGCAGCTGCATTAGCTTTTTGGTTGGCTTTGCCACTGGTTTATTATAGGAATATGGAGGTTCATAAGTCAATTTTAAAAAGGTATAATGTTTTTTTAATAACTGTATGTATCGCCAGTATATATGCATATTTTGCGAGAGATTTAGCAATTATTACCCATGGTGCTTTTTTAATTGTATCGGTTTTATTGACAATTATAATGGTTTACGTTAAGTCGCTTATATCGATTAAAAAAATTCTTAGTCAGATAGCTGTAGCTACTATTATATATTTACTAATTGTTTTATTGCCAGTTGTTTCAGTTTTTATTTTGCCAAAAAGTAATCGTTCGCTTCGTCTAGAACAACTTCAGTTGAACGATAAAACTATTACAATTAAAAATAAATCAATGATTGTACCTCTCCAGATTACTTTTGATGGGAGTGATTTTAGTATCAACGAAAGTGAAAAAACTAAAATTTTGCTCAATAATAAAACGGGTGAAATACATTTAAAAAGAGAGGATGGAAATTTTTCTATTATATCGCTGGCGCGGGAAGATGAAACTGGTCGATATCGCATAATAAAACTGATGCCTTGGCAAATTTTTTTGAGGCAAGAAAAAAATAGGCTGTATTATACTGGTCATTCAGGGCGTCAAAAGTTTTCACAACAACATATTGAAAGTGTACCGGTAAATGTTTTTTTTAACAGCAAACCGTATTTGTTCAATGCGCGTACTTACATTTGGTCACGTGCATTGCCGTTATTGAACAATCGTTTCTTTTTTGGTTATGGGGCAGATACATTTTTGTATATATTCCCACAATATGAGTATTTTGCAAAGTGTAACTATTCAAAATCTGGCAACATGCTAATTTCGTCGCCGCATAATTTATTTTTATCTTGGATACTAGATTTTGGCTTAGTTGGATTCTTGGTAATTTCTGGAATACTGATAACTGCCTTAAAGAGCACAATTTTTGATAATTGTAGTGTTTGGGGAGCCGTATTAATTGCGTTGCTTATTGCAGGAGATTTTACAGATGCGACATTACAAAGCAACATACTTTTGTTTGTGGCAATAGCAATTACAATGATTGATTATGGTGGTTCAACCGCCTTAGTTAATAGATAAAACAATTTTAAATATTTAGGAGGAATTATGAAAAAGAGAATTTCAAAACTACTGGCAATTTTGATGTTGGTAAATGCCTTTTTTGGAAGTGCTGGCATTGCCTATGCGGCGGCCGATCCGCTGGAAGAATACGATATTCAGTGGGTTCAAGATTTAACACCATTTAAAGGAGAGGGCAATATTACACAAGCACTAGTCATCAATGACGAGGAGCTTTCAGTTTTGTACTATGATGGAAAATGTGGGTTAATTGACCAGTCGGGAGACATTTTATTTAATCCTCAATTCGCGACGATTAGCATTTCTCGTTTTGGTACGTCAGATTATGCTATAAGGGCGGCTAAAACAAAAGATCCGGGCTATTACGAGGGCGTGTTACAGATACATTTAAAAAGGGGGGAGAATAGTGAACAAGATCGTTATATTTACAGTTCTGACTTAGACGTAGAAACGGATGGTTTTGTTGTCAACCACGGTTCGACAGTCAAAGTAAATGAGTTGCTATTCAATTCTTCTACCGATGAATTTTCTACTGTAGGATTTCAGACACAACCGTCTCGTTACCTAGTGTTTGACAATGATACTGTAGAATTATTTGCTGCTAATAGTCAGCTACTTAAATCGGCTAATCTGATAAATGATATTTCTAACTATGAAACTGAAACAAAATTCGACTATTCGCTAGGTCTTGTAGTAGAGGGAAAAAAATATGAGAATCAAGCTGTGCTATGGAGTGATGATTTTTCTAAATTCGTTGTCATAGATGAAGAAAAAGATATTATAGATACAATGATTGATCCTAATTATAATTTTTTCGCCGTATTAACTGAAGGCAAATTATCCGTCTATAATGAAGAGGGAATAAAGCTGTCAGAAGCTAACTGTGATAGCAAGTACAATAAAATCAAAGCAATTGATGAAATAGGTGGAATTATTCTTGAAGCGGAGGCAGGCCAGGTACTATTTGATTCAGGTTGTAATTTAAAATTTGAAGGAGAAAATATTTCGTACGCTGGTTTTAACTATTACAGTAATAAGGAGATTGATAATCCGGACGACGATGATACTTATCAAGTATTTGATAGTGAAGGAAATATAGTTTTAAATATTGATAGTGGTGAATATAATCCACCAGAGTTTATTACACCTGAAGTGATGAGATATAAAGACTTTACTGGTGAAAAATTGGAAAACCTAAATGGTGATAAAACGGGGGTAAGACCTTGGCCGTTATTTTCAATTGATGACAATCATATTATGTTAGCCCTTATAGCGGTAGCTGGCGGTGAAGGAGCTTACCGTGTAGTTGATAAAAATCTTGATTATCTCAACCCCATTGAAGAATTTGATTCATATATTATGTCACAAGCAGTCAAGTTCTTTTATAATCAAGATACAGAACAGGGAATGTATTATGATGAGGAAAAAAGAAAACTTGTTGCCGCAACTTTAACTGAATTTAATAATAAGTTTTTAGATGCTGAAATTTTGACGATGGTTGGCGGAAGAAAGATTAGTAAACTAACAGGAGAAAACTACAATATTGAATTTTATGCTGACAATGAAAAAATTGATGTTAACTACGATGATTTACAAAATTGGTATTTCCATTATCGTTGGAATAGCGAAAACCTTAGTCATATAAATCCAGATGTTAGCAATTACTTGGTGTTTTCAAAAGGAACTAAATCGGCGACTTATAATTTAAATACAAAAGAAGAGCTTTTTTTAGAAGACTATGCGTATGTTGCACCCTATAAAGAGCTTTTGTTTGTCAGTAAAATTAAGCCGGGTGGGTATTGGATGACAGATGAAAAAGAAAAAGAAATTGGTATTCTAGATAATCAAGGGAATATTATTATTAATCCAATGTTTGATATGGTTAAAGTTAATTCTGCAACAAATCAGGCCTTTGTAGTATATAACGATAAATTAGGTATTTTAGATTTATCAAAGTTGCCGTCTACTGCACCGGAAGTTGATAATTACAAACTGACGGTTGAAAATGGTACGGGAAGTGCTACTTATAAAGCAGGGGTTGAGGTTGAAGTTAAAGCGAATATCCTTGATGGTAAAGTCTTTGATGTGTGGACAACTTCGTCAAGTGGAATTGTTTTTGTTCCTGATTCACATAGTAGTACAGTAAAATTTACTATGCCTGCAAGTGATACCAGATTAATAGCAACATTTAAGGATGTAATTGATGATAGTACTATTGACAAAGTAACTGAAGATAATGATAGAGACTATAATGACGATAACGACTGGGTATTGGTTAATGGTACTCCAGAGGACACAACTGGTTCAACTAAACCATCTGAACAGACTGAAACAACTTCACAAAATGAACAGACTTCACAAAATGAACCAACTAAACCAGTAGAATTACCTACGTCGGTAAAGAAATTTGTAGATGTTAGGGCAAATGATTGGTTTAGTGACGCTGTAGGTTTTATTGTTGAAAAAGGCATAATGAACGGCACTAGTGAAACGACATTTAGTCCGCAACTACGTACATCGCGCGCTATGTTGGCGACAATACTATATCGTTTAGCAGGTGAAGCTGAAGTAACTACTAATAGTAATTTTGATGATGTTGTTGTTGGCAGTTGGTACGCTAAGGCGGTGGCCTGGGCGGTACAAAACGGTATTGTTAAAGGCTATGCAGAAGATGTATTTAAGCCAAACCAAGATTTAACACGAGAACAACTCGTGACAATGTTATATCGTTATGCGAAGTATCAATCGTACCCAGTTAGTCTGCAGTCGTCGCTAAATGATTTTAGCGATGCTAATCAAGTATCTACTTATGCTGAAGAGGCGATGAGATGGGCAGTTGGTAATAATATAATCAACGGCGTTGAAAGCAACATCTTAGCGCCACAAAGTAGTGCGACGCGCGCTCAAATTGCGACGATGATGATGCGCTTTATAGAGGCGTTTGTAAAGTAGTTGTAGGATAGTTGATGATGATTTGAAAATTAAAGTTTAGTTACACAAGCCCCTTTGTCAGATGTCAAAGGGGCTTTGTTGTGTGGTTGGAATTGCAATTGGTGTCAGTCACCAATAACATAGTTTTTGTTGACGTTTGGTGTCAGTCACCAATAACACAGTTGCCGCTCGACTTGAACGAAAGGCGATAATGGGTTATAATGTTTAACCTAGGAGGTTGACATGAAAGTAAGATTTGCACCGAGCCCGACGGGCTATTTACATATTGGCGGCTTGCGCACGTGCCTATATGATTATTTATTGGCGAAAAAGGCGGGCGGCAAGTATGTTTTGCGCATTGAAGACACCGACCAAGGGCGCTTGGTAGATGATGCCACCAAAAAGTTAATTGAAACTCTGACGGATTTGGGCATTGTGCACGACGAGGGCCCGTTTATCGATGAGGCCGGCGCCATTTATCAAGTTGGCCCGGCTCAGCCCTATATTCAGTCGCAGCGCTTAGACATCTATCGGCAGTACGTCGATCAATTAGTGGCAGACGGCCACGCCTACTACTGTTTTTGTTCGAAGGCGCGCCTTGACAGCGTTCGAGAAGAACAAAAGAAAAACGGCCTGACGCCCAAGTACGACGGCCTCTGCCGCGATATCGACGGCGACGAGGCAAAGCGGCGCATTGCCGATGGCGAGCCCTACGTGGTGCGCCTTAAACTGCCGGTCGACCAAGACATCAGTTTTGAAGACCAAATTCGCGGCACGGTGACGTTTAACACTGCCGAAATAGACGACCAAGTGCTGTTAAAGCAAGACGGCTTTCCAACCTATCACATGGCGGTAGTGGTCGACGATCACCTAATGGGCATTAGCGACGTCGTGCGCGGCGAAGAATGGATCACCTCGACGCCAAAGCACATTGCACTTTACAATGCCTTTGGCTGGCCGGTGCCGCGCTACATTCACCTGCCGCTGATTTTGAACAGCGCAAAGAAAAAACTGTCGAAGCGCCACGACGACGCTTCGGTTGAAGAATTTTTGAAAAAAGGCTTTTTAAAGGAAGCGTTAATTAATTTTGTGGCACTGCTCGGCTGGAGCCCGCAAGACGGTAGCGAAATTATGTCACTTGATGAAATTGTCGACAAATTTTCGGCCGACCGGCTATCGAAGTCGCCGGCCGTCTTCGACGTCGACAAATTGAAGTGGTTGAACGGCCAGTATATTCGCAGCTACGATCTAGACGCCCTAACTGAATTGGCAATTCCCTTTTTTATCGCCGGTGGCACGCTTGAACCGCGCAGCGTACCGGCGCATAAGGGCTGGCTTAGAAAAATTGTCGCCGCCACTAGAGAGCGGGTCGAAACACTGGCCGATTTTCCGGCGTTGGCAACCGTTTTTAAGGGCGACGGCGTACCGCCATTAAGCGAGGGCGCACGTCAATTTTTGACGGGCGAGTTTGCACCAATTGTCATCAAGGCTTATATTGCCGAACTTGAAAAAGTTGACAAACTCTGCTATGATGAGGTTAAGCCGATGTTAAAGGTCGTACAGCAGGCGACCGGGTACAAGGGCAAGCAGCTGTTTATGACCGTGCGCATTGCCGTCAGTGGCCAAGAACAGGGCGTCGACTTAAACGATTTACTGTTTATTTTGGGCAAAAAACGCCTGATTAAGCGCTTAAATTATACGCTGGAAAACTATATCGTAAGCTAAATTGACGAACGAGATGAGTAAGTACAATCTAATTTTGAGAGAGCATTCGGTCGCTGTGAGAATGCAATTAGATTGTGCCGAATGCCCTCGTGAGAGTCGCTGCGAAATCAGTAGTAGCGAACGGTGGCGCCGTTATCGCCTTTGAGATATAAAACAAAGTGGAACCGCGAACAACCCCTCGCCTTTGAACAGGCAAGGGGTTTATTGTTGGGAGGTTACAATGGACTTTAAAATGTATAACACGCTGAGCCGCAGCGTCGAAAAATTTGAACCGTATCGGCCCGCTGAGGTGCGCATGTACACCTGTGGGCCGACCGTTTACAACTATGCGCACATTGGCAACTTGCGCACCTATATCAGTGAAGACATCTTAGAAAAAAGCCTCAAATATTTGGGCTATGACGTGTTGCGCTGCATGAATATCACCGATGTCGGCCACTTGGAATCAGATGCTGACGACGGCGAAGACAAGATGCTAAAGGGTGCGCGGCGCGAAAATAAAACGGTTTGGCAGGTCGCCCAGTTTTATACTGACGCCTTCTTTGAAGACTGCGCCAAACTAAACATCGCAAAGCCGGCCATTATCGACCGCGCCACCGATCGCATTGCCGACTATATCGAATTTATCAGCGCGCTCGAACAAAAGGGCTATACCTACACGGCCGCTGGCAATGTCTACTTTGACATCGCCAAGTTTGCCAACTACACCGAGCTATCCGGCATGGATTTAGCGGCGCTAAAGACGGCGGTGCGCGACGACGTCGAACACGATGCCAACAAGCGCAATCCGCAAGACTTTGTACTGTGGTTCACCAAGTCAAAATTTGCCAATCAGGCGATGAAATGGGATTCGCCCTGGGGCGTCGGCTATCCCGGTTGGCATATCGAATGCTCGGTTATCGCGCTGCGAAACCTCGGCCCAAAGCTTGATATTCACTGCGGCGGCGTCGACCACATACCGGTGCATCACAGCAACGAAATCGCTCAAACTGAGAGCTACACCGGTCAGCGTTGGACTAAATACTGGTGGCACGCCGAATTTTTGATCGACAACACCGGTAAAATGAGTAAGTCGAAGGGCGAATTTTTAACCTTGGCACTGCTCGAAAAAAAGGGCTATCAGGCGCTCGACTACCGCTTTTATTGCTTGGGCTCACACTATCGTAAACAGTTGCCCTTTAGTTTTGAAAATCTCGACATGGCCAAAAAGGCCTATCAAAAATTGCGCGCTAAAACTTTAAAGCTGGTCGATTGCCCGCTGTCAGAGGCGGCGCTGTCGCCGGCGGCGCTCGATTTTCAGATGCAGTTTCGGGCGGCGCTGGCCGACGACTTAAATACGGCCAACGCCTTAACGGTCGTTTATGCCGTTTTGAAAAGCGATTTAGACTGTGCCGAAAAACAGGCCTTAGTGGCTGAATTTGACGGCGTGTTGTCACTTGACTTATTGCAAAAGACGGCGCCGACGGAAACGGTCGACGGCGACTGGGTAGAGAGTTTAATCGCCGAGCGCGCGGCCGCCAAGGCCAATAAAGACTGGGCTAAGGCCGACGCCATTCGCGATCAGTTAGCGGCGGCCGGCATCGTCTTAAAAGACGACGCCAACGGCACTACTTGGCAGATAAAGGAGTAGCTGTGAACGACAATACGGCCTTGTCAGAACGCGCTGTTAGGCAAATTGGGGCGGTTAATTTGGCCTTTATCGGCGATGCCGTCTACGACTTATACATTCGCGACGCGCTGTTGCGGCGCCAGCCCCAGTTAAAAATTAATAAGTTAAACGAACTAAAGGTCAAGTGTGTCAATGCGACGACGCAGGCGCAGTTGGCACACGCCCTGCTGGCGCAGCTATCTGACGATGAGCGCGACGTGTTAAAGCGCGGCCGCAACGCCAAGACGGCGACGATGGCCAAAAATGCCAGCGCAATCGATTATAAGTACGCCACCGGCTTTGAGGCGTTGCTCGGCCAGCTCTATTTGACGGGTCAGCGCGAGCGGCTCGATCAGCTGCTGGCCTTTGCGTTCGACTGGTGTATTCAAACCTATCAATTGACGGTTTAGGAGCTTTTAATAATGAAGAAAGACGGTAAACAAAGGCAAACTTACAAGCAATATCAAGCGCGCAGTAAAGCGCGCCGCCACAAAGTAGAAGACGGCGATTATGCGATTGGCATTCACCCCGTCGAAGAGGCGATAAAGGGTGGTCGCACCATCAATAAACTCATGGTGGCCAAGGGCAAGCGCTCAAAGCGCATTCACGACATTATCGTGCTCGCTAAAGCGCGCCGCCTGTTTATTCAAGAAGTCGACAACAGAGCGCTCGACCGCATTGCCGAAGCCGGTAATCATCAGGGTATCATTGCCTATTTGTCGCCCTATGACTACTATCAATTTGACGATATGCAGTTTGCCGACGACGCCCTAGTGTTGGCCTTAAACGACTTAACGGACGTGCACAACTTTGGTTCAATACTGCGCAGCTGCGAAGCGGTTGGCGTCGACTACGTTTTGATACCAGAGCGGCGCAGTGTACAGGTTAACGCCACGGTTACTAAAACGTCGGCCGGCGCGGTTGAACACGTTAAAATTGTGCGCGTCAAAAGTTTGGGCAATGCCCTAAGCGCCTTAAAAGAACAGGGCTTTTGGCTGATTGGCGCCGACGTGGCGGGCGATAAGCAGTACGACGCGCTCGATTACAGCGGCAAAAAGGTGATTGTGATGGGCGCCGAAGACAGGGGATTAAGTCCGCATATCGTCAGATTATGCGACTTTTTAACCTACATTCCGATGCACGGCAAAGTCAATTCACTCAACGTTTCGGTGGCGACATCGCTGCTGCTTTACGAGTGGCGCCGCCAGCGCAAATCGGCGGTTGACAATATCTAAAAAAGACGATAAAATGGCTTGACGCTCGATTTTAACTCTATTATAATGTTAATAGGTTTTTTTGAAACGGCGTTCGTATTTGAAGGAGTAACCACCCAAATGGGATGCAAAATAGGCAGTGTCAATTACGAACAAATGGAAGAGTGCTTGGTTGTAAAACGGGCCCAGCACGGCGACCGCGCCGCTCAAAATTATTTAGTTAAGCGCTATAAAGACATTGTGCGCTATAGGGCAAAATCGTATTTTTTAATCGGTGCCGACAAGGATGACGTCATTCAAGAGGGCATGATTGGGTTGTTTAAGGCAATTCGCGATTACCGTGCCGATAAAAACAGCAGTTTTAAATCGTTTGCCGAAATCTGTGTCACCAAGCAAATGCTGACGGCAGTTCGCATGGCGACGCGCTTAAAACACGCACCGCTCAATTCGTATATTTCGCTCAGTGCGACCAGTCGCGACGCCGACGATAATACTCGGCAGCGCTATGTCGCCAGCGACGTGGCGCGCGACCCCGAATCAATTGTCATTTCGAGCGAACAAGTTGCGCTGATTGAGTCGAAAATTGAACAGGTGTTAAGCGATTTTGAATACAAGGTATTAAAACAGCATTTGGCCGGTAAGGGCTATCGCGAGATTGCCAAAGAGCTCGATCACAACGCCAAATCGGTTGACAATGCCTTGCAGCGCATTAAAAAGAAGTTGTCGATATTGCGATCTAGGCGCAGCTAATTTGCAACAATTCTTCTTGCCCATGTAGCTCAGTAGGTTAGAGCGTCGCCTTGGTAAGGCGGAGGTCGGCGGTTCGAATCCGCTCGTGGGCTCCATTG
>PDWI01001085.1_pt1 | contig 44119 bp, 39 predicted proteins | sample 1430891 | NCBI WGS metagenome assembly PDWI01 (sample SAMN01162508, study PRJNA174530) | Oral metagenome, whole genome shotgun sequencing project. | biome: Marine environment; feature: Marine mammal; material: Swab sample of the gingival sulcus; isolation source: swab sample of gingival sulcus... | reverse complement strand
GATAGTGTTCGTGCTTAACAATAGTATTTATAAGGGTTTGGTGTATTCCTATTCTTTATTAATTGTTATCTCCTACATTCCAACAGCGAGTTCTATTGCTGCATTTAATGCCAATAAATTCGTCTGATCAGCAATGGACTGTATCATTTCTGAAGCCTTAGAAATTGACGTAGCACTGTCATTTGTTTCAACTATTATCTGATTGACAAAAGCAGTTTCATCCTTGCTCTTATGAGTGAGATTAGAAAGTCTTTCAAGCGCCACTTTTCCCTCTTCTTTTGTTTTATTTATATCCTCTATCGCGATATAAAGTTCATTTAAATTTTCTATCATCTGTTCTAGTGACGTTTTGCTCTCTATCATACTATTATATGCATCTGTAGACTCCTGAGCTTGTGATGTAGCACCTTCTGCTATATTTGATACAGCACTTGACACATCAGAAGCTGAATCAGCAGTATCTTTTGCTATAGTAGTTAAATCTTTAGCAGTATCTGATGTATCAGTTGCTAAGTTGTTGATATTGGTAATAAGGTGTCGAAAGTTTTCAACAAGAACGCCTATAGATCTATTCATATCACCAATTTCATCTTTTCCATAACCGTGTTTGTCTTCTGACTGACAGTTTAAATCATAGTCTGCTATTTTAGAAATATAGTTATCTAAGTGGTTAAATCTATTCTTTAAAATATTGGCTAAAAACAGTGTAGCAGATACCCCAAAAACTATTAGAATTAACGATAATACAATAAAATAGTTTCTCATCTTTGTTGTTCTAGCGTACATGACATCTTTTGGAACTACAACAACTGTATTCCAATTTACATCATTGATTTTCTTCAAAAAAGCAGCATAATGCGTTTTTCCAGAAATAACGTCACTTACTTCTTCGCCATGCTTTAATAAATCATAATAATAATCTTTTAAACCATTTGTTTGTTCAATATCTTGATCAATATCATCTTCAGAACTTGAGTACAAAATATTTTCTGACTCACTAACTAGGTATATCTTTCCCTCACCATTAAATGAAACACAGTTACTCATAAAATCTAACAATGTAGTAAGTTTTACATCTGTTGCAATAACGCCTTTAATTTCACCTTTATCATTTTTTAAAGGCATTGAAATAGTAATAACTTTTTCACCAGTTGTGCTATCAACATATACATCAGAAAAGTAAAGACCATCATTCTTAATTGCCTCTTTATAGTACTTTCTTGTTGTAAGATCATCTCCTTCTTCTGGTTCCCAGTAATCAGAACTTATAATCTGTCCAGCGTTATTAACTATATAGATACAGAACATACCTGTATCTGTTCCAAATACGTTTAAATCTTCATTATCAACTTTATCAAAAGACTTATAGCGTTTTTTCAAATCATTTGAAACAGTGTCTAATACCACAGCTTTTTGCATCATCCAATCAAGTGTCTTATTACATATAATGCCAGCATCATTTTTTAAAATAATTGACGTGCTTTCTAATTCTGATTTTTTTGACAAATTGTAACCCACAAGAGATAGTACTGATATCGTTATAACAAGAAGAAAAATAAGAGCTAATGACATTTTTTGTGAAATTTTCATATTTCCCCCTAACTAAATTATACTCATCACGTTTAGATTGAATAATTTATAACTTATAATAATATTGATAATTATTATATCCCTAAGCCACAAACATTCATATTTACACCTTTTCTATCGGCAAATCTTGGAACTTCTTTAGATAAAACTATTGCTTAACACAAAAAAACGCCACAATTATGACTCACATCTTTCACAATTGTAGCGCTAATACAAGTTAATATATCAATACTTTAGTGTACTCAAAACACTCTTAACTGCTCTTTCAAGATTTTCATCACTCAAGTCTCTGGCATAAGTCCTAACATCCTCTCTGACAGCTTGTACAATATCATAATCTCTAGCATAGTCTGCTATCTTAAACTCAGAAAAACCATGCTGCCTAGTGCCAAGTATATCACCAGGTCCTCTTAGTTTTAAATCAATCTCAGCTATGTCAAAACCACTACTGAACTCTACCATGGCATCAATTCTCTTTTTGACCTTATCTTCATAGCTTCCAGAAGTCAAAAAACAGTAAGACTGCATATCATTTCTTCCAACTCTACCCCTTAGCTGGTGAAGTTGAGAGAGCCCAAAACGCTCAACGTGTGTTATGACCATAATAGTTGCCTCTCTTACATCAACTCCTACTTCAATAACTGTAGTAGAGGCTAAGACTTGAATTTTACCAGATTTAAAGTCTGAAATAACCTGTTCCTTTTCTTCTGGCTTCATCTTGCCATGAAGTTTTCCTACACGGTATCCCTTAAAGCTCCTAGTCAGTGAAGTGTACATTTGATCCAATGAAGTTAATGAGCTCTCCTCATTATCTTCTATAAGTGGTGCAACAAAATAAACCTTCTCCCCTTCATCAATCCGCTCTTTACAAAAATTCACTAAGTCCCACTTTTCGCTATTTTTTACATACTTGGTAATAATCTCTTTCCTGCCTATTGGCATCACGTCAAGTTTTGATACATCTAAGTCGCCATAGACGATCATTGACAGTGTTCTAGGAATAGGTGTAGCACTCATAACAAGAGTATCTACATCACCATTTACTCTATCCTTAAGCATAGACCTCTGTCTTACACCAAATCGGTGCTGCTCATCTGTAATAATAAGCCTTAGGTTATTATAGCTAACATCCTTCTGTATGATGGCATGAGTGCCAATAATAATGTCAACACTACCATCTTTTATTTGAGAGTATAGGGTCTTTTTATCCTTGGATTTTGATACAAGCAACCTTATATTCACTGTGTTTCCAAAGGCAGACTGAAAAGTTTCAAAGTGCTGCTTTGCAAGTATTTCAGTAGGTGCCATAACAGCAACTTGATAAGAAGACTTTACAGCAAGGTAGGCAGCAGATATTGCAATAGCAGTCTTACCTGAACCCACATCCCCGTGAAGTAACCTATTCATTATTTTTTTGCTCTTCATATCAGCGTAGACTTCATCTATCACTTGCTCTTGAGAACTTGTAAAATCAAAGGAAAACAGTGTACTAAGCTCACTTTTATCAACATCAAGGTAGTTAAAAGTCTTCTCCTGCCTCTCTATCATCTCTTTAGAAGCTAAGAGCAAAAACTGATGGAAAAATAATTCCTCATATATTAACAGTCGTCGAGCTTCTTCTAGCCTATCCATAGAAGTAGGTAAATGAACTTCTACAATTGCTTCCTTTCTACTCATAAATTGATACTTTTCAACAATACTCTTTGGAAGCCTATCATCTATCGTACTGACAATTGATGATATTTGAGTAAAAAGTTTTGTAAAATCACTGCTTTTTAAACCCTTCGTAAGAGAATATGTTGGTCTAATACCAAATCCCTTAGGACTGTCAAGATACTTGACAAATTCTGGATGAAATACAACCTTATTATGAGAAGCATCCACTAGGGTTCCATGAAAATAGTAAAGGACATCCTTCTTAAGAATGTTTTTAATATAAGGCGCATTGATATAAATCGCCTCCATCTCACCACTATCATCATAAAGGACAACTTTTACCATTTCCTTACCCCTAGCAGTCCTATTGCTACTAATGGAAGAGACACTGGTAAGCACAGTAAAAGAAGTGCCAAATACTGTATCTTCTATACTTGTCACTTTGCTCATATCATTGTACTTTTTAGGGTAATTATGTACAAGATCAAAAAGGGTGTGGATACCCAGCTTAGCATAAAGCAAAGCCTTTTTCTCTCCAACACCCTTTAACGTTTTAATCGACGTATTAATCAATTTCCCACCTATTCAACAGAAACAATGTAATAGTAAACTGGCTGACCACCATAGTGAAGCTCAAAATCAATATCATCATACTTATCACTTAATTCATCAATAAGTTCATTAGCAACCTCTTCATCAACATTGTCACCATAGTATATAGAGACAATTGACGAATCTTCATCTATGGCAGCCTCTATTGACTTAAAACTACTATTATGAAGATTTGTTTCAGAGTATTTAATCTCGCCATTGACAATGCCAATGTAATTTCCCTTACTAACATCAACACCATTGATATTGGTATCTCTAACAGCATAAGTAACCTGTATCGTCTTTACATTGCCTATTTCAAACATAAAGTTCTCTAAATTCTCCTCTGGAGACTTACTTTCATCAAAGGCAATAAGAGCAGATATACCTTGTGGCACTGTCTTTGTTGGAACAACAACTAAATTCTTTTCCGATATTTCAGCAGCTTGGTTTGCTGCAAGAATGATATTAGAATTATTTGGAAGTACATAGATAGTACCAGCATTGAATTTTTCAGCAGCTTCAAGGATGTCATTAGTAGATGGATTCATAGTCTGACCACCAGTTATCACCGTATCAGCGTGTAGTGATTTAAAAATCTCCTTCATGCCATCTCCACTTGCAATTGTAATAATTGCATAGTCCTTATAGCTATCATCAACAGACTCTTCATGATAAGCTGCTGACTCCTCTAGTATGCCACTGTGTTGCAATCTCATATTTTCAATCTTAGTCTTAACTATGTGACCATATTTAAGAGCCTCAGTTAGTACAACACCAGGGTCATTGGTATGAACGTGGACTTTCAATACATTATCATCAGGAACATATACAACAGAGTCACCCATTGACAGGATAAACGGCTGAAGGACATCATTATCTATGCTATCCCCTTCAATGATAAATTCTGTACAATAGGTAAATTTAATCTCATCTGGATTAATGTGTGCCTGTGCAGGCATTTCACTAGGCAGTTTATTTACACCTTGAAATACACTTAAATCCACAGATTTACCTTCTACTGCCTCTGAAAAACCACTTAATATATACATAAGTCCCATCCCACCAGCATCTACGACCCCAGCTTCCTTTAGTGGTTTGAGTAGATTTGGTGTGTTTTCAAGTGACTCTCTACCTTTTTTCAATATTTTTCCAAAGAACTCTTCAAAGTCAATATCATCATCTGCTACAACAACTGCTTCTGCTGCTACATCCTTTATAACAGTAAGTATGGTACCTTCTACAGGCTTTAATACTGCATTATATGCTGTCTTTGCACTGCTATCAAGAGCATACGCAAAATCTCTAACTGTAATTTCATCTAAGTTTTCAGTGTACTTGGCAAACCCTCTAAAAATTTGAGATAAGATAACACCAGAGTTTCCTCTAGCACCCATAAGGCAGCCCTTAGACATGGTATTAACAAGTTCTTTTAATGTAGGTTCTTTTAGTGCAGTTATATCTTCAACAGCTTTACTAATTGTCAGCGCCATATTAGTACCAGTATCACCATCTGGGACAGGAAAAACATTTAGTTTATCCACTACATCACTGTGTTCTTTCAATACTAACGCACTCTGCGCCAACATTCTAAACAATAACTTTGCATCAACAATATTAATTTTCAAACTTATCCTCCTAAACTACGACTGCACGCGCACGCCTTCGATGTTGATATTTACCTTAGCCACATCCAGCCCAGTCTGTTTTTCCACGCTGTATTTTACACTTGAAATTGTATTCTCAGCAACAGTAGAAATCCTTGTGCCAAACTCTACAATAACAAACAGATCAATAATGAGACCTTCTTCACTTTCTGTTACCTTGACACCTTTTGATAACTGTTCCCCCTTTAAGAGCCTAACAAATCCATTGATTTCTGATTTTGATGCCATGCCAACCAAGCCATATGACTCAACAGCACTTTGTCCAATAATTTGTGTGATCGCCTCTTTGCTAATGATTATATTTCCAATTTCATTGCTTATGTTTATTGTCATATCTCATCTCCTCTATGTATTCGCATTTATAATAACATTTTCAGTGTAAGAATTATTCTTAGCACCATTAAGATCAAATTTATATTCATCAGACACTAGATCATTGACACTTACTATATCAAACTCTAGTTCTCTTTTTATCCTGCTCTTGAGCCTATATATCATATTTTGATGTTTTTTTACTTCCTTAGATTCACCCATTACTATGACATCAATTTTATGTTCACAGGCAAATTCGCTGAGTTTATCAACTATGTCACCAGCCTTAAAAACATGCATGCTAGCTCCATATTCTGCAGAAATTTCAAACAAAAAATCAAGAGCATCAGAACCTTTAAATTCACCAAAATACTTCCAATTGTCCTTTATGACGTGGACAACATAAACTTCATCAGTTGCTGAATCCTTGAGTAAGTTAGCTTTTTTTAATAATCTCTCACATGCCTTCTGCTGAGTTACGCAAACCATGATACGCTTTTTTGCCATAGGCACCTCCTAACAAGTATATTATACTACTAATTATGAAATCATACAAGTTAAATGTAACTAGAGCATATCAGCAAGTTCTTTGAGATTTTTCTTCTCTTTTACCAGAATTTCCTCTTTTGTCAAAAGTGCCTGACTAACCATTTCTTCAATGTCCAGACTGGCTTCAGCATCTGCTATATCCCAGAGCTTAGGCTTTGTTGCCACTCTATCTGGCAAAAATACAGTACAGCAGTCTTCAAAGGGAAGAATTGACGTTTCATATGTCCCAATCTGCTTAGAAATATTGACGATGTCTATCTTGTCAAATGCAATAAGTGGTCTAAGAATCGGTATATTTGATGTATCTGTTGTGACAACAATACCCTCTATTGTCTGAGAAGCTACTTGCCCAAGTGATTCTCCTGTTATAAGAGCCTGTATACTATTATCTTCTGCAATCTTATTGGCTATTCGAACCATAAATCGCCTTGATAAAATTGTCATGAATCTATCAGGTGCTTTCTCATGGATTTCCTCTTGAACTTTTGCAATGTTGACCATGTGAATTTTAAGTTCACCTATGTACTTACAAAGGTCCTCTGCAAGTTTTACAACCTTGTCTCTAGCCCTTTCACTGGTATATGGATAGCTGTAAAAATGAACTGCCTCTAACTTCATACCACGCTTTGCCATCATAAAGGCACTGACAGGGCTATCAATCCCACCAGATAACATGAGAAGTCCAGTACCACTGCTACCATACGGAATACCACCCAAACACTTGTGTGCACCAACAAATACATATGCCCAGTTTCTAATTTCAACTTCTAGTATAATATCGGGATTCTTTACATCAACCTTAACTCCCTCTACATTTTTAAGCACTGCTGCACCAACGGTGCTAGAGACTTCAGGCGACTTCAACGGAAAGGACTTATTAGACCTTCTTGATTCTACCTTGAAGGTAAGATGCCCCCTCTCCTTTACAACCTTCTGCATTTTTTCCACTGCTGCATTACAAATTTCCTTGATGTCAAGCTCTGTCTCCACTACTTCAGAAAAAGAGACAATGCCAAAGACTGTTTTTACCCTTTCAAAGACAAGTTCTTCATCAACTTCATCATAGTCCACAAAAATTCGTCCATGAACTTTTCTTATTTCAGCAGATTTCACATCTTCTAACTTTAATCGTATCCTTGAGTGAAGTCTATTGATAAATCGGTCTCTATTTTTTCCCTTTATCGATATTTCACCATATCTAATAAGTATCTTCTTCCTCATTTGATTTTCTTTACTTCCTTTATAATTTTTTCTGAAGCTCTTATAAATGAATCAATGTCTTCCATTGTAGTATACCTAGAAAAACTGATTCTGATAACGCCCTCCTGATAGTCTTCTGGAAGGGATATCGCCTGTAGTACTCTCGATATTTTTTTGGATTTAGAGCTGCAAGCTGAACCTGATGACAAGGCAATTCCCTCTACCTCAAAAGCGTGAAGGAGTACTTCCGATTTTAGATTTTTGTATGCAAGAGAAATAATGTGCCTACACAGATTATCAGTACTTATGACAACTGGTCTTATAAAATCAGAAGAAGATGCATAGTCATATATTTTACTGTAAAACACTGAAGCATTATTATAAAACTCATTCATGTTGCCAAGTGATATTGCCACAGCTTTAGCCATAGAGGCAATAAGGGGAATATTCTCTGTACCAGCTCTCTTTAATCCCTCTTGACTTCCCCCAATAAGGATGGGTTCTACAACATTCACGTTTTTTGCATAGAGAAAACCCACACCCTTTGGCCCATGAAATTTATGTGCTGAAGCTGTCAAAAAGTCAACGCCAAGTTCTTGAGGTCTAACACTCAACTTACAAACAGCTTGAGTAGCATCTGTATGAATATATCCTGTATACGAAACTTCTCGGAGTCTTTTGGAAATTTCTGCAATATCTTGTATGGTAGAAATTTCATTGTTTACAAGCATTATGCTGACAAGTGCTGTCTTGTCATCAACTTTGGAAATCAGTTCATCAATATCAATGAGTCCAGAACTATCAACTTTGAGAACAACAAGTTCATACCCCTGTGATTCCAGATACTTAGCTGGTGCATAGACAGAAGCGTGCTCTATCTCCGATAAGATAATTTTGTTCTTTCCCCTCCGTTTTCTTACACTAGAAAAGACCATATTGTTTGCTTCTGTTGCACCAGAAGTGAAGATGATGCTCTTTTCATCACAGCCCATAGCAGCAGCAATAATTTTCCTAGATGTTGTAAGCGCCTTTTCAGCGCTTACCCCCATACTGTGAAGTGATCCTGCATTGCCATACACTTCAGTCATGTACTTTGCTGCAATTTTCTGAGCTTCATCATACACCCTTGTTGTTGCAGCATTATCTAAGTATATCACTACTTGTTTACCAACTTTCTGATGTAGTCATTTAATTCAGAAATCTGCACTCTCTCCTGAAGCATTGTATCTCTATCTCTGACAGTAACAGCACCATCATCTAAGCTGTCATAGTCATAAGTCACGCAGAATGGTGTACCAATTTCATCGTGTCTTCTATACCTCTTTCCAAGTGAACCAGCATCATCATAATCTGCTTCAAACTCATCATTTAGCATCTTAAATACTTCTTTTGCCTGTTCAGAAAGCTTCTTAGCCTGTGGAAAAACAGCTACCTTATACGGTGCAAGTTTTGGATGTAGTCTAAGTACAATTCTCTTGTCATTTTCAAGCTCTTCTACATCATAAGCATCAATCAATACAGAGAGAAGAAGTCTCTCAACACCAACAGAAGGCTCTACAACATAAGGAATGTACCTTTCATTTGTCACAGGGTCAATATACTCCTGTTTTACGCCACTGTGCTCTTGGTGTCTAGTGAGGTCAAAGTCTGTCCTAGAAGCTAAGCCCCAAAGCTCTCCCCAACCAAATGGGAATAGATATTCAAAGTCACTTGTTGCATTAGAGTAGTGTGATAATTCTTCCTGAGAGTGGTCTCTTATCCTAATATTTTCTTCTGAAAGTCCCAGTTCTAATAGCCAGTTCTTGCAAAAATCCTTCCAGTATGCAAACCACTCTATTTCAGTACCAGGTTGACAGAAGAACTCTAACTCCATCTGCTCAAATTCCCTTGTCCTAAAGATAAAGTTACCTGGTGTAATTTCATTTCTAAATGACTTACCAATCTGAGCAATACCAAAAGGCACTCTCTTTCTACTTGCTCTCTGCACTGCTTTAAAGTTGACAAATATTCCCTGTGCAGTTTCAGGTCTGAGGTATATTTCTGTTGAAGAATCTTCTGTTACGCCTTGATGTGTCTTAAACATGAGGTTGAACTTCCTAATATCTGTAAAATTCTTCTTGCCACAACTAGGACACTTGATGTCTGATGAGTTGATATAATCTAGAAGTTCTTCATCACTTAGCGCCTCTACAACCATTGTTTCGCCTTTTTCAGCTATATAGTCCTCTACTAAATGGTCTGCTCTAAACCTAGACTTACACTCCTTACAATCCATCAGTGGGTCGCTAAATCCGCCTACATGACCAGAAGCTTCCCAAATTTTAGAATTCATCAGTATTGCTGAGTCAAGACCTACGTTTAAGTCATTTCTTGTGACGAATTTCTTCCACCACAAATCCTTGATATTTCTCTTGAGCTGAACACCAAGCGGAGCATAGTCAAAGGCATTTGACAAGCCACCATATATATCAGAACCTGGGAAAATAAAACCCCTATTTTTGCAAAGTGCAACAACATCCACCATTGTTTTATCTGTATTCTTCATAATACCTCCATTTACCTAAATAACTATACTTATAAATTCTCTAAATAATTGTTTTCTAAAGCTCATTGTAACATAGATGTGGCTAGAATTCAAAGTTTAGACTTAAATAATATTTTTGCTAGCCAGCTGACAGTTTTTAAACGGTTTTTATGATAACTTTATCTGAATTTCCTAACCTCAAAAACGAGCATCCGTGCTCATTTCTCGTTAAAAAACGTCATGTTTTCCCACGAAAATAATATACAATTTAATTCTAAACCGCAATATCAAATACAACTAATTACAAAACTGAATTGCAAATCACATACCTTAAGCAACAAAACGAGGGTATATATGATACAAAAGCGATAAATATACCAATAGCTTTACTAAATAGTGAAACTCTTTAAGCATTAATACAAACAATCCTTATATTGTAATTGTATCAGATTACGGCACTGAAGAAAATACAAAAAATTCCCAAATCCCCCTTAAAATTGTATTGTATAAAATCACAGAAAGTGATAATATATAGGCGTGTTTTAGAAGAAACATAACAATTTTACAATTATTATAATCGGAGGAAAATATGCACAAAAAATTATTTATTCCTGGACCAGTTGATGTAAGAGAGGATGTACTACAAAAAATGGCTACACCTCAAATCGGTCACAGAACAGCAGAAGCTACTGAACTTCAAAAGAGCATTTCTGAGAGAATGCAAAAACTGATGTACACAAAGAATGATATCATTTTAAGCACAAGTTCAGGTAGTGGACTTATGGAAATGGGTATCAGATGTCTCACTAAGAAGAGAGCTGCTGTTTTCTCTATCGGAGCATTTGGTGACAGATGGTTCAAAATGGCAACAGCTAATGGAGTTCCTGCTGATAAATTCAAATCAGAACTTGGAAAACCAACTACACCTGAAATGGTAGAAGAAGCTCTAGCTACTGGAAAGTACGATTTAATTACAGTTACTCACAACGAGACTTCTGTAGGCATGATGAACCCTGTAGGTGAAATTGCTAAAGTTGTTGCAAAATATCCTGATGTTATGTTCTTAGTAGACTCTGTTTCTTCACTTGGTGGGGTTAAAATACCTTGTGATGAATGGGGCATTGACATGCTAATTACATCAACTCAAAAGTGTTTAGGTCTACCTGCTGGTCTTGCTATAGCATCTGTATCTGACAGAGCATATGAAAAGGCTAAAACTGTTGAAAACAGAGGTCTATACTTTGACCTAGTATCTGTTGTAGACAAGGCTAGAAGCAAGTATCAATACCCTTCAACTCCTTCACTAGCTCATATGTTTGCACTAGACTATCAGCTAGAGTATATCCTAGAAAAAGAAGGTGCAGAGAAGAGATTTGAAAGACATCTTGAGATGGCTAAAGTTGCTAGAGAATGGGCTAAGAAACACTTTGACCTAATAGCTGATGAAAACTACCTTTCAAACACTTTAACTACTGTTAAAAACACAAAAGAACTAAGTGTTGCAGGATTAAATAAAGAACTTGCTAAAAGAGGCTATATGATTTCAAATGGATATGGCGACCTAAAAGAAAAGACTTTCAGGATTGCACATATGGCTGACACACAAATGGACGAACTAAAAGAACTTCTTTCAATTATTGAAGAAATCTGGGAGTTATAATCACATAAATACATATGCCAGTTTGACTTAAACACCTTCGTATACTAGGCTCATTTATAACTTTTTATCAGTCATTCAGAGACTATGAAATACTACAACACATTACAAGTTATAAGACTCCACGCCTACGGCTCTGAGTGACATAACTTGTTGTGTTGCCTAGTATTTCAAGGTGTGGAATCTTTGATAAAAAGTTTAATTTGTTATTAATACTAATTCAAACTGTTTTTAGGAGGAAAAATGTTAAAAATATTAGCAAATGACGGCATGGATAAAGATGCTGTACAAAAACTCATAGATGCAGGACACTCTGTTGATACAGAGCACTATGAAGGAGAAGAACTTGTCAGTAAACTAAAAGAGACTGATGTTGTTGTAATAAGATCTAAGACAAAAATCAGAGAAGACCTTATTGACAAAGTCAAAGGCTCAACCCTAAAACTCATCATTAGAGCTGGCGTTGGCATTGACAACATTGACCACGTTTATGCTAAAGCTCAAGGAATTGAAGTAAAAAACACACCAAACTCAAGTTCTGATTCAGTGGCAGAACTTACACTAGCTCACATGTTTTCAATAGCTAGACACCTACAAAAGTCAAATGTGACAATGAGAAATGGCGAATGGAACAAGAAAGCATACAAAGGAACAGAATTATCTGGTAAGACACTTGGTCTTGTAGGATTTGGAAGAATCTCTAGGTCACTTGCTAAAAAAGCTTCTGCTCTTGGTATGAACATATGCTATTTTGATATTATTGGCGAAGATAAAAACTGCACAGAGTACAAATTTATGAGCTTTGAAGATGTCCTAAAAAATGCGGACTTTATCTCACTACACATTCCTTTCTTCAAGGAAAAAGGTCCATCAATAACTAAAAAAGAATTTGACATGATGAAAAATGGCGCTTATCTAATAAACTGTGCTAGAGGTGGCGTCGTTGATGAACAAGCTCTTTTAGAAGCACTAGATAGTGGAAAACTTAGTGCAGCAGCACTAGACGTATTTGAAAGTGAACCACTAAAAGACGAAAGAATTTACAAGCATGAAAAGATTTCTCTAACACCACACATTGGTGCTTCAACAAACGAAGCGCAAAAGAGAATAGGAAATGAAACAATTGAAGTTATCAATAATTTCTTTGCATAAGAGCATTTAAAGTAGAGATGTTATAATAATACTAATTTGTGAATATACTTATTCTGACATATTGTCGTTCCCCATGCTAGATTCCTACGTCGAGCCTGTGGCTCTCCTCTGAATGACAGTATGGGGCAGCAAATATATTTTTACTATAAGTTAGACTTTTTTGAACAATTTTTAGTATTTCATAAGCTCTGAATGACAGATTAAAGATTTGTTTTAAGAATAGCATAAGAATAATTAATAATTTTGATAATAATATAATAATAAAGGAGAATAAAATGGCTGTAGTAAGACCTTTTAAGGCACTAAAACCAAAAGCTGACCTAGTTGATAAAATCGCTAGTCTACCTTATGACGTAATGAACAGACCTGAAGCAAAAGAAATGGCTAAGGGAAATCCATACACATTCCTACACGTAGTTAGACCTGAAATTGATGTTCCAGATGATATGGATATGTATGATGAAGAAGTGTACAAAACTGCTAGAAGAAATCTAGATAAATTTGAGGCTGACGGACTACTAATCGAAGATGAGTCACCTAGATTTTACATCTACAGACAGCTAATGTTTGGCAGAGTTCAAACAGGACTAGTTGCTTCTACTTCAATTGATGACTACATGAATGACATCATCAAAAAGCATGAATTTACTAGACCAGTGAAAGAGCAAGATAGAATCAACAACTTTGATTACTGTGATGCAAACACAGCACCTATCTTCTTGACTTACAGAAAGAATGACCAAATCACAAACATCATCAATGAGTGGATTAAGTTCAACAAGCCAATCTACAACTACATCTCTGAAGATGATATTACTCATATCGTTTGGGAAATCACTTGCCCACATGTCAATGGCGCAATTGAAAACCTATTCAAAGGTGTAGACTACCTATACATTGCTGATGGACACCACAGGTCTGCTTCATCTGTAAAAGTTGGACTAAAGAGACGTAAAGACAATCCAAACTTCACTGGTGACGAAGAGTTCAACTACTTCATGTCAATTATTTTCCCTGATGAAGACTTATTTATCATGGACTACAACAGGGTAGTAAAAGACTTAAACGGAAACTCATCAGAAGAATTTTTAAACAAAGTATCTGAAAAATTTGACGTTGAAGTTAATGAAAATCCTGGACACTACAAGCCTACTAAGGCAAAAACTTATGGTATGTACCTAGATGGCAAGTGGTATAAACTAACTGCAAAAGAAGGTATCTTCAATCCTGATGATGTAGTAGAAAGACTTGATGTATCAATTCTTCAAAACAACTTACTTCAACCAATTCTTGGCATAGAAGACCCTAGAACTGACAATAGAATAGACTTTATTGGTGGTATCAGAGGATTAGAAGAGCTTGAAAAGAGAGTTGATGAGGGTGGATTAAAAGTAGCATTTAGTATGTACCCTACTACAATGGATGACTTACTTGCAATAGCTGATGCTGGCAAGGTAATGCCTCCTAAGTCAACTTGGTTTGAACCAAAGTTGAGGTCAGGGTTGTTCGTTCATAAATTAAGCTAGTTACAAAAAATGGTGTAGATTTTTATCTGCACCTTTTTGATTAATATAGTATAATAACTCTATACTAAACTAATTTTTTTTACTTTAGTCTAAGATTCCACGCCTTGAAACACTAAACAAACCACAAAAATATTGTCACTCAGAGCCGAAGACGTGGAGTCTTGATATTTTTAAATGTTTTGTAGTGTTTCATAGCCTCTGAATGACAGACTAAAAATTTTACCTGAGATTAGTATTAGTTACTGCATAAAATCTTTATTTAAAAAGGTGTAGATTTTTATCTGCACCTTTTTTGTTTGATACACTTCGCTTCGATAACTTTAGGCTTTAGCGCTAGAGTTTTACAAAGCAACCCTTTGGTCGATTTATCGACCTTGGGGTGTGCCACATTACTTATTTCCTTAATTGTTTTATCTAAAACAACAATTTTTTTAATTACTGTAATTCACTGAGTCTCTCATCAACGAAATAATATTATTTAAGAAAATTAATGTACCTAGATAGAACAACTGCTAATTCAGCTCTTGAAAGCATTTCAGTTGGAGCAAGATTATTGCTACCTCGTCCTATAATAAGTCCCTCTGTAACAGCCCAGTTCAAGGCATCAAATGCATATGTTGAAATCATATCAACATCTGAAAAACTATTGACTCTTTCAGATAGTTGTATTGGTTTTTCTTTCCATTTTGTATACCGATATAACATTGTTACCATTTCCTGTCTACTTATAATTTTATCAGGTTTGTAGTTTATACCATATCCTTTGACAATATTGTTAAACTCACCCCAATTTATTGAATCAAAATAATACTTTTCATCTCCTACATCTTTAAAAGAATTGCTATTTCCAGTTACATTATCACCACTATGCCTATGTATTGACGTTATCATCATACCTCTTGTGACTGGTTGTAAAGGGCTAAACTCGTCAATACTAGTTCCACCTAAAATATTGTTAGCGTATGTCTCTTTCACTGAGTCATAAAACCAATCTTTGCTATCAACATCCATAAAAGGTAGGTTATTACCATTTCCCTCAGGATTTTCCCCCTCATCATCAATGTTTTCTTCGATATCTTCATCCACGCTTTCGTTATCATTTTTATTATTTTTATTTGTATTATTCTGTTTTTCTTCTCTTAAATATGGTAGTACTTCAACAGTTGTAGGAAGCCTTAATTTATTGTAATTTGAAGAGTGTGGCAAAAATTCAATTTGATATTGACTATTTCCAACTTTGTTTAAAAAGCATGACTCATCTATAAACTTCCAAGTTCCAAGCTCTGAATAAGGAAGTCTCACATCAACTAGTGACTGATATTGCCACGCTTTTATATTCATAGGAGGAGTAATATCTAAATCAGCTTTTTTAATAGTTACAACTATTTCCTTACTTGCTTTATTATACTTTTCAGTTTGATCTGGTACAAAAATAATAAGCGCTTTATATGTACCTACATTTATAGCATTTTCTGTATCATAAGATATTGACCATGAGCCACTTATTTCGTGCCCAAGTATATCTTTACTTTTAGGTTTAATGTTTTCTAATGTTACAGCTAGTCCATCATACACTTTTTGAAAGTCATCAACGTCAATATGTGATGTGATTGTTTTCTCCAAAATATATTTTTTGCCTTTTTCAAAGGTCTTATCAGAATTAACTGCCTTTATAAAATCACCATCTCCTTTACTTATCCAATATAAGTAAGGCAAATCCCATTGAAACTCTGGCAAGTGATCAAATGCAACAAAGGAAGGTTCTGTGCCATCAAATATACAATCAGAAGATAACTCTTCATAATCATCTATTTTACAATTACTCCTATTTAATAAGTTGATATAATCTTGATTCTCACACTCATAGAACATACATGAAAAACCAAGTACCTCATTAGTATTCCATGAAGATATATCATGACTAAAAGCTGTTGCACCTTCAAACATTGAAGTCATATCAGCAACTTTTGATGTATCCCAAGAGGAAATATCTCTATTAAACTTAGAAGCATTTAAAAACATATAGCTCATATCTTCAACATTTGATACATCCCAATTTGATATATCGCCATTAAATGTAAAACCATCTTCAAACATTCCTGACATATCTTCAACTTTTGATACATCCCAATTTGATAAATCTTGATTAAATTTAATAGCCCCTGCAAACATTCCGCCCATGTCTGTTACATTCGATACGTCCCAATTTGATATATCTTGATTGAATTCTTCTGCTTGAGTAAACATATTTGCCATGTTTTCAACATTTGACACATTCCAATTTGATATATCTTGATTGAATTTATAAGCCCCTCCAAACATATTAAACATATTTGTTACATTTGATACATCCCAATTTGATATATCTTGATTAAATACGGTTGCATATTCAAACATTCCACTCATATCTGTAACATTGCTAGTGTTCCATGGTAAATCTTGGTTGAATTTTCGAGCGTTATAAAACATAAAAGACATATTTGTTACATTAGATGTATCCCAGTCCGATATATCTGAATTAAACAGATTGTTATCATTAAACATGCTACACATATTTACTACGTTAGAAACATCAACTTTTTTCTGAAAAAAGACTTCTGCTGCTGATAGATTAGAAAAGAAATACGATGAATCTGAAGGTAATTTTATAGCCCCATCTTCATCTCCATTAAAAGTTATTGTGGAAACAGTTATTTTATGGTATCCATCTTGATACCAGGCATAATTACCCCCATAATTGTCAGCAAAAGTTAATTCAGGATGTATCGTATCATTTACTTTTTTGGCAAGTTCTATCCACTTATCTCTACTTATCGTTCCAGTACCTGTAACTAAAATAGATTTAGAATCTTTATCATAAGAAGCTAAAACTCCACCATCATCAGAAAGTTTAAAGGCTGTAAAACTTTCCACATCTGCAAATACAGGTAAAAATAAAATAGAAGCTACAAACACAAGCACTAAAAAGCTTCTTTTAACGATAAAAAATTGTCTCATAAAAAATACCTCCAGATAAAAATATTATGCAAGTTGATTATTTAGACACAACGCCATCTTACATAGATATCGACATTTTCTTTACTATTTTTAAATAAAATAATTCCCTTTTTCATTCCCTACAACTTATCAAACTGCTCCATAAACATCTTTGCTAGTAGGATATTCCCCTTTTCGCTGAGGTGGAGTCCATCTAAATAATATTCTGATATGTCTTCCACCATATACTCTGGCATGAGTGTTCTATAGTCAATAAACTTTAGCTTAGAAAACTTGGCAAAGTCTCTAAGCCACGCTGAGTACTCATCGGTCATCTCCTGTATTTTATCGTAATTTGGCAGTCCTAGCCACTTCTCGCTGATATAAGAGGTATCCACTCTTACAACGCTGGCAATAATTGGCGTTATCTTATTTGCTCTGGCATGATTGACCATAGCCATGAGATTGGACTTTAATACACCTAAATCTGCTTCACAGATTAGGTCATTGCCACCACCCATTATATGAACAAAGTCTGGCTGTTCAGCTATGACATCTTCTCTAAAACGAGAGAGCATGCCTGCTGTTGTATCTCCATTAATCCCCTTATTGATGCACTCTATTCCTGTCTCATCAGAAATGATACTCGTCCAAACCTTTGGTCTAACAATACCATAGGCATATGTTAAACTATCACCCATAAATACTATCTTCATATGATACCTTTCTCCAAATTACTTTATCATGCTCATAAGAACAGGATAAAAAACATCCTCTTTCAAGACATCTTCGTATTTTTTACTCTTCTCAAGTACAAGCTGTTCAAGAGCTTCTACAGTATAAATTTCCCTATCATCTACCATGCAAATCCTAGCAATATACTCTAATAATTTGATATACACATCTGCATAGGAATAGTTTTTTCTCATGCGAAACTCTCTATATACAAAGTAGCCAAAATCCTCAAGAATTGGCCTTGATACTGTCTTATACTTCTTATAGTCAATGCCAAATCGGTAAAGCTTTCTGACATCAAGGGATAACAACTTTTGCATAAAGTACATTTCAGATTCATCACCCTCTATAATATAGTCAAAACCATGAACATTCCTACACATTCTTATGGCATGGTTATATCCCATTTGATAGTTTCTGTCAATGACTTCTTTGTTGTAAATAATGGTTCTTCCCAAATCTTTTTCAGGGATAAATCGGATGACATTAGCACCATAGTCTTCATAGCTATGTCCAGTTTTTAATCTAATTTCAATAATATCTTCATAGCCCCTATCAGCAAGCATATTGGTAGGCGTATTATTATAAAACCCACCATCAAGGTAGTACTTGCCATGTAGTTTTATCTTCTTAAAGACAGGAAGATAAGCAGTGGCAACAAGATAATCTGGTAGTGTACCTTGAGGCATGTCAGAGAGCATGATTTCTTCTATCCTCTTATCAGTCAGGTTAATAGTGACAAGACCAAATACAGCCCCTTCCTCTCTTAGCGCCTGCTCATCAACATTGCTATTGATCATATTGACTAATGGCTGAATATCAATTCCATTTTGATGAGCTAAATCTAACATCCCCTTACCTATGTCAAATATGCTCACATCATCTAAGTCCATTTTAAGTGCACGCTCCAGTTCCTCATTATCTACATCAAAGACATCAGAGAGTTCAAAGTCATGCCACAAATCATACAGTGTCTTAAAGTTATTAGACACAACAAGACCACCATTTAAAGCACCAATAGAAGTACCACAAACACCACTGAACTTCACACCTTCATCATGTAACCCCATGATGACGCCAGCTTGATAGGCACCCTTAAACCCTCCTCCTGATAAGGATAAAGCATAGGTTTTTTCCTTATTAATCATAAATCTTCCTTCCTGATTATATTTGTTTTAATAGGATTTAAACTAAATCCATATAGAGAGCATGGACAAAATGGCAATACCTGCTGTTTCAGTGCGAAGGATTCGATTACCGAGTGTGATAGGCCTTGAAACACTCTTTAAAGCCTCTCTCTCCACATCAGAAATACCACCCTCTGGACCAATGATAACAGCAATTGACTTAGATGCTGTTATCTCTTCACATAGGTCAACTACAGTATTAGACCTCTCCTCCTCATCAAGACATAAGACAAGGTCAAAGTCACCAAGAACTTCTATCATTTCAGTAGAACTCAATGCTCTAGACACCTCTGGAACAAGAAGTCTCTTTGACTGCTCTGCTGCAGAAAGAGAAATCTTGTTGAGCCTTTCTATAAGGGAGTCAGAAGATTTTTTTATCTTCTTAATAGATCGCTCCATATCAACTGGAACAATTTGGTACACACCACATTCTACGCATTTTTGTACAATTAAATCAAGCTTTTTGTGCTTAGGACTACCTTGAAAAATGGTAACTTTTGCACGTAGCTCTCTGTCAATATCCACTATATCAAGAACTTTGCAACAAACTTCCCTTTTAGAAACAGATACAATTTCAGCAATACACTCTTGTCCATCACTAGTAACTAATTCTATCTGATCCTCTGACTTTAGCCTAAGAGATTTAGATATATGACTAACTATATTCTCATCATCTATAACAATTTTGTTGCCTACATCTAAACCACTATCCTCAATAAAAAACCTATTCATCTTTTAACCTAAATGAAAGGGCGCACCAGCCATTTTCTTCCCATTCATCAGAAAGCTCGTAACCCTTTGAAAGTAAATCATCTAACACTTCTTCTCTTCGCTCAGAGATGATGCCTGAAACAATAAAAATTCTGCCATCTAAAAGTCTTGGTTTGACACTTTCAGCAATATCCATGATGACATCAGCTATGATGTTTGCTACCACAATATCAAACTGTTCTACATTGTCATCTACAGATGAAACGACCTCAATCACAGAAGAAAGTTCATTCTTTTCTGCATTTTCTTTGGCAATAGCTACAGCATTTTCATCAATATCAAAAGCTAAACATCTACTTGCTCCAAGTTTTGCAGCTACTAGAGATAGTATACCACTACCACAACCCATATCAAAAACACGATCTCCTGATTTGATATACTTATTAATCAGTCTAGCACACATAGAAGTAGTCTCATGATTTCCTGTCCCAAAGGCGCCACTTGGGTCAATGTCTATAATGCTGTCACCTATAACAGGACTACAGTCTTCCCATGAAGGACAGACAAGCACCCTATCACAAATATAAAAAGGCTTAAAGTACTTTTTCCACTCATCTTTGTATTTAAAAGGATCTGTTTCGCCAATGAAAAACTCAACATCATCCACTTCAATAAATTCTGGCTTATAAATAGTGAAATATCTCTTTAATGTATTGATAAACTCATCTTTTTTCTCTGGCTCAAGATCAACAGAAACTTTGACAACAATATCATCGTGTTCAAAAGGAAGAACATTATCATCTGCATAATCCCAACTCTTTTCATCATCAGATAGTTCAGCTATAATGTTGGGGTCTTCTACCACTAACTCATAAATATCAAGGTCGTAAAATGCCATTGTTGCCGCTTCAACGATGTCACTTTTTGACCTTATTCCCACTTCATACCACATATTAGATACCTACTTCCTCATTAAGTCCTTGTGCATACCAAAATCTACTACACTCTGTCTCTTGTTTTCCCTTGCACGAAACTGTTTTCTCAATTCTTTCCTATTACGTTCTAAAAGCCTAAACCAAATAAAAAGAATAAGTCCTATCTTAAATAGCAACCAAAACCACCAGACAAATTTTTCCCATGTAGTCAGTTCCCTATTCTCTTCGATCTCAGCTTCTCCAATAAAAGTATTCTCCATAATAGATAGCTGTGGATACAGGTCAACAACTGCAATTTCTTGTCCATTTTTGCTCAGTCTCATAATGCCTACTTTTGACCGTTTCTTTATGCTCTCAGCATCTCTATTCATTATTTGTACTGTTTTATTGACAGCCGTTTGAACGGTCTCATCAGCTTTTAACACAAGGGTAATTCTCTTTGAACTGATCACATTGACAACTTTTTCCTCTTCTCCCTCAGTGACCTTAATTGTATCAACAACTTCACCCTTGTCAACGACATTGACAATATGTAGATTGGCTTCTCCATTATATAGTAGATGCTTGTTGTCAGCATAGCACTGAATTGAACCAGAAGGTGAATAATTTATAGCAATCAGCTCCTTGTCATTGACAATTTTAAAGCTAGCACATATTGAAGTTCCTTCCTTTAGGGTGGAAACTTTTATCCCCTTTACATCCTTATCATAAAAGCTATACTCATCTTCTCCCTCTTTGTACTTACCTGCATCAACCTGCAAAAGCAAATTGGGATTGAGCATTCTCTCTCTGGGGCTGGTCTTTTTATTAGTAACAGGTATCACGTGAGACTTAGAAGACATTACGTCATAGTAGTCCTTGTACTTTATGAGCTCCCTAAAGAGAATACTAATATCTTTTAAACTAGTATACTGATTTGGCGCTGTATTCAAATAGGGTGATACAAAATTTGTATTCGTCATTCCCAGTTCTTTTGCTCTAGTATTCATCTTTTCAGTAAATGAAATATCACTGCCACCATCGGACTCTACAAGCACCTTAATTGCATCATTAGAACTTGTAAAGTTAATAGCATATATCAAGTCAATCAGTTTAAACTCTTCTAAGCTGTTTACCCCTATGCTATTTCCAGCGGGTGCTTTAAAAGCATCTCTTGCAGTGATAACATCATCTGAATTATGACTCTCTAACATTAATAGAGAAGTCATCATAGTGACCATTCGCCCCATAGGTATTCTATTATTCTCATTTAACGCACTCATAGTAAGAGATGACTTATAATCAATGAGAATATGGTCATATTCTCTTGGTTTAAAGTTCTTTATCACAAAGGAAGATTCTTGAATATCACTAGAAGCATTTTCCTCTGCTTTGTTAACCTCTGCATCATTGTTTTCTACATTTACATTTTCTGTTGTAACAGATTTTGAACTTGATGCATCTGCAATACTAATATGCGAACCTGAAAGACACAGGGATAATATCATGGCAATCAATAGGTATTTTCTGCTCTTGCTCATTTACTCTTCTCCTATATAATCTCACATAAAATAGAATTTGAAATATCAAGACCTCTATTTATAAATTGAAGTCTCCCCCCTTCAAAACTCATCAATTTAAGTTTTACATACTTCTCTATCCAGTTTAAATACACTTCATCATCTACTATCTTATACTGTGACTTAAGTACACTATAATCTACTCCTTTTACCTGTCTAAGTCCCATGAAAAGTGATTCAACAAAGAGTTCTTCATCACTTAAGCATATTGTATTAGAAACTGGCAGACTGTTATTACTAATCATATCAAAATACCCTTGTAAGGAAGATGTGTTTTCATACCTTGTATCATCAACCTTATAACAAGCAGAAGGACCAAGTCCGAGTGTATCCATATACGCCCAGTAAGAAGAATTGTGAATAGATTTCTTAGCAGATTTCGAAAAATTAGATATCTCGTACCTCTCATAAGCACTATCCCTTAATATCTGCAAAAGATAGGTGTATTCTTCATCCACAAGTTCATCAGATTTAGGATTTATTTCACCCTTATCTACCCTGTACTTTAACACTGTCTTATTGTCAATAGTTAAGCAGTAAATAGATAGGTGTTCTGGTTGTAGTGACAGGATATCCTCTACACTCTTTTGCAGGACAGAAAGTGATGTATGTGGTAGCCCATACATAATATCAAGACTAATGTTGTCAAAACCAGCTTGTCTAAGCGAATGAAAAGCAAACTGCACTACCTCAAAATCAGCGTGCCTATTTAATAGTTTTAGGGTGTTTACATCTGTAGACTGAACACCCATACTTACTCTGTTAAAGCCGATTGCTTTTATCTCACTAGAAAAATCGTCATCAACATCCTCTGGATTTACCTCAATGGTAATTTCAGGGTCTAGCAGTGTGAACTGCTCTCTAATTGCATCTAGTATATCAGAGAGAAACTCAGTGCCTAGAGAGCTTGGGGTGCCACCTCCAAAGTATATAGAGCGCAGTTTTGCATCACTGTACTTCTGACTAAGAAGTTTTACCTCTTCTATAAGATGCCTAGTAAAAGTCTCCTTCAAATTCTCAGAAACAACAGAGTAAAAAGAACAGTAAGAACACTTAGACCGACAAAATGGAATGTGGACATAGAGGTATGTTTCATTATTTTGATTTAGCATTTAAAACAGTCCTAATAAATTGTGATACTTCTTCTTTTAAGGCTGATATGTCCTTGTTGTTCTCTATGACATCATCAGCTCTCTTTACCTTATCATCAGATGACAACTGAGCACTTATCATCAGTTCTGCAAACTCCTTATCAATCTGATTTCTCTCCATAAGACGCTTTAGCTGTAAATCTCTACTAATGTGTATACAGAGAGTCCTATCACAGACTTTATCAAGTCCAGACTCAAACAGAAGTGGACAGTCAAGAATGATAAAATCCTTAGTTGAGAAGGTAACAGCCTCTTTTATTGCCCCTAGGATAGCTTCCCTAAGTGGGCACTTTAAGAGATTGTCTAGTTTTTGCTTTTCTGCTTCATGAGAAAAGACAATAGAGCCCAGTTTTTTTCTATCGATTTTTCCACTTGATAAGAGTATATCTCTACCAAATGTTTCAGCTATCCTGCCTATAATTTCCTTCTCATCAGTCAACGTTCTTGCCACTTCATCACAGTCAACTATCTGATAACCCTGTTCTCTAAAGAAATGGGAAGCAGTTGATTTGCCAGAGGCTATAGAACCAGTCAAGCCAAGTACTCTTGTCTTATTTTGCCTCATACCAGTTCTCACCAATTTCTATATTGACATCAAGTCTGACCAGTAAATCAAAGCTCTCTGTCATAACACTTACAACAAGGTCTTTTAATTCATCGAGCTCATCTTTATGAGCATCAAATACTAGTTCATCATGCACCTGAAGAATGAGCCTAGACTTTAGCCCTAGTCTTTTAATTTCCCTTGACACATTGACCATGGCAATCTTAATTATATCAGATGCTGCCCCTTGAATAGGAGAGTTCATTGCAATTCGCTTGCCATATTCCCTTGTCATATAATTAGAGGAAGAGAGTTCTGGCACTCCTCTTCTTCTGCCATAAAGTGTTTCAGCATAGCCATGAGTACTGGCAAATTCCCTTAGCCCTTCTAAGTAGTCCCTAATCATAGGATACTGTTCAAAATAACTTTCGATATAGTTCTGCGCCTCATAGAAGCTGATGTCCAAATCTTCTGATAGGCTGTAGCCTCCAATGCCATATACCACGCCAAAGTTTACAGCTTTTGCCCGTGTTCGAAGTTCCTTTGTGACCTCTTCTATCTCAACACCAAAAACCTTTGAGGCAGTAAGAGCGTGAATATCAACATCTTCATTAAAAGCATTGATAAGCTCCTTTGACTGAGATAGGTGAGCTAGTAGTCTTAACTCAATCTGAGAATAGTCTGCAGCAAGAATAAGGTAATCTGACGAGCGAGGAATAAATGCCTTTCTGAGCTTTCTCTGGGCTTCATACCTCATAGGTATATTCTGTAAATTTGGGTTTACACTTGATATCCTACCAGTTGCAGCAACAGTCTGCATAAAATACGAGTGAATTTTGGATGTCTTTTTATTGATGAGTGGCTTTAGCCCATCGATATAGGTAGACTTCATCTTAGTATATGTTCTGTAATCCAGTATCATCTTAATAACTGGGTGTTCATCTATCTTTTTCTCCAGTATATCCTTTGCAGTAGAGTAGCCTGTCTTTGTCTTTTTACCTGGTTTTATGCCAAGGTCTTCAAATAGAACAATGCCAAGCTGTTTTGGTGAGTTGATATTAAACTCCTGACCACAGTTAAAGTAAATATCAGCTTCTAATGTCGATATTACGCTATCAAGTTCCTTTCCTATGGCATTTAACACATCAACATCAATTCGAAATCCCTCAATCTGCATATCAACAAGTAGACTGGCAAGTGGTAGGTCAATATCAGTATAGATATCCATCATCTTCATCTCTGAAATTTTGTCTAATATCAATGCTTCTGTCTTTACAAGGGCATTGATCCTCTGAGAGAGAACATCCTTTACACTCTCTACATCAAGGCTGAGCCCAGACTTCTTACTACTACTTTTCTTATAGAAGTCATCAAGTGCAACAATTCGAACACCAAAGCTCTCATTATACTCATCTGATACGTCATGATTTCTTCTGTTGGGGTCCATGATATAACTGGCAATCTCATAATCATAAAGCACTTCATAGTTTAAAATGTCAAAAGCCCTAAATAGCAACATCACTTTTTTACTATCATGAGCTTTAATTTTTACAGTCTTTCCAGAACTATGACTCCTTATACCTGTCATGACAGATGATATAGCTGATTCATCAAATAAGTGATAACCAGCTCCCTCTTGATATATCATAAGGTAGTTTGCCTTTTTTATCAGTGGGTCGGTATAGTCTCTAATCACTTCAAAGAAAATATCTTCATCAAAGTCAAGCTTTGATAAAAGGTCTGTATCATTTAAAGTGACAGGTAATTCTTCCGTAGAAGGTAGTGATTCTTCTCTCACATCATCCATGTTTAAGGCACTTAAAAAGGTCTTAAATTCATACTTACTGTAGTAATCAAACAGCTCACTCACATTGTCATCAGCTTTTACAAAACTCGTCAAGTCCATATCAAGTGGCACATCAAGTTTTATGGAAGCTAGCTGTTTAGAGAGAAGAGCGATATCCTTTGATGACAATAGCTTTTCTCGCAATTTTTTAGCAGAAATATCGTCTACATGACTTAGAACATTCTCAAGAGTAGCATATTCATCCAATAGTTTGACTGCTGTCTTTGGACCTACACCTGCTACTCCTGGGATATTGTCAGAAGAATCGCCCATAAGACCTTTTAAATCAGTTACTCTATCAGGATATACACCAAGAATCTCGTGAACTCTATCACTGTCATAGAGGCCTTCATTTTTTGTTCCAGCATAGTACATAGTAACCTTATCGCCAACAAGTTGCATTAAGTCTTTGTCACCAGATAGCACGTAAGTCTGGATATTTTTACCACTAAAAAATGCAGAAAGCGTACCTATGATGTCATCAGCTTCATAACCCTCCTTTTCAAGGATTACAATACCCATAGACCTCAAAATATCCTTTATGACAGGAAACTGAAGTCTAAGTTCCTCAGGCATTGGCTTTCTAGTACCCTTGTACTCCTTGAACATCTCATGCCGAAATGTTTTTTTCTTTAGGTCAAAAGATACCACAATATACTCTGGGTTAAAAGAAGAAATCATCTTGTCAAGTGTCTTAATAAATCCGTAAACAGCATTAGTAGGGAACCCATCTTTTGTAGACATGTTTCTTATGCCATAAAAAGACCTATTTAATATGCTGTTGCCATCAATAAGTAGTGCTTTCTGCATTTGTACTTCCTTTATAATATTATATGTTTTTAATTGGTATTAATTCAACACCCATGCTATCATCCAAAGTAGAGCCAAAGGCACGACGTAAGGTTCTAGCATGGGAATTAAATATTATGATTGTTGCAAATACTTAGATTCCTACGTCGATATGCTCCTCTGAATGACATACTGAGAGCTTTGTAAGAAAAAGTATTTGCATTACTTTGTTAGCTCCATAGTATCTCTAGCAATCATAAGCTCTTCATTTGTAGGAACAATAAGAACTTTTACCTTAGAACCCTCTTTTGTAATGAACTGCTCTTTTCCTCTTACATTGTTTGCTTCATCATCAAAATCTACACCAAGGTATTCTAGACCACTCATGATGCTCTTTCTGTTGGCAGCAGAGTTTTCACCAACACCTGCAGTAAAGACAATGACATCAACGCCACCTAGAATAGCAGTATAAGCACCAATGTACTTCTTCACTCTATCATCAAAAATCTTTAATGCAAGAGCAGCTCTCTTGTTGCCATTTGCAGCTTCATTTTCAATATCTCTAAAGTCAGAACTTACTCCTGAAATACCAAGAACTCCTGATTTTTTATTCATCACATTGTCCATTTGCTCAGGGTCTAAGTTTTCCTTTTTCATGAGATAAGTAACAATTGCAGGATCAATATCACCACATCTAGTACCCATAGCAAGACCTTCTAGTGGTGTAAAGCCCATACTAGTAGCAATAACTTTTCCGCCATCAATAGCAGCTAGAGAAGAACCATTACCTAAGTGACAAGTGATCATTTTGATATCCTCAATGTTCTTTCCTAGGATTTCTGCAGCTCTCTTTGAAACATAGCGATGAGATGTTCCATGGAAACCATATCTTCTTACTGCATATTTTTCATAATACTTATAGTCTATTGCATAAATATATTCACTTTCAGGCATAGTCTGATGGAATGCTGTATCAAAAACACCAACCATTGGCGTGTTTGGTAGAAGCTCTTTCATTGCCTCAATACCCATAATGTTTGCAGGGTTGTGAAGAGGTGCTAGTTCAATACACTCTTTTAATTCTTTTAATACATCATCATTGATGATGACAGAACTTGAATACTTCTCTCCTGCGTGAACGACTCTGTGTCCTACTGCATCAATCTCATTGATATCAGTGATTACACCGTGATTTTCATCCTTTAGTGCATCTAGTACAAAGTTTAGCGCTACTTTGTGGTCTTTCATTGGTGACTCAACAACGACTTTGTCCATGCCAGCTTTTTCGTGCTTAATTCTTGACCCTTCAATGCCAATTCTCTCGACTAAGCCACCAGCAAGTTGTTCTTCATTAGTCATATCAATTAATTGATATTTAAGAGATGATGAACCACAGTTAATTACTAATACTTTCATTTTTACCCCCTATATTAATTGGTCACTATATAAGGTTTACGCAAATAATCTGAATTCATATTGACAGAATGCGAAACCAGTGAATATAGTCCTGTTGCCCTAATATCATAATCTGGAACACCTCCAGTTATGTTCTTTTTCTTAATATCTCGATTGAAATTTATCACTGTCTTTGCCCTGTTTTTTGAGGCACACTTTAAGACTTTTTTACCCCTTTCATTCATGGCAAGTACTCTTATATACTCTGAAGAAGAAGCTGACTCTTCACTTGCAAACTCACCATCTATACCAAGCATAATCTGAACAATCTTCCTTGATATGACACTTTCATTGTACCTCTTGGTAGCTGTTTCTCTAATGATGTTAGAAAGTGTCTTGTTGGTATTTGAATTTTTTAACAGCCTATTGACTAAGCCATCTCCAGAATAGTCAAAGTGATTTAACTCTTCTTCTGTGCGAGATAGGATGTTTGCAAAGTAAAAAGGCCCAAAGTCATCTAAATGTGGATAGTTGTTGTCATCAAGTAGCATCTGATATGAATACTCTGGAACAAGCTCTTTAAGGACACTGTAATTTACTAGCTTCCCATGTAAGAGACTTCTTATGTATGTTGCAGAGGCAATGCTAGAGGGATTCATTGAATTGTAATCCTCTCCAATTCTCTTTACAGCATAAAATTCAAAGCCATAAGAGTTGATATAGCTTTGCTTTATATAAGCTAGAGCAAGGGTATCATTGGACTTTATTTCAATGTCAAAACCTAAAGCTTGGAGCGCCTTCATTGATGAAACAGCATAGCTATACCCCTCTCCTAAATAGTACTTTACACTTTGATTATAATCTTCAGAGTAGAGCATAGTATAAGCTAGGTTTTCCAACTTGTCAATGTCACCAAGTTCTGTGCCAAAGGCAAGTCTATTGACACCTAAATCACAGAGTATCTTCATACTAGAAGCAGCAAATATATCCGCACTTTGGACAGCATATACTGCTGGTAATTCCACCACTAAATCAACGCCACCCTTTATGGCAACTTCAGCTCTCTTCCACTTATCCAAAATAGCAGGATGACCTCTCTGAACAAAGTTACCACTCATGACAGAGACAATGACAGCATCTCTGTCATGGCTTTTAATTGAGTCAATTAGATGCTCATGGCCATAGTGAAAGGGATTAAATTCAGATACTACACCATAAATATTACTCATGATTCTCCATATCAATCACTTCTTCTGCTACCCCCTCATCAATGAGCTCCTCTTCAATTACTACAGGTTCATTGACATAGGTCTCTTCAGGATAGTTATTTGCCTTGATGACATTTTCAGACTGGTTTTTTGCCCTAATAATACTCTCTCTAAACTCTTGAAAGGCATCTCTGTTCTTTAGCACTCTCTCATGCTGAACTGCTAAACCATTTTCCAATGTGTAGTATAAATCATCAATTTTTTTGATAAAGTCCTCTCTCAGTGTTTCTGCTTCCATTCTAGCCTTTCCAATTGATTTTTCAAGGCTTAAAATCTTTTCTTCTACAAAGTCATAAGTATCATCTACCATTTGAGCGCTGTCTTCACTGGCAACCCTAAGTTTTTCCTGACCTGCTAGTGTAGCTCTCTCAATAATTTCCTCTTTTTCTTCGTTTGCCCTCTCTGTTATTGTGTGAGAATCAATGAGTTGTCTAGCTTTTTCTTCAGCATTAGCAATGATTACATCTGCTTTATTTTCAGCTTCTTCCACTACTTCACTTGCTCTTCTAATTGCATCATTTTTTATCTTGTCTCTTTCTTCATAGACAACAGATGCTTGAGAAATAGAATCTGGAAGCTCTCTTCTGAGTTCGTCCATTATGCTTCGGAACTCTTCTTTAGGAACCATTACATTTTTGGTAAACATAACTTCCTTTTTGTCAACTACTAATTCTTCAAGGTCCTGAAGGAGTTTATTGACTTTAATTTCCATGTTCACATTCCTTTCTTCTACTAATGAGTAATTCTTCGATATTCTTTGGTACCATTGTACTTATATCACCATTATAACTATTAATCTCCTTTACAAGCGATGAGCTTATATGAGAGTACTTCATGTTTGTCATCAAAAACAAGGTCTCAACATCTGATGAGAGCTGTCTATTTGCCAATGCCATTTGAAACTCTACCTCAAAATCAGATAGAGCTCTAAGCCCCTTGACAATGACTGCATTTTTGGACTTGACGTAATCAACTAGTAGTCCAGAAAAGGAATCTACTTCTACATTGTCAAAAGGACGTACTGCTTCTACGATCATTGCCTTTCTCTCCTCGTGAGTAAAGAGTGGTCTCTTTGAGGAATTAACAGAGACTAGTATAATTACCTTGTCATATAGCTTACTCATTCTCTCGACAATGTCTAAATGCCCATTTGTCATGGGGTCAAAACTGCCAGGATATACTGCTGTTTTCAAGACTTCCTCCTATATATACTAACGCATATTCCGCCATATTTTTTTTCTTTATATAATTCAAGCACCTCTGATTTGTTGGTCAAATCCACCACCTCATCAAAGGGGTGTTCTATGACCAAAAGTGCATTATCAGCTAATTTATCATTACTAATCAATAGATTGATTGGTTCTATTATCAAATTCTTTCTGTAAGGTGGGTCCAAAAAGACAAGGTCACATTTGTCAGTAAGCCTCTGCAAAAAGCTCATAGCTTCGACATTGTGTACAGTAGCTACACTGTCAAAACCCGTCTTTATTAAATTGTCCTGTACAATTTTACAGGCGGTTCTATCCCGATCAACAAAATCACAATAACTAGCACCACGGCTAAGCGCCTCAATGCCAAGACCACCAGAACCTGCATAGAGGTCAAGCACTCTAGCACCTTTGATTTCATATTGTATCATGGAAAACAGCGACTGCTTTACTCTGTCAAGAGTTGGTCTAGTATCCATGCCTTCAGGTGCCTTTAACTTAGCCCCTCTCTTACTACCTGCTATAACTCTCATGTTTAATACCTTTTTCAGCTTTAAAATACTCTATAGCAACTTCTACATCTCTAGTAATAGTATCAACCAGTTCATCAAGGCTCTCAAATTTTACCTCATCCCTTATCTTCTCTAAAAATTCGACCTTTAAGTCCTGACCATATAAATCAGCATCAAAGTCAAAAATATGAGTCTCAACTAAAACTTTCTTTCCACTTACTGTAGGCTTTACCCCAACATTGCTAATAGAAGAATAGACATTGGAATTATAGGTTGTCCTAGTAATATAAACACCATTCTTTGGCAACCTCTTGTGCTCACCTACGTCAATATTAGCTGTCTTAAAACCTAGCTCTCTACCAAGTTTATTACCATGAATTACCCTGCCACCAATAAAGTAATTTCTACCAAGCATCTTGTTGACCTCAGAAATATCCCCTTCCATTAGCCTATCTCTAATATCTCGAGAGGAAATTTTCTGATCTTTGTAGACTAGAAAGTCCACTACTTCAACAGATATGCCATAGTGCTCTTCATTTTCTTTGAGCCATTGAGCTGTTCCCTCAGCGCCCTTTCCAAATCGAAAGTCACCTCCAAGGACAATAGCACATGGACTAAATGTTGTCAGCATTAATGAGATAAAGTCCTCTTTAGAAGTAGCTTTAAGCTCCCTTGTAAACTCTGTAGCCACAAGACAGTCTACTCCTAAATCAGAAAGGACATCTTCCCTCTCAGCATTTTCAAATATGAGTTTATGAGCGCTTTCACCATCTAGTATCTTAGGTATGTTGTTAAAAGTAAACACCACAAAAGAACTACAAGTTGCTTCACTGAGTTCTTTTGCTCGTTGCAATAAGTGGGTATGCCCTCTGTGTAGTCCATCAAATGTTCCTATCGCAAGAACAGCATTTTTATAGTTGCTGTCTATTTCCTTTAAGTCCTTGTATACTTTCAAATATATTCTCCAATATAGTTATATCCTCTTTGTTGTAAGGATTTTATCACCAATACACTCTGCTATCCCTATAAACTGTTCTCCAGAGTATACTGCAAACTTTTTATCACTGTTTTGATAGTCTGAAAATCTCTTTAAATCAACCTTTACTCCATTTAGTATATGCACCCTATGCACATCATCTACTTCAATCTTATCAAGGTGAGAAAAACAGTCATCTAGGCTAATGAGATGTGATGCTACATTCTCTATACTAGTAATTTCATCCTCACTAATAGCATGTTTCAAATCAAAAAAATCACTTTTTGTTCTCTTTAAGGACGTCATAACAGCATATTCAGAAAGCTGTTCAGCCATATCAGAAATCAGTGTTCTAACATACGTCCCCTTTGAACAGGAGACCGTAAATCTAGCCTCTGGGTACCTGTAATCATCTAAACGAAGACTGTAAATAGTGACCTTTCTAGACTTTCTCTCCACTTCAATGCCCTGTCTAGCAAGTTTATAAAGCGGCTTTCCATCCTTTTTAATGGCAGAGTACATAGGTGGGACTTGATCTATTTCACCAATAAACGATTGAAACACTTGTTCTACTTCAGCTCTATCTACCAGTCTTGTTGGTCTTTCTTCCACACTACCCCATATATCAAGGGTATCAGAACTCTTGCCAAAGATAAATCCAGCCTCATACTCCTTTAATCCACCATCCAGAATCTCTATAAACTTCGTTGCCTTTCCAATGGCTACAACAAGTAAGCCCTCTGCTTCAGGGTCTAGGGTACCAGTGTGTCCAACCTTGTACTTTCTAGGTAGAAGTTTCTTTATCGGAAGTAAAGCCTTGTGAGAGCTTACGCCCTTTTTCTTATCAAGCAGTAAAAAGCCTGATAGATTAAAAGTTAACATGTTCTCTGACATAATTAAAAAATCTCTCTAACACCAATTCTTTTGGCTCTTTTATATCAAAACCTGCAGCAGACTTATGACCACCACCACCAAAGTACTCTGCTATCCCAGAAACGTCAACTGTCCCTATGCTTCTCATAGAAACTTTTGTCTGTATGCTTGACACCTTGCTGTTGTAACTCTCTTTAAATATCACTGCAAACTCTACACCATCAACATTTCGAATGTTTTCGACTAAGCCCTCTGTGTCTTCATAAGTACAAGAATGTCTATTTAATAGTTCTTCATCTACTACTGCATAGGCAAGTTTTCCGCCATATTCATAGTTAATATCCAACATAACAGAGGAAAACAGCTCTACTTTCTCCCTTCTCTTACTCTGATATAAATGCCTTACTATGCTATCCCTATCAATGCCATAAGACAAGAGGTCTGCAGCAATCTGAAACGTCCTCTCTGTAGTATTGGAGTACATAAAGTTTCCAGTATCGGTTGATACACCAGTGTATAGAGCTTCAGCAATTTCTTTGTCCATATCAAAAGAAAACTCTTTAAAAAACTCATAGACTATTTCACAAGTAGAAGCATAGCTAGGTTCTACTCTGTTGTAGTCCCCATATCTTGGGTTTGTAATGTGGTGGTCTATATTCCAAACTGGCTTTTCAGAAATAAGTGCTAGCCTTCTTTCCAACCTATCTAATGACCCACTATCAACAACAATAGCTAGATCAATATTATCAACAAGACTACCAACATCTTCAAGGCTGAGAAAGTCTTCATAGTCAAGTAAATACTCAAGCTCAGGACTAATTTCATCATCAATCACAATTCTTGAACTCTTGCCCAACTTCTTCATCATCAGACTCACAGCTACAGCTGAACCCAGTGCATCACCATCAGGGTTTTTATGAGGTAAAACGATGATATTATTATACTTGTTCAGTTCATCTCTATTCATTTTCATTGCTTTACTCAACATCCTCATCTGTTTTTATGCCATGGTTCACTTCTTCTATAATCTTTGATATTTTATCACTGTATTCTATATTTTCATCTAATTTAATGATAGGTTCAGGTGTATATCTGAGGTTTAGCTCTCGTCCAATCTTATTTCGAATAAAGCCCTTTGCCTTGTCTAAACCTATGATTGTATTTTCTTTTTCCTCTTCATTGCCAAGGACACTGATGTATATTGTCGTAAACCTCAAATCACCACTAGTTACAACCTTTGTCACACTCGCCAAATTAGAGACCCTAGGGTCTTTAATCTCAAATAATATCAGCGAGCTTACAATCTTTTTTATCTCCTCAGAAATTCGAAGTGTTCTATCATATCCCATAAATACCTACTTTTTATGCTCAACCATAGTGTAAACTTCTATGATATCGCCCTCTTTTATATCATTGTAACCATCAATGCCAATTCCACACTCATAGCCTTGCTTTACTTCTTTTGCATCTTCTTTAAATCTCTTTAGTGAGCTGAGTTTGCCTTCAAAGATGATAATACCCTCTCTTAGAAGTCTTATATCTGAATTTCTCTGGACGTAGCCACTCTTGACATAAGCGCCCGCAATTGTTCCAACACCTGGCACTTTGAATGTCTGTCTTACTTCAACCTCACCAAGTTGAGCCTCTTCAAACTTTGGTGCAAGCATACCTTTTAATGCTGCCTCTACATCGTTGATTAGTTCATAAATAACGCGGTATGTCTTGATCTCAACACCTTCTTTTTTCGCCATGTCAATGACTGATGAAGACGGTCTTACATTAAATCCTAGTACAATAGTACTTGATGCTGTAGCAAGCATGATGTCTGATTCTGTTATAGCACCAATGTTTGCGTGCTGGATATTGATCTTTACTTCATCATTGCTAAGTTTTTCAAGCGACTGTTTTATTGCCTCTATAGAACCATGAACGTCTGCCTTTAAAATAAGGTTTAAGGTCTTTAAGTTACCAGCTTTAATCTGGTCAAAGATATCCTCAAGTGTTACTTTTGCAGCACTCTTAGCTAGCTCTTCTTCTTTTCTCTCAATTGCTCTCTCTGAAGCAATTGCCTTTGCTTCTTTATCTGAATTTACAACAAAGAATCTATCTCCAGCCATAGGAACTTCACTCATACCTGTTATCTCTGCAGGTGTTGAAGGATGAGCTTTTTTGAAGTGTTTTCCCCTGTGGTTGTACATTGCCCTAATCTTACCATAAGTTGTACCACACACAAAAGGATCGCCAATTTTTAATGTTCCATTTTGTACAAGCACAGTAGCTACAGGACCTTTTCCCTTGTCAAGGTGAGCTTCAATAACTGTACCAATGGCGTTTCTGTTTTTATTTGCCTTTAAATCTTCCATTTCAGATACAAGAATAACCATGTCTAATAGTGCATCAATATTTTCTTTTTTCTTAGCAGAAACATTGACACTGACAACATCGCCTCCCCAATCTTCAACAAGAACACCATGTTCTGATAATTCTTTAATTACCCTGTCAGGGTTAGCATTAGGCTTGTCAATCTTATTGATGGCAACAATAATTGGCACATCAGCAGCTCTTGCGTGGTCTATTGCCTCGATAGTCTGAGGCATAACACCATCATCAGCAGCAACAACTAGTATTGCAATGTCAGTAACTTGAACACCCCTTGCCCTTAGCGAAGTAAAGGCTTCGTGACCTGGTGTATCAAGAAATACAATTTTTTCTCCGTGAATGATAACTTCAGAAGCACCAATATGCTGTGTAATACCACCAGCTTCTCTTTCAGCTACACCAGTCATCCTTATTGCATCAAGAAGTGATGTCTTTCCATGGTCAACGTGACCCATGACAGTGACAACAGGGGCTCTTTTCTCTAGGTGTTCTTCCTTATCTTCAAAGTCATAAGAAGACAGTCTTTCATCTTCCTTAACTTCTTCCAGCTCAATGTCAACACCATACTCACCAGCAATGATTTCCATAGTATCAAAATCTACATACTGATTGATTCCAGCCATAACACCTAAGTTCATAAGGTGTAATATGATGTCATTGACAGGTTTTTCAATAATGCTTGCAAAATCACCTACTGTCATTCTCTCTTTGACAATGTGCTTGTTTTCGTCAATAATAACTTCTTCAACAACGTCAACCACGTCTTGTCTCTTGGTCTTCTTTTTCTTCTTTGGTGTTCTCTTAGAAAAATTAAGGTCTTTTTTCTCTAATTCAGAACGCATAGACTCATCAATGACATTTCTGTTCTTTTTCTTCTTCTTTTTCTTCTTACTCTTCTTTTCTGTCTGCTCAGAAGACTCATTTTTTACTTCTTCTTTTATCTTATAGTGTGTATCACGCTTTTTCTTTTTTGATGACTTATCATCGCTTTTCTTTGATTTTTCAGTCTTTTCTTCTTTTGAAGTAACTTTATCTAGCTTAGGACTAGACTCTTTTTGACCACTCTTCTTAGGCTCTTTATCCTTTTTTGGTTTAGCTTCAGCTTTTTTATTGTCTTTTGCCTTAGCATCAGAACCCTTATCTACTCCCAAAATCTTAAGAGCTAGTTCTTCGTCTACCATGCTCAAATTGCTCTTTATATCTACGTTATTATTTCTAAGTATCTCAACTATATCATGACTACTAAGTCCAGTTTTGTTTTTTAGTGAATAAACTCTAACTTTTTTCATATAGCTGCACCTCCTTTATTCTGTGATAACTTTTAACATGCTCTTTGCAAATCCCTCATCTGTAACAGAGACTGCCACCCTATTATTTTGACCAATCGCCTTTGAAATTTCATCCACAGTCAGTACTTTGTGTAAATCCACACCATAGTAAGTTGCCTTATCTGTAATTTTTTTGCTTGAATTATCTGAAGCATCTACTGCCAGTAGAACTAATTTCGCTCTATTTGTAACAATACTCTTAACAACACTTTCTGAACCTGACTTTAAATTGCCACTCTTTCTGCAAAATCCAAGCAATGACATCAGTTTTGCTTTATTCATCAACCATCTTCCTCAATTCTTCTATTGTGTCACTACTAACTCTAGCTCTTAGCGATCTGTTTATCCCCCCAGTTTTAATTGCCTTTTTAATACAATCAGGGGACTTGCATATATAAGCACCTCTTCCATCTGCCTTACCAGTAAAATCTATAAAAACTTCTCCAGTGTTTCGCCTTACCACTCTAATGAAACTAGACTTTTCACTTCTCTCTCTACAAGCGACACACCTTCTTATTTTGATAGATTTATTCATCAAACTCTTCACCATCTTCTTCGTATATATATTCTACACTTTCATCTTCAGCATCTAATGATACATCCTTGTAAAAGTCATCTTCCGTCTTTTTAATGGTAATTTTCCACCCAGTTAGTTTAGCAGCTAATTCAACATTCTTAGCATCTTTGCCAATCGCTAAATTGATCTGGTCTTCTGAAACATATACTAGCGCTGACTTTTCTTCTTCATCAAGCTCTACGCTAATCACCTTTGCAGGACTTAGTGCATTTGCTACAAATTTTTCAGGTATATCTGAATAAGGGATGATGTCAATGTTTTCACCATTTAATTCATTGACAATAGCACCAACTCTAATACCCTTTTGTCCTACACAAGCTCCTACAGCATCAATGTTGTCAGCCTTTGCCTGAACAGCAACTTTTGTCCTGTTTCCTGCAACCCTAGATATAGACATTATTTCAACTGTCCCATCATAAACTTCAGGAACTTCTAGTTCAAAAAGTCTCTTTACGAGATTTGGGTGTTTCCTAGATAGGCGAATTAAGATATTCTTTTCTCTCTTGTTTTTTCTAACACCCTCTTGATTCTCTTCGTTCTGAACTTCAGCATTTGGGTCTTTGACACTTTCAACATAGAACTTCATATTGTGCCTAGCCTGCTTATACTTGTCAAAATCCTTTGGTGACTGATCGTCTCTCGCAAGTTTTGCAACTGTATCACCAAGCTCTACATAGGCATCTCCTCTAGATATCCTCTGTATTCTACCAGTGACAATATCACCTATCTTATTGGTATAGGCATCTATTATCTTTCTTCTTTCAGCTTCCTTAATCCTCTGCACAATGACCTGTTTTGCAGTCAGCGTAGCAATTCGTCCAAAGTCACTAGGTGTGACCTCTTCTCTGATGATATCACCAACTTGTGCACCTTCTTTGATTGTCCTAGCATCCTCAAGAACAATTTCCTCTTCGCCAATTTCAGCATCTAGGTCATCAGTGTCATTGATAACTTTTAGGACAGAATAGACTTTAAGGTCTCCACTAGCTTCATCAAACTCTACTTCTACACTTGTTCCATTCGAATAATTTTTCTTATAAGCACTGATTAGAGCAGCTTTTAATGTATCAATAAGCATGTCCTTTGACAGTTCCTTCTCCCTTGCTAAACTATCCAGTGCCTCAGCAATCTCTTTACTCAATTTATACCTCCCTTAAAATCTAAACTTTAGCTTAGCACTAGCAATCTTATCTAAGCTAAGCTCAATTTCGCTTCCTGTATTTTCATCTTCAATTAGAATCATTTCAGACCTTAGTCCAAGCAAATTTCCAACAATAACCTTCACATTATTGATAGGTGCATACAACTTAATCTCAGCTAATTCACCTTCAAATCGTTCAAAATCTTTGAGTTTTTTCAGTGGTCTCTCAATACCACAAGATGACACTTCCAATATGTATTTTTCCTTGATAGGGTCAATCTCATCCAATCTCTTTTCAAGAACTTTTGTAACCTGTTTGCAATCTTCAAACCCTACCCCAGTCTCTTTATCAATAAAAACTCTAAGTATTCGATTAGAACCCTCTTTTACAAACTCACTATCAACAAGCTCGATTGTTTCATCAATTTCACCTCGAAACTCTGAAAATATTCTATCAACTAAATCAACTACTCTAGTTTTAGCCATTACAACCTCCAAGCATATAGTCTAAAAATAAAAGTGGGTTGTAGCCCACTTACATAGTGACTTCATAATAACACAAAGTCATTCATTTTTCAAGAGTTTTAAGTATTAATTGTCCAGCAGTTCACCATATCTTAGTTTTTGTCTGTAATCACTAATTTTTCTATCAAGTTCACCTAGTTCCCTTAAGACTCTCCTCTCAGACTCTGTAGTCTCAATGACCTTGCTAATACCACCATTTGAGATTATAATTCTCATATCAGCCATTAGCGCTAAGATGGGATCATGGGTTGCCATTAGGACTATTTTGTCTTCCCTTATAAGCAAATCCAATGCCTTCTTTCTGTTGATACCTGCGTTTTCTATTTCATCAATAAGGATGATAGGCGACTTTGACAAAATTGATGTATCTGCAATCATAAGTGCCCTTGACTGACCACCACTTAAACTAGTGATAGATTGATCCATCTCAAACCGCTCTCCTGCAAGCTTATTACCCTCTTCAAATATCTTTTGAATGACTTGCTCTCTGTTTTCTACAAGTCTACTAATGGCGTGCATTTCCAAAAATTCAAACACCGTTAAATCCATGACAAAATTCATATTTTGTGACAGCTGAGCTACCAGTTTATTTGATGTGCTAAAACGATTTGACTTATCGTATACCTCACCATTGACAAGTATCGTTCTCCCTGTTGGGGTATCATTATCTGCTGCCCACTCTATATCAGCAAGAAGTCTGCTCTTGCCAGAGCCTGTTGGTCCAACTATAGAGACAATGTCCCCTCTCTTTATCGTTATCTCGTCAAAGTTTTCTTGTTCACCATTTTTATTATAGCCTGATTTTATTGTTATGCTATGTACTCTATCATCATCCTTTAAGCCTAAAAGTTCGACAACGCCATCAAAAAATTTAATAAAATTTTCCAAAAAAGTCTTGGCATCAATGCCAAAATCATCAGAGTAGTCAGCTTCTAAACTCACTGATATTTCCTCAAGTGACTTATCATAATCTACAATCTCTTCTAGTCCACTTTCAACAAAGTAGCTTCTTATAAATGGATAATCTTTCTCTAGGTCTGATAACTTAATTTTAACTGCATTTTTTCCCTTCATCTATATCCTCTTTACTTCTTTAATTCAATTTTTCTTACATTCCCCAACTGATAGTCGCTACCAATTTTAGTTTCACCCAGACAGTAAGAGCATATAGCACTAGGCATAGGAAATCGGAGTTTTCGCTCTACTACTGTATCCACATCAATAGCATCACTAAGTATTAACGTACTGAGTTCATAAGCTCCTTGACCTGTTAAGCCATTTACATTCAATACCTTTGCTGAGGAGTTAACCAAGGACACTTTGGAAGCAAAGACTTCCCTTTCAGCTTGTGATACAATATCACCCTTTGTAATGACAACAATATCAGAACTCCTAAGCATAGGTCCTATCTTCTTAGGAGTATTGATACCACTCAAATTATCGATTACACAGATTGCAAGGACATCTCTGATATAGGGTGAACACCGATTACAAAGTCCAGCACTTTCTGTTATGAGAATATCCACATTCTCAGAAATTGCCCAAGATACTACTTCTTCAATATTGGCAACAAAATAGTGGTCAGGACATACACCACCAGACAACCCCTTTCTAATCTTTACACCAATTTTCTCATAGAGCAGATCATCATCAGTATATAAGCAGTCAAACTTTACCACGCCAACTGTTTTAGCAATTTTTTGAAGTTCAAGAATACTCTTGATAATTACTGACGTCTTCCCTGAAGAAGGCGGTCCAGAAAAAGTTACAAGTTTCATATTCTTAAATTCCTTTTAAATACATCATCTAATTCTTCCAGCACTTTACCAACATCTTCACCATTTAAAAATTCCCAATCTGGAAATACAAAGGTTCCATTACCCATGAGCTTGTTCTGAACACCTTTTTTGACACTTGGGAAATAGCCTTCTCCTGCTAGAATGTTGGCAACTCTATCGCCCATAAATAGGTCTACTAAAATCTTTAATTTTTTAGCCTTAGACTTTTTAGCAAGCATAAATATTGGGCTAACAATGCTTCCCTCCTCAGGCCAAACAGCTTTCATATTAGGTCGATTCATTCTCGTGAAAAAGTACGGCATTATTGAAATAGCAGCATTTCCACTTATCTTTGACGGCTTTAACATCTCTGATGGATGACAGCTCTTTAAAGTATTTCTAGCTAATTTTTCAACCCCACCTTTACCAAAGAGATGATTAATACCAAGAAGTAGTGCATTAAAGAGGTCAAAATCGCCCATTGGAACAGCTATAGAGCTCTCAAAATCCTCAGACAGTATATCCTCCCAGCTACTAGGTACAGTCCTGCCATTTAATTCATCAAGGTGGACAATAAAGACGGCAGGAACAACACCTATCATCATGTAGACAGATTTTGGATCCTTAAACCGTTCAAACCCTACACCATACTCCTCAACACCAGATATATCAGAAAAAACATCTCTGTCCTTAAACTTACCTATGTATTTTTTATCAAAAAATACATCGTATCCAGCTGAAATAAACATATCTAAGAGCTTATCTTCATCCTCTGTCAAGATGTCATCCTTCATCCAATCAAGACCCATAGAAGCTGGATTAAGCTCCATGGCAACATCATTAAAATACGCTTTGTTTTCAGCCCTATAATCGGCAACTGCTTCCAGTAAAGGCACTCTGACAGGACACGGTAAAACGCCCTTTACAAAAACGCTTGCTTCCCTATTGTTTTTCCCTGTAATATCAGTATCTAACGTAATGTCAAAAGTCTTTTCTGCACCTTGGACAAACTGTAGTTTTTGGGAATAATCATCTGGATTTAACCCCTTTTGTCTCAATATATCTCTCAAACTAATAACATCCTTGATGCTGGCTAGCACCATCGGATTATCAACAATTAGACCATCCTTTATCAACGTTTTCTTTATCCTGTCGTCAGATATTAACTGTCCAATTTTTTTATCTAGTATATTCATCTTTTCTCCATTTTCTATACCATGCTACAGTATTTATACCATAAAGTTACAACCTACTAACATAAAGATTGCGAAAAGATGTAAATAAATAGTAATCTGAAGCACTGATTTTTGAATAAAGTATCTAATCGTGTTATCATACTTATGAAATGGAGGAAAATATAATGAAAAAAAATATTATTACAATAAGCATCGTCATTTTAGCACTAATCGCAATAAGCTTTGCTGCACCAAGTCTATCAATAAAGGTTGACAACGGGGTTACAATTAGCAGCAGCGATATATACTTAGTCAATGGCACATCATATTGTGAGAGTGGTAGATTTAGTGCTGCACTAACTGCAGAAGATTATTGGTCTTCCAACAACAAAGAGATGGTTGTCAACAAGGTTACCAAAAATAGAAACTATTTACTATACTTTGTAAGGAGTGGAAAAGCAAAGGCAAAACAAGATTCACTACCACCAATTAGTTCAGAACACTTTGTCCAAAAGGCAATGCCCTATGTAAGCAAAAGTGGAAAAGTGTATCTACCAGTTAGAGAAGTGGCTGAAACTCTTGGATATCAAGTAAGCTGGGATGGTAAAACAAAGACTATAATACTCAAAAATAGCCAAGTAGATGAGGAAATACAAGGTATTGATGACGTCGTAAGCAGCAGTAAACAAAGCGAAAAATTTGAAGTAGTAAAGAGAAATATCAACATTCAACTAACTGCTGAAGACAGAAAAAACTTTGAAACCATACTCATGTGGGAAGCTGGTTACAATGGATATGCCAACCAACTAGCTGTTGCCAATGTCATCCTAAACAGAGTGTTACACAGCGGATTTAAACACACAGTCACAGGTGTTATATTCCAAAGAGGTCAGTTTCCACCAGCTCATAGAAGCGACTTTTACAGTAAAAAGCCAACAGAAAGTGTGAAAAAGGCAATAGCTGATGCCCTTAATGGTCACAACAATATAGATAGGTGTTTGTACTTCAACTATAAACCATTTAAAGGGAAGGAGAAGGACTTATACGGAGAGATAAACAACGAATACTTCTACTACTAATTTTGCGTTGAAATCTTGGCGCTATCGTTGTCACGTCACCCACTTTACTTGGTCACATACATCTATGTACGCTCCACGTCGCTAAAGTGGGTTCGTGTCCTAGATATCATCCAAGATTTCTTAGCAAAATTGTGTTGTCAGAATAATTATTTCTACCCACGCTGTCATACAGAGGAACGACAACAGGAGTGACGTCAGTATCTAGCGTGGATAACATATTTATTTATGCTCTAATTTGTAGCAAATGCTTAGATTCCTACGTCGCTTTGCTCCTCTGAATGACTTAGGGTGAGCTTTGTAAGAAGCGCATTTACTTTATTTTTTATACACAGTCCATAAGTGCAGCACTTAACTCGAACCCCACGCTGTCATACAGAGGAACGACGACAGGAGTGACGTCGGTATCTAGCGTGGGTAAATATAAAAAAGGAATCATCTTGATTCAAAATAATACGCATCAAACAGGAGAATTCTCATGAACTATTACATCTATATTATTACGAATAGCAATAACAAAGTCCTATATACAGGTGTAACTAACAATCTAGAACGAAGGATGTACGAACATATCAACGGTATCTATGAGGGGTTTAGCAAAAAATATAAACTGAAAAAATTAGTTTACTTTGAAGATACTTTTGATATTAATTCAGCTATTAAACGAGAAAAACAAATAAAAAAATATAGCAGAAATAAAAAAATAAAATTAATTGAGAGAAAAAATCCTAATTGGGATGACTTATATTTTATGTATATGCATAAGAATTAAGTCAATTGTATTCATGCGCTAGATTCCTACGTCGCTTTGCTCCTCTGAATGACTTAGGGTGAGCTTTGTAAGAAGCGCATTTACTTTATTTTTTATACACAGTCCATAAGTGCAGCTCTTAACTCGAACCCCACGCTGTCATACAGAGGAACGACAACAGGAGTGACGTCAGTATCTAGCGTGTTAATGTCAATATAAAAGTTACCAAATTTGCCGAAATAAAAGTTAACAGTTATGTTAACCAGTTTTTTGCTGTTTAATAACTTCTTTAGTTCTATA
>PDWI01001099.1_pt1 | contig 44125 bp, 37 predicted proteins | sample 1430891 | NCBI WGS metagenome assembly PDWI01 (sample SAMN01162508, study PRJNA174530) | Oral metagenome, whole genome shotgun sequencing project. | biome: Marine environment; feature: Marine mammal; material: Swab sample of the gingival sulcus; isolation source: swab sample of gingival sulcus... | reverse complement strand
AAAGGCGTTCTCTTATTGATTTATTGAAGCCTCCTGACAGGCAACCAACTGTTTCTCCTCAACTTTTGTTGTGGAGGCAACTATGAGACACCACTGATCCCGACCATAATCATACTGGCCGCTGTTGCCCCGCTGCTTGGACTTTTTGGCACCGTCTCCGGGATGGTGGAAACCTTCAGGGCTATCGGTCTCTACGGTATGGGTAATGCACAGGCAATGGCTTCAGGTATCAGAGAGGCGATGATCACCACACAGGCTGGACTGCTGGTCGCCATACCAGGGATTTTTATCGGTCATGTCTTGAGAAAGAGAGCAAACACTATCCAGCATGATCTCCTGGTGTTTCAACGAGGTATCACGCAATGGCTGGAAAAGGGGGATGAGGTATGAACGGATTTGGGCTGCAACGGGGGTCGTATGGCATCGCTGGTGAACGAAGTGACGTCGAAATAGATATGATGCCTCTTATCGATATGATCTACATCCTTCTGATCTTTTTCCTGGTTACGGCCAGTTTTGTCAAGGAGTCCGGGGTAGAGGTTGATCGCCCGGAAGCAGCTTCTGCTGAGATGAAAGAGGCTACCGGGATGATTATTGGTATCACTTCCGATGGCAGTGTCTTTATTAACAGGGAACAGGTGGAGTTACGCAGAGTGCGAGGCCTGGTGGAGATCTTTCTCGCTGAAAACGCTGACGGCGGTGTAATTATCGATGCAGACGGTGGCAGTCTTACTGCGCAGCTGATCGCGGTTCTTGACCAGTGCCGTCTTGCCGGTGCTGAGAATATTGCTGTCTCGGCGACTAAACCAAAAGGGTAATATGAATCCTCGTCAGATTTTCAGACGCAGTCTGCTTGCTGCAACAGGCTTTCTCATCGGCTTGCTGATCCTTGCCATAGCCCCGACTCTGCTCAGACAAACTGCTTTTGACCACCAGCGGAACATTCTCGACAGGGTTCGGCTCATCGCCCCTCAGGAAGAGGAGATTCTTGAGACAGAAGAGGTGGAAAAGGAGCCGGAAGAACCCCCGGATCCTGATCCGACACCCCCTCCGGAAATGGAGCCGCCGACCCTTGAGATGCCTGAGATCGAAACGCCGCAAATGACCTACGAAAGCGCTTCTGTCGATTATACGAATACTGTTTCTTTGCCCAGCCTTACCGGGCTCGGTCTAAAGGGCATAAAGATAAATCCCCAGAACTATGCCCGCAAACAGGGCAAGGCCCTGCTGCCGGGGCTTCCCCAGCATGGGCCACCAAAGACGCGCTTCAACTCCGACGAAGTCGATAAAACACCACAGCCTGTGGCAACGACCCAGCCTCTGTATCCGTATAAGGCCAAGCGTCTGGGCATCGAGGGGATGGTACGTTTTCGTTTTCTGGTCGATACCTCAGGCAAAACCAGTCTTCTTGAAATACTGGAATCCAAACCTCCGGGAGAGTTTGACCAGGCGGTGCGGCGCTCGGTAAAGAACTGGAGATTTAAACCCGGAACCAAGGACGGCCGTGCGGTGGAAACCTGGGTGAAGACGACGGTTCAATTCAAGCTTGAGTAGGAAAGAGCTATGCCTGTGTTCGTATCAAAATTACAAAGGTTGAGCAGTCTGCCGCTTATGGTAATCTGCTGTTTTATGGTCTGCCTTTTCTTCCTCTTGCAAGCCCCGCTTCTTGCAGCTGATTCCAAGGTGGATAAACCGTTTAAGGATCCCCGGCCCGAGCTGCACGCAGAACTCAACCAGGCAGAAAATCTGGCAAATAAAGGTCGATTCAAAGAGGCCCAGGCCAGGCTTTCGGCCTATGCCGCAGCCCATCCCGCGGAACGCCATCCTCTGTTATTTTATGAACAGGGATACTTTGCCTATAAAGCGAACAACCTGGATGCAGCTCTTGAAAGCCTGCAAAAATGTACCGATATCGCACCCGACTACCAGGATGGCTGGCAGCTCTTATCCCTTGTCTGGCGCGAGAAGGGAGATAGCTATTCTGTTGAGATAAAAGAAGAAAAGCCCAAGCGGATTCGTGCAATGCAGTACAGTGCCATTGCCATGGACCGGGCCGCGCAGATTGCAGGTGACGACGATCTGCTCTACCAAACGGCCATGCTCTGGCTGGAGGCAGAAAAGGCGAAGAAGGCGCTGTCCATTCTCGAGCCACTGAGCAAAAAAGCCAGACCGAAACAGGAGTGGCTTGTCGGTCTCTCCGAGGTACTCAAGGCCTTGAAGAAGACCGAAGAAACGGCAGAGGCCATGGAAAAGGCCGCCAGGGTGAATAATGATCCAGGCCTGCTCTTCCACGCCGCCTGGCTGTGGAGTGAGTTGGAGAAACCCAAGCGTTCGCTGCCCTTATTACTGATACTCTCTGAACGGAACGAACCAGATAAAAACTGGCTGCTGCTCTTGGCTTCGGTCTATAATACCCTTGCACGGTACGGCGATGCGGCGCTGGTCTTTGAGAGAATAATCGAAATAGATCCGGCACCGGACTATCTCTACAACTGTGGGATACTCTGGCTCCAGGTAGAAAAGGCGGACAGGGCCCTGAAATCGTTGCAACGGCTTACAAACGTAGAGCCTCCCAAGGCCGAGTGGTTCGTGGCCCAGGCCCAGGCCTGGCTGATGAAAAAAGATATTGAGAATGCTGCCGACGCTATGGAAAGGGCGGCCTCGATCAGTAAAAAACCCGAGCATATCTATCAGGCCGGCTCCCTGAGACTACAACTCAAGCAGGCCGACAGGGCCATCAAACTGCTGACACCGCTCGCCAAACTGTCAAAACCCAAGAGTCAATGGCTGATAGCCTTGTCCAATGCCTGGCTGCTCAAGGAAAACTACCTGAAAGGGGCGACCTATATGGAACAGGCGGCCTATATCTCGGGGCTGGGAAGACATTTCCATCAGGCAGGGATGCTCTGGCGGCTTGAAAATAAGATCGACAAGACCATAACCCTGCTGAAAAAGAGTATTAACAGCAAAGATCCACAGCAGCTGTGGTTTATCGATCTGGCCTCTGTTCTCCTGGATGTGAACAGGGACGCTGAGGTCAGGAGCGTTATGAAGCGGACCAACCTGTCAGAAAAAACGGTGTCGAACCAGCTTCGTTATCGGGGAGTGGTTATCTGGCTCAATCTTGAGATGCCGGAAAAGGCATATCCTCTGTTGCAGATACTCAATCGAGATGAAAATCCCAGCTACGCCTGGATGAGCTCCCTGGTGAAAACCTGTGTCGAGCTCGGAAAAATGAAGGAAGCGCAGGAGGTTATGAACAAGACCCTGACCCGGTATCCCGATCAGATCAGGTCCTGGAAATTGGCCGTTTGGCTGGCCCTGCAAAGCGAAAATTATGTCGCCGCTGCTGCCGCAAAAGAGGTCGTCCGCCAGTTTGAACCGAATAACAGCAAGCATAAAGAAGATCTCAGCAGGATGTATCTACTGGCAGGGGTTCCCCAACAGGCGGCCAAATATTACACAAAGACCATTGATGGCGAGCCCTCTTCTGAGCAGTTGGATCATCTTTTGAATATCTACCTGAGCGGACGCAGAAACCGGGAGGCGCTGTCGGTGGCTGAGAAACTGGTCAAGAAGGAGAAGACCAGCAAACGTCTGGAGTCGCTAGGCGATATTTATTATGCCATGCACAGATACGCCGAGAGCTGTGATGCTTATGAAGAAGCGGTCGAGAGCAGTACCGAGGCAGGTCACGCCCTGCTGATGAAGGCCGCTTATTCGGCTATGAAAAAAAGACAATACGCGCGGGCCGCCAAGTATTTTACCCAGGCAGCGGCCTCGGAAAGCGCAGATGAGAAGACGTTACAGTTGGCGATGCAAAATCTGGCCTATATCGAGAGAATGCAGGACAGCGGCTATATCTCCAAAAAAAAGGAGTAAGGTAAACTCCCTGCAGGGATAAAAAATTTTCATCAGTAGTTCTGGAATAAGGGCTACTTCTTCTTTGCCTTGAAATACAACATCCCACCATTGGTGGTAACGACTGTAAAATCAAGCCCGTTTTCAGAACAGGCCGCCCGCAGGGCATCCTGATCGAGTGCATGAAATCGGCTCTTTTTCGAGAGTTTTTTCCATTTTTCGTCAAAATTTTCATCGATACCGACCACCGGCAAGGCGCAGATCAGAAGACCCGTTGGCGTAAGGGCCTTGGCGGCTGCAGCAAGCGCCGCCCGCCAATCGGGGATGACGTGCAGTGCCGTATCCGTTATAACCAGATCAAAACGCTCTTCCGGTAAGGGTTTTTCCGCGTTGCTGCAGACGATACGGCACTGGGCAAGGCCTTTTTGTTTGGCCCGGCGTGCGGCTCTTTTCAGCATTCCATAGGAGAGATCAAGACCTGTGTAGTCGTTGTTGCCGTTCAAATAGTCGATAAGCTTTCCTGTGCCGCAGGCCAGATCAAGAATCTTCAAGCGCTGAAAAGAACCGATGAGTTCCTGCCAGATGCGCTGGTGCTTTTGGGGATCCGCCCGATGCATTTTTTTACGGACATAGGAATCCATAATTGGATCATAGAGAAAGGCAATCAGGCTGAATTGCCGCATATTCTTTTGATTGAGCGCAGACAGATCCTGTTTTGCTACCAGGTTGATAATATTGTTTGTATCCGCTAGAGGTAAAGACATGCCATTTCCTTCTTTGTTGAACACTTTGGATATTGTAACACTGTAATGTTCTTCGTGTAATATATTGGAATATCAGCAACTTTTAAAAACTTGACACAATGTTTATGAAATATCCGGGATATAACGTCAATGGGGTTATACGCCTACGAATAGTTCCATATATCGGAAATATCTGCGAGAAAAAAACAGGAACGTAAGAGCGATCGGCGAGGAGAACTTGTCGAAGACCTGTTCTCTCCTTGCCCGTTTACCGACGTCGTTTTGGAGAATCCCCTTCAGCGTTTTCACCCTCAAACGAACAGGCATCCAGGGCGAGGGAGATATACAGTCTTTCGCCGACTGCCGGCTTGAGCTGCTGGTAGACTTCCTGCGGTAAAAGAACGGATAGAGGCACACCAATATCGAGAATCAGGCAGACCTTGTTCTGTTCGGTCATGATTGCCAGAACCACTCCCCTGCCAATCTCGCCTGTGTCTCTCTTGGCCTTCTCCCGCCGGAGAACAACCTTTTCCGGATTGATTGAGATCCTGCCCCGAGCCCTGGTGAGGCTGTCTGCTGTCAACGCTTCTCTATGCAGTTCCAGGCTGGTATTTTCCAATCGGCACACGGTCTCGCCTGTTTCCTTCTGCTGTAGCCTGTAGCGAAAACTGTTTTGATATCTGGTTGTTGTTATCCGGCCTTTTTCCAGGATAATATGACGATCAGTCAGCGTTGCCGGCTGCATACGGTCATGGCTGGTAAAGACGATGGTGGTTTGCAGTTCTGCACAGATACGCTTGAGAAGTGCCTCGATACTTCTGCTGTTGGCAAGATCGACATTTGCGGTGGGTTCATCACAGAGCAGCACGTCAGGGCTCAGGGCCAGGGCCCTGGCCAGGGCCAGCCGCTGTTTTTCGCCTCCTGAGAGCTCTTTGGCGTTTTTCTTTTTATAACGGCCGAGATCGACAAGCTCAAGGGCCTTTTCTATCTCTTTTTCCCGGGTCTTTTTGCCTGTTTTCCTGATTCTCAGACCATAACCGACGTTTTCTGCAACCGAACAGGAAAACATTACCGGATGCTGATCGACCAGAACCACTTTTTCGCGAAGGCGTTGCAGATTGCTCGTTTCGACCTGTTGCCCCTGAAACAGGATCTTGCCCTGCACAGGAGAACTCAGAAAGGCGAGTATCTCGAGCAGAGTGGTTTTCCCTGCCCCGTTTGCCCCGAGCAGGGCGTGGATATGGCCAGATTCAATATCGAGCCGGTCAATATCCAACACCGTTTGCTCCGCATATCGCTGGAGTATATTGCGTAGACTGTAGACGATCATTTGCCGCTGCTCCCCTGAAACACAGCAAAGAGGATATTCATCAGCAAGCTGATGCTCAAAAGAACAAGGCCCAGCGATATGGCAAGAACAAAGGCCCCTTTGTCATATTCCAGGGCCATCGCTGTTGTCATCGTTCTGGTAAATCCCTTGATATTTCCACCGAGCATCATAGAAATACCAATCTCTGAGATCACCCGGCCAAAGGCGGTGATAAGAACGGCAATAAGGCTAAAGCGTCCTTCTTGAAATACCAGAAAGGCGGCCTGAAGATCGCTTGCCCCCAGTGTTCTTGCCGTCTTCCAGTACCCCTTGTCGATCCGGTCAAGAGCCGCAATGGTCAGGGCGGTAATAAGGGGTACAATAAGAATAACCTGGCCTATAACAATCGCCTTTGTCGTATAGAGAAGCTCAAAAGAACCAAAGATACCCCTGCGGGAGAGAAAGGTATAGACAAAGAGACCGATAACCACCGTTGGCAGGCTGAGCAGGGTATTTAAGATGGTGATCAGCAGCCGTTTGCTTTTGAAGCTCGAGAAGGTGATCCAGAAGCCCAGAGGCAGGGCGATAAGGGCCGAAAGGGTTGTTGAGGAACAACTTACCGAAAGAGAAACGGTAACAATATCGAGCAGCTCCCTGTCAAGAGAGAGTACCAGACGAATGGCCGCGACAAAACTGTCCCAGAAAAAACTCATAAGCGATATAGACCCGGTGCTGACAGGGATCCATTCCCTCTTTTTTGCTGGTTTGGCAGACGGAAAAGCCTCCCCAGCCGTTCCGTACAATTCTTTGTATACGAGGCGGCTGGAGAAGCTGCGATCCGGTGAAACCGAATCGTATCCAAAGACCGAGGTTTTGGGACGTACCCCTGGTTTTGGCAGGCGGGCCGTCGCAACCGGTCTTGGCTAGTTCGCATCAGGAAAAAACAGCTGTTTGCCAAGCAGTTTATAATCGCCAATGAGTTTTTGGCCTTTTGGCGAAATCAGCCATTCGGCAAAGGTTTTTGCCAGTTCAAACTTCGCCTGGGGATGCTTTTCCGGATTGACAGGAATAACCCCATACGGGTTGTTCAATTGCGGATCTCCTTCGCAGAGAATCTCGAGCTCGATAGGGACATCCCTGCCCAGAGTGTATTTGAGATAGGTGCCTCTGTCGGCCAGGGCATAGGCCAGCTTTTCGTCGGCAATGGTCAAGGTTTTTCCCATTCCCTGCCCCACCGACAGATACCAGGTGGCGTTTGCAGGGCGAAGCGCAGTGACGTCCTTTTTCTTGCCTTTCTTTTCGATGGTGGTGGTCATCTCTTCAAGAGGCACGCCGGATGCCTTCCACAGTTTCTGTTCCTTGGAATGGGTGCCAGAATCATCACCTCTGGAGATGAAGACTGCTTTGGCATCGGCAATCTTTTTCAGGGCCTCCGCACCTTCCTTGGTTCCCTTCACCCCTGCGGGATCCTTTGCCGGGCCAATCAGGATAAAATCATTGTGCATGACCGCGTAGCGCTTTGTGCCATATCCCTCTTCGACAAACTTGTTCTCACGGGCAAGATCATGGACGAAGATAACATCGACGTTGCCGTCCTTGCCATCGCGGATGGCTGCGCCGGTACCCTTGGCAATGACCTTGACCGTAATGCCTGTGTCGTTTTGAAAAGCAGGCAGCAGTACATCGAGTAAACCCGAGGCCTGGGTACTGGTTGTGGTTGACATGGTGATGGTTTTGTCTGCATCGGCTGTTGCCGTTCCGACGAAAACAGCAACAAGCAGAAGCGGTAAAAGGTACTTAATCGTTTTTTTCATGGGATCCTCCCTGTGGTTGATTGGAAAGTGTGTTCGGAGACAAAAGCTGCTGTCCCGAGATCTTGGCCTCATTGTTCGTTGTGGCTGGCATCTGGTCCAGCCATGCTGGTTAAGATGAAAACGAATTTCAGGTCGCTTCTGTTTCCTGAAACATAATCTTTCCAGCCTGGCTGACATCGTAGCCTGCCAGCGACTCGGCTCTGTTTCTGAACTCTTCGGATTGCAAGAGCCCCAGCAGGTTCTGCACTGCCTGCTCAAAGAACACATCTTTTGAGATCAGAAGGTCAAAGCGTTCCCAGCGTACAGGCACAAAGTCAAGGCCAAGGGAATGGGCAGCGATTTCTATACCCATGCCAACGTCTGCACGGTCTGAGAGGATCTCCATTCCAACGTCGATATGTCTTGCCACTTCATGACTGTAGCCTTCTATTGTACTGCCATCAATGCCTTCTTTTTTTAATTCTCGATCCAGCAACAGCCGGGTCCCTGTGGCAAGAGAGCGGTTGACCATGCGGAGTCCGGGGCGCTTGAAGTCGGCTATTGATTGTATTGCACAGGGGTTGCCTTTTTTAACGAGCAGCCCCTGTACCCGCTTGCAGAAATTGACAACCACCGGCATCTTCTCAAACTCTGCCTTGGCAAACTGAAAATTATAATCGGCCTCGTCATCCTGGATGAGGTGGCTGGAGGCTATATGGCACAGGTTGTTGCGCAAGGCGTGTACACCACCCATACTGCCAACGTTGGCAAAGGTAGCCAGATGCCCCTGAAAAGACTGGTTAAAAAGGCTCAGGGTCTGTTCAAGCAGGCTGTCGTTGCTACCGGCAAGTACGATCAGGCGTTGGTTGGAGGTGAGCGGCCGGCTGTTATCTGGATAGTTGATGGTGTTGTTCTCCACCCACTGCTGCACCAGATACAGCGGAAAGAGCCATTTCCCGGCAATCTTGGTCGCCGGCAGGGCTTTATCGGCGACCAGGCTATAGACCTTTTTTTCGTGGATATTGAGATATTCGGCTACTTCTTTTGTTGAGAGAAGACGTTGCATGGTATCTTTCCTGGTAAAGAGAACAATGAAGACAACCTTGTTGTTCGTATTGGTATTTTTGGGGTTTAATATTCTCGAATAATGTCAATATACCAAGAAAAATCCTAAAAAGAAATAATTATAAACAAAAAGGACCTAGAGAGGGCTGCGGGAATCGTCTTCAGAGCGTTGTTCCGGACCATAGAGGATTGACCAGTGGCGGTAACGTCGGGGCATATGGCTGCCAACGGAACCGACAACCAGGCTTGTCCAGAGCAGAGCCACCTGAAAAAAAGGCAAAAAAGCGCTGGCTGCGGCAGCGATAATATGGCAGAGTACCAAAAGGCCCTTGCCCCGATGCGGCCAGTGGAGGTCATGCAGCCACTCGAGAAGCAGCAAGGTAAGACCGGTGAGAATGACAGTAAGAAACCAACCACGCATATCGCTGTAGGAAGCCCTCTGCAGAATACCGCCAAAAACAGCTCCGGCACTTACGATATGCAGTGTACGGACAGCGATGTTTGACCAGCGCAGAATCGACCTGTTGTTCATCGACTGCCTCTGTTTTCCTGTAGCCTTTTTCATAGCAGAATTGCCTTATGTCTGACTCTATCGAGTTTTTTTCCAGAAATCTGCAAAGTATCAGCTCCAAACAACAGCAACTGTTACGCCAGAAGCAGGTCTCTGTTGTTGGCTGTGGCGGACTCGGCGGCTATGTCATTGAGCAGCTTGTCCGCCTCGGTGTGGGGAGGATTCACTGCTTTGATCCCGATGTCTTTTCGGTCAGCAATGGCAACCGGCAGCTGTATGCGACCTCTGCGACTCTGGGCAAGAGCAAGGCGGAAAGCGCGGCGAAGCGGGCCGCTGCCATCCATGATTACTGCGAGGTGGTTCCCTTTGCGCTCGATTACCGAAAGGCCCCTGCGGAGGCGGTATTTCAAGTTGATGTGGTGGTTGATTGCCTCGATGATGTTGCGGTCCGCCTTGAACTGTCGGCAGCCTGCAGACGGCAGAAAAAAATGCTGGTCCATGGTTCTGTTTCCGGATGGGTCGGTCAGGTCGGAGTGCAGCTTCCCGGCGGCCGTCTTTACGAAAAACTCTATCCTGCCCCCAGGCACAGGCCGGATGAAGCCCTTTCTGTCCTTGCCTGTACCGTGGGCCTTATTGCCAGCCTTCAGGTCAGTGAAACCATTAAAATCCTTCTCGACCTGCCCCCGAGTCTTGCCGAAACCGCTCTTTTTGTCGATCTCCATAAGCAGGAGTTTGTACGAATGGGCTAGCCTGGATATTTCATCAGTTCAGGCGGTGTCAGGTTCGAAGTTTTTTGCATTACGTAAGAGTAAACTCTATTTACTGCAAAAATACGTAAAGAAGATGGCGCCGTATGGACTGACTTTTGGTGAACACTTTGGATATTGTAAAACTGTAGTTTTCTCCGTTTAGTATATTGGAATATCAGCAATTTTTAAAAATTTGACACAATATTCATGAAATATCAGGGCTAGGTGAAAGCCACCTCCTCGCCCGTCTCTCTGGTTGAGTAACCGCCGAGAGCCTCCACGGCCTTTTTGAACCCCGGCGATGCGATGACCTCAAGGGCCCTGGTCATGATATCACTGGTGTACACTTCTTCGGGAATGATCAAATCATAGCGTTCTTCAACCAGTGGAATAAAGTCAAGTTCCAGGGCGTTTGCTGCCGATCTGATTCCCAGACCGACATCGGCCTTTCCGGAGAGGACGGCCACGGCCACGGCCATATGGGTATATTCATCCTGGTCATACCCAGCGATCTGATCGGGATCAAGGTGGTTGCGTTGCAGCTGGTAATCAAGCAGAACCCTGGTTCCCGAACCTGCCTGCCGATTGACAAAGGTTATCGAATCCCGCAGCAGATCATGAATGTCTTTAATCTCCTTGGGATTGCCCTTGGGAAGAATAAAGCCCTGTTCCCGGTGAACAAGGGTAATCAAACGCAATGCCCTGTCCGGCAGGTACTCGCGCAGGCTGGAGATGTTGTAGCTTCCATCCGCGGGATCAAGCAGGTGGCAGCCCGCCACATGACACATCCTCTCCTTGATAGCCAAAATACCGCCAAAGCTGCCGACATGGGAAGAGGCAAGCACCGAGGAAGGACTACCCTTGCGTAGCAGATCACCCCAGACGTCAAGGCTGAGATCATGGCTGCCGGTACAGAGTATCGTCCGGTCAATCTGTTCTTTTGCCACCAGCAGTTCAATGGTTCTGCTGGCCCCGGCCGGCTCACCCTCGGAGCTGGCATCAATTTTCAACAGACCGTTTGCCCTGGTCAGGGTGGTAATCGCTCCGGCACCTTTTTTCAGAGGGACGGCGACATAGCCACTTGCCAACTTACCGACGATTATCCGTCGAAACTCTTCGATACCGGCGCTGGAGGGCAGGTCTCTGGCGAGCACTGCCTCGACGCTTTCCGCTACAGGTAGCGGCAGTCCCTGCATATGGGCCAGCAACGGCATCACAAACTGCTCCATGGCGATAATTGCTGAGACCGGATAACCGGGGATACCGATTACCGGCGTGGCACCAATCTTGCCGAGAATTGTTGGTTTTCCGGGCATAATGGTAACGCCGTGGGTCATAACCTCACCCAGCTCCCGTATGATATCAACGGTATAATCGGCACTGCCGGCCGAAGAGCCGGCGTTGATAATGACCAGTTCGGCATCTCCACCGCTAATTTCCTGTAGAGTGGTCTTTATGGTATCGTACTCATCCTTGATAATCGGGGTAACTTCAACCTCTGCTCCTGCCTGTTCTGCCAGCCCGCGCAGGGCCGCCGAGTTTGATTCGATGGTCTTTGCCGGAGGCAGACCATCGAGTGTCTCTTCCAGAGAAATCAGCTCGGAGCCGGTGGGAATAATGACAACCTTTGGCCGACGCCGCACGGAGATTTGCCGACAGCCGCCGGTTATCAGGGCGGCGATATCAGAAGGTTTGAGCTGATGGCCGCTGGGAAAGAGCAGTTCGGTGGCGACAATATCCTCACCAACCTTGCGCACATGCTGCCATGGATATACCGGGCTGCGGATAACCGCCGACAGCTCATCGTCTGCGAGCAGGACATTCTCGATCATAATCACCGCATTCTTGCCCGCTGGCAGCGGATGTCCTGTATTGATCAACATCGCCTGGCCGTTTTTCAGAGAAAGAGTCAGAGGACTCTGGTCGGAGGCGCTGAAGGTCTCTTCGGCCCGTACTGCCAGACCATCCATCGCCGCAGAATGAAAAGAGGGTGCCGAAAATCTGGCATAGACCGGCTCCGCTGTCACCCGGTTGCAGCAGGAGGCGACATCGATACTCTCTGCTCCGGTTGTATACGAAGAAAAGTGAGAGGCCAAGAGGGCCTGCGCTTCCTGCCTGGTCTGCATATTTAAATAAACAGTTCGTTTCATCGTCTCTTCTCTTCCTCTCTTAACGTTATGGGAAAAGCAGCACCCGGGCCGGGCTGCCCTTGTCCAGGCCCTCCACATCCCTGCCGATGGGCAGCAGGCCGTCGGCCTTGACCAGCGGTGATAAGAGGCCTGAACGGCCATATACCGGTCGTATGCCGGGTATGGTTTCTCCGATATCCTGCAAATGAACCCGGACGTACTCCTCCCGGCCGATAGCCGAAGGTACTGGCTCGAGGGTAATGCCATGGACACTTCGCAGTCCGTGGGTGGTTTCCAGCCCTGAATAACGGCGGATCAATGGCCGTACAAAGAGATAGAAGATAACCATTGCCGAGGCAACATGGCCGGGAAGCCCGATCAATGCCTTATTGCCCTGTTTGACGAGAATGGTCGGTTTTCCTGGACGAACAGAGATGCCATGTACCAGTGTCTCTGTATTTTGTAATGACTCAAAAACGCGCAGGGTGAAATCCCTGCGGCCAACCGAGCTGCCCCCGGAAAGAAGCAGAATATCTGCCTCTTCTCCGGCCTGCTGAGCACTCGCCAACAGTGTATCATAGTCATCTCCACATATTCCATGGCAGTGAGGCAGAGCTCCGGCCTCTTCAACCAGGACCTCGAGGGTCGTCGAATTGATATCTCGGATCTTGCCGGCCGCCGGCTTCTCGGTGGCCGCAACCAGCTCATCACCGGTCGAGAGAATGGCAACCTTCGGTCGCCGATAGACGGAGACCTCGGTAATACCGAGACCAGATAACACGCCAAGCTCCTGCGGGCGAAGCCTTGAGCCTGCGGCAAGCACGATCTCACCCTGACGATAGTCTTCTCCGGCGGCGATCACGTTTTCTCCCGGGGCAACGGGTCGATAAACGGCAATCTCTTTTTCGCTGAGATGCTTGGTGTACTCGACCATGACCACGGCATCGGCCTTGGCTGGGATTTCTCCGCCGGTCCAGATCTGTACCGCCTGGCCTGGTTCAAGCGAATATTTCTCGGCAGACTCGCCCATCTGCAGCTCACCGATAATCTTCAAAAGGGCCGGTTCCGATTCAGAACAGCCAAAGACGTCTCTGGCGCGAACGGCAAAACCATCCATGGTCGAGCGGCTAAATGGGGGCAGCTCCTCCGGGCTATGAATATCTGCAGCCAGAATACGCCCCCGCGCCTTTTTGAGAGTCTGTCTCTCGGTTTCAAGGGGGGAAAATGCCTTGAGATGTGTCAGCACTTCGGCAGAACTCTTCAGTTGAAAAAAATTCTCCATGGGTGGTAGCTTCTCCTGCAGCAATAGAGGGTTTTGAATAACTGCTCAAGAGGCAAAGACATTGTTTACACCTCATACCAGTAAGGCTCTCAGACCTCCCATTGCCCAGGTACGATGGTTTGCTCTGGCCGTTTTCTTTGCGGAAAACTGTCATCGTGCAAAGAGAGGGTTGTCTATGAGAAGTTTCTATTTTTTACGACTGGTTCGTCTGTCCGTAAAGCCAGGACGGTTCCGAGTATAGCACGAACCAGGGACCAATGGTGAGATTTTTTTGGCAGGCAAAAGGGGGCCTGGATTTCTCACCGGCAACGCTTTGCGTAAGGCCAGGGCCACAAGGCCTTTGCCTGTAATGTTCTACACGGAATGTCTTGTAACGAAGCTCACGGAAAAATCGCCCACCCGCAGCGGCATTTTTTGTCTCTCTGCAAGAAACAGACTGTTTTTGAGTGAGCTTGATATTGACATTACAATGAAACAGTTAAAGATAAAAAACTCATGAAAAATTTGGGTTCGCCTTCGACAGGATCAACCACCTCCGATGACCGGGAAAATAGCGACAATATCATCTTCGCAGAGTGTTTGATCGAGTGTGCAATGCCGGGAATTGATCATGGTCACCCCAACCTTAGAGGAATCTATTCCGAGAAAGTCGAGAATATCGGCAACCGTTGTTCCCTGTGAGAACTCCATAACCTGCTGCTTGAAACGGTTATCGCGAAAAGAGGCGAAGAGCTTGACTGTAAGTTGCATAGGAGGCAGAAAAAGAGATCAGGATCCTCCCCGTAGAAAAGGGAAAGGATCCTGTGTATTTGAAGATTTCAAACAGACGGCTGTTTCAAAAAATATATGGGATACAACGACCTAGAAATCCCAGAAGGAATCTATGGTCTCATCGCTGACATCCCAGACCACGTTATGTGGTGCTATCGGCTCGTCCTTGAAAAATTCGGGCAGACGGTCATCCTTGTTGGTAAAACCGGCGGCAAGATTGAAACCGCGTTCGGTCTTCAGAATGTTCATACCAAGGTTGGTCACGTCGTCTGCCGTCAAAGAGATACCAAATCTGGCGTTGATCAGATCGATCAACGCGGGCAGACATTTTTCGTCGTCAAGGGCGGTAAAGGCGATAAACAGGCACATCCCGGTCGAGTCGATGGCTGCAGTGGCTATCTGCAGATTCCTGGATAGCTCAACCTGACCTTCCTGGCTCAGAGGATCAACGCTGCCGCCGACACCAAGAATATTGGTGGCAATGGTATAGCCCATGGTGTGGTCGGCGCCCTGGGTTGAGGTGGCGTAGGTGATACCAATCCCCTTGATCGCGCGGGGATCATAGGCTGGAATCCCCTGTCCCTTGACAACCGGAACACGGGTTACAGCAAACGCCTTGCCCACAGAGGCGGCACCGTTGCCGATGATGCGGCCAAGAGGAGTGCCTTTGCCAATCTCATCACGAAGAATACGGCAGACCTCCTTGCCGTCGCCAAAGTCAAGGATTCCAGCCTCCATTGCTACAGCAAAGGCAACCGGGGTCTCAATCGAATCAATCCCCAGATCATCCATAATGCTGTCGGCCTCTGCAACATCGTCGAGGTCGTCAATGCAGCAGTCCGCGCCCAAGGCCCAGATGGTCTCGTACTCAAAACCCGAGGTCTTATATTCTTTTTTCAGGTCATTATATACCTGTGAACAGCGGATAACACAGCCGGCGTGACAGTTATGTTTCGGCTTTCCACCACGTTCGACGATGGTATCGTGCATGGTCTCGCCGGAGATGGCATCGTGCCCGGCAAATTGTCCGCTGGTAAAATTTCTGGTCGGAAGTCCACCCGCCTCGTTAATGATATTGACCAGAACATTGGTGCCATACAGGGCAAGACTCTCGGTGACAGGATGGGAATTCAACGCGTTGGTAAAAACCCGGTTGGCCTGACGAAAGGCCTCGGGATCAGCGATGGAAACCTTATTTTGCGTCGGTTCAAGGGAGATAAACTTCACCCTTTTCGAGCCCATAACCGCCCCGAGCCCGCCACGGCCGCAGGAACGAATATGACTGCCCGGATCCTTGATGGAGATATTGGCGGCACTCATCTGCATCTCACCGGCAGGACCGACGGCGATAACGCCGACCTTTTCGCCGAGTCTTTCGTTGAGAATCTGTATCGTCTCAAAATTACCCTTGCCCGGGGTTTCGCTTTCTTCTGTAATCGAGACGCCCTGATCGCTGACATGAAGGGCATACCATTTACTGGTATCGGCAGGCATCCCCTCTATGATAAGCGCCTTTATCCCCAATTTTGCGAACATCTGGGCCGAAGTTCCTCCAGAGTTTGACTCCTTGATGGTTCCGGTGAGAGGACTTTTGGCTCCGCAGGACAGGCGCCCTGAATTGGCCGCAGTTGTTCCGGAAAGAAGACCTGGAGCAAAAACAAGCTTATTGCGTTTGCCGAGCGGATGGCAGGTCGGCTCGACCTCCGCAGCAACAACAGTGGAGGTCAGACCTCTGCCTCCGAGCCCCATCCATTGCTCCGGCACCTCTTGAACGCTGGTACTCAAATCAGACATATTGACGCGAAAAATTTTATCAGCCATGTGTTTCTCCTGTGTTAAGATGAGACATCTCGGTTGAATCTGGGTAAAAAGGTTTTTTGTATTTCAACTCTTTGAAAAATGTGGATACACCCTCATTTCCAATTTTTTCACGTATCAGTACCAGAAAAAAAGAGACCCTGTGTCAAAAATCTTGTTACTCTGCCAAGGCCATAATATACTCCGGTTAATTAGTTATAATATAGCTCTACCCTTGATCTGTCAACTCGTGTAATAATCGGTTGTTTTGTGTAAAATATAGTAACAGCGGTTGCTGTTTTTCCTGCTCGAAAGACAAAAACGACTCAAAACAGATGGCTTTGCAAAGATGAAGGCGCCCCTGTCTGAACTCATACTGCATATTTCCGCAGAAAATATCTCTTTTTTTCTGGGAATACTTCAGACAGGTGTGCAAATACGCGTGGTCTCCAAAACCTCTTTAGGTGATTTTCTCTGCAAATGTCCTGGCTTTTCGCTCCGCTATGTCGAAAAAGAGGTACAGACCATTTTTATCAACGGCAAGGCCGTTGATGACCTGCAAACACCCCTGTCTGGAAGGCAGCCTGTTGTTGCCATCTCCGCTGCGATGCCCGGGCTTGCCGGGGCCATTTTTCGGAGAAACGGCCTCCATGCCTCTCTGCGGACGTCCCCTGGTCCTGAACCTCAAAGAAAGGAGAGGGGTCAAGGGAAGGAAACGATAGAGGTTACCCTGAAGCTGTTTAATACAATCCTTCGTGATAAGGGAGAGGAGATGCTGCGCTCTGGCGTGGTCATTGCCTCAGCAAGACTCGTTGATTTTCTCGAAAAACGGCGAGAACTTTTCGAAATGATTGAAAAGGTATCTCTGGATGCCCGAGAAATCAATGTAGATGAACTGCTTTCCCTGGTCGGTGAAGAGGGCTCTCTGAAATTGCGGCTCTGTACAAAACAGCCAGGTGAATTATAGGATAAGGCGATCAGAGCCTTTCTGTATTGTACTGTCAGCCTGCAGGCAAAAAGAGTGGATTCATGATAGATATTCTCTCTCTTCCATTCCCGGTTTCCGGTGTAAAAACGTGGGTATTTATCCCGCCGCTCGTCGCTTTTGGGGTATCATTTTTTACATCAATGGGTGGTGTGTCGGGCGCTTTCTTGCTGTTGCCATTTCAGATGAGTATCCTGCATTATACAGCCCCCTCGGTGAGTGGAACAAATCAACTGTTTAATATTATCGCAACCCCAAGTGGTGTCTGGCGCTATACAAAAGAAAAACGTATGCTGTGGCCGCTCACATGGGCTGTAGCCATAGGTACACTGCCGGGGGTGATAATTGGTGCATGGGTTCGCTTGGAGTTTCTCCCCAACCCAAAAGATTTCAAGCTTTTTGCAGGATTTGTGTTGCTTTATATAGGCATTAAACTGCTTCTTGACGTTTTAAAAAGAGAAAAGTCCGGTTCTAAAAACGGGAAAGATGTAGCTCAGAAAACCGATTTTACCGTCACCGACGTTGATTTCTCGTTGACACGCGTTCGTTTTCACTTTAGTGGAGAAAGGCACTCTTTTTCTGTTCCAGTTGTTGTTTCTCTCTGCTTCATTGTCGGGATTATAGGCGGAATATATGGGATTGGTGGTGGTTCAATTGTTGCTCCGTTTCTGGTCGCCTTCTTTCACCTTCCAGTCCATGTGATTGCAGGAGCAGCGCTCATGGGAACCTTCGTTACCTCGATAGCAGGAGTGACGCTCTATCAACTGTTGGCAGCTTCTTATGCACATATGTCAGTTGCTCCAGATTGGTTTTTAGGTTCTCTTTTTGGAATAGGTGGCTTTTTCGGGATGTATTTTGGTGCTAAATGTCAAAAATATGCCTCCCAGAAAACAGTTAAATGTATCTTGTGTTGCTGTGTTCTTTTTGTCGCGGGGAGATATCTGTTTGCTTTTTTCAGTTAATCAAAAAGCGAACAGATATCTGTCTCAAAAACTGTCTTGATAGCTGACGGCAACAGATGGCAGTCAACAGCGAAGCTGCTCCAGATCTATTTGATAACGCTTTATCTTTTCGTATAAACCTTTCCTGCTGAGGCCCAATTTTTCATACACGGCACCTACCCTGCCTCCATGCTGCCGGAGCGTACTGATAATAAATTGTCGCTCCTGTTCTTCTACAAATCCTTTTAACGTCTGGCTGGCAATATCTTTTTCATCGCCAAGACCGTCACCGCCGAACACACAGATACGCCGGACCTTGTTGCGCAGTTCACGAATATTACCCGGCCAGTGGTAATGCAGAAAGTCAGCCATCATCTCCAGAGTAAACGGTGGAATACTCTCCCCCCGTTCTCTGCCGTACTCCTGACAGAAAAATTCAACAAGCAGAGGGATATCCTCTTTTCTCTCTGCAAGCGGCGGCAGATGCAGAGAGAGAACATCAAGACGATAAAAGAGATCCTCACGAAACCTTCCTGCCGCAATCTCTTCATCGAGCAGGCGGTTGCTGGCTGCCAGCACCCGGGCAGCAAACGGCCGCTCCTCATTGCTGCCAAGCGGGGTATAATTGAGATCTTCCAATACCCGCAACAGCTTCCCCTGCAGGGGGAGATCAAGGGAACAGATCTCATCAAGAAACAGCGTTCCCTCACCGACAAAACCGAGTTTGCCCTCTCTTTTTCTCTCCGCACCAGTAAAGGTTCCCTTGACATAACCAAACAGCTCAGCCTCAACGATCTCCGCCGGGATAGCCGCCATATTCAAAGCTACAAAGGGTTGTTCCGGGCGGCCAATCTGATGTAGGGCTCTTGCTACCAGTTCTTTGCCGGTACCAGTGGCACCATGGATAAGCACCGGATCACTCTCGACCGCAACTCTCTCGATATAATGATACAGCTGCTGCATCAACGGATGGCTGCCTACCATGCCATGAAAAAAACTCTCTTTTCGTCTGCTGAGCCGATCCTGCAAGACCCTGTTCTCCAGCACCAGCCGCCGTTTCTCCACCGCACGGCGCAGGGAATTCAACAGGGTATCCTCATCAACCGGCTTTTCAAGAAAATCATAGGCGCCCTGGCGCATTGCCTGAACGGCCATAACCACATCACCATGGCCGGTTATCATAATGACCGGTAACTCAGGATCCAGTTCCCTGATCGCTGCCAGCAGTTCCAGCCCGTCCATGTGCGGCATGCGGATATCTGTAATCACTGCAGAACAGGAGAGACCCCGCCGCAGCCTTGCCAGAGCAGCTTCGCCGTCACTCTGCAGTTCCGGCAGATAGCCGCTCAATTTCAAGGTCTGCCCGATGGCTGAAAGCAGATAGCTGTCATCATCAATCACCAATATGCTGGCCTCATTAATCTCATTGTCCATTTTTTATCCATAATCAGAAGTTATTATCTTACTTTCGTTCCTGCCTCTCACCGTCGCAACAGTCTGTGGCGTTCTGATCGGGCAGCCAGACGGAAAAGGAGCTTCCCTTTCCCGGGGTCGTGTTCAGGGTAATAAAACCACCATAACCGCGGACAATCCGCTCGACAATGGATAACCCCAGCCCCATGCCACCACCAACCTCTCTTGTCGTAAAAAACGGGGTAAATATCTTCTCTTTAAGTTCAGGAGAGATACCACAGCCATTATCATTGATCGAGACAACCACCCACAGCCGCTGTTCAAGGCTGCGCGGATCAATTCCGGTCTTTCTCTCCATTCTAATGGTCAATAGTGGTTGGGCGATATCCGCCATCGCCTGTAGCGCATTCTGAATCAGATTCAGCAACACCTGCTCCAGCCGCACCACCTGAGCGTTGACAAACAGATCACCCTCTTCAAGCTCGAGGGCAAGCTTTACCCTCGAGAGTTCAAGCTGGGCTTCCATAAAACCGAGAACATCAAGCAGAATAATATTGACCCGGCATGGCACCACCTCTTCCTGTGCCTTGCTGGCAAAACCGCGCAGGCTGCGAATAATGGAGGAGGCATGATTTATCCGCTCAACAATGATGGAAAGATTTTTGTTAATAATTGCAGAATGTTGTATGGGGTCAGACATTGCCTTCTGGCAGTTGCGGGCAAGCAGCAGCATGGTGTTGAGCGGCTGGGTAAGTTCATGGCCGATACCGGCGGCCATCTCACCAAGATTAACCAGACGGCCGGTATGTATCAACTGATCCTGTACCTCACGCATACGATCCATCACCGCAAAGAATTCACGGCGGTCGCTGGCGATAAGCATATGGATAATACGGCCGCTGGCGGTGATATGGGTGGAACCACGCAGCAACACCGGTACAGGTCGGCCTTTGCTGTTGAGAAAAAGGGTTTCCAGATCGCGAAATTCACCCGCAGCCAGTTTTGCAGTAACAAGCCGTACGGTTTCTGCCGCAGCAATATCGCTAAGATAGAGACACTGCCCCTGCTGATAGCCAAGAACCTGATAAAACTCGCGGCTTGCCTGCAGAAGCTCCAACTCTTCCGAAAGGACAAGAAGCAGGTCAGAGAGGCTGGAAAGAATACGGTCGATAAACGAGTTTTTTGCCTCAACCTCCTCATGTTTTTTTAACACACGGACAACCAGATCACTCTTCTGTTTCTCAAAAAGATGGAGCAACCGATCATCATCCATCTCCTCTCTGGCAAATCGGGCAAGCTCTTTTTCATCCTTTTTTTCTCCTGCCATAAAAGCTCCTTGTTCTCTCTGTTTTTCCTGCTATTGCAAATCGGCTGTTACCATACCGTAACATTGCAAGCCCATCTTTGTTACCTGAAGGTGACAGAAATTTCAACGTAATAGCAGGAGCTTGGTTTTTTCTGTCGTTGCAGTTGTTACACAGAGGTAACAGACTTTTTCTTTCCTCTAGGACCTCTTTGAGATAAAAGACTGAATTAGCATGTTTTTATTTTTTTTCTGTCTTGGAACGAACCTTGCTTTATGCGAAAGGTAAAAATTGGATAGGGAGGAAACCTAAATACAAGATACTACCGCTTCGAACAAAATGGATAAAAAAAGCACCTATTATGCGTCAGTCACTCGCCGTCTTTTACTTGCCTTCTTTTGTCTGAGCCTGCCTCCACTTGTTGCTGTAGGCTGGATGACGAGCAGTTCCCTGCTGCAGACGAACCTTATCCGTTTGCAGGAGCAGGCTGTATCGACGGCCAATGCCCAGAGTGATATACTCTCTCTTTTTCTTGATGACAAGGTGCAGCTGCTCACCATGCTGGTTCGGCTTCTGCCGGAGGACTATTTTGAAACGGCAGAAAATATCAATACTCTCTTTGTCGCCATCGGCAGCCGCGGCGACTACGTCGATCTCCAGGCCATTGCCGCCGACGGCAGACAGTATGCCTATGCCGGCCCGTATCGTTCAAAGATTGCAGGCAAAAACTATGCCGATGCCCCATGGTTTCAGGAGACGCTGCTCAGCGGTATCCATATCAGCAATGTCTTTACCGGCTACAGAGATGTTCCCCACTTTGTTGTTGCTGTTACCAATCCGATAAAGAGCTATGTGCTGCGTGCCACCATAAACTCCTCTACATTTAACGCACTGGTGCGGAGGGCACAGCTCAGCCCCCATAGCGACGCCTTTATCCTCAACCGCGACAACGAGTTCCAGACCCCAAGTCTGCTGGGGCAAAAAAAGATCTCCGGCGATACGACAGCCCTTATCAGTGGTGAAAGGAGCTCTGCCCCGCTAATAACAGAAAGCAATATCCTGGTGGCGCGCCCGCTAGCCAACGGCCAGTGGCAGTTTATCGTCCAGGCCAATATTGCCGATTCACTCTCTGCATGGCTGCCGATCCGTGACCGCATTATTGCTGCCATTGTCGCTATTTTACTTCTCGCCATAGCGGGCGCCATACTGGTTTCTCTGCTGCTTGCCCACCATATCCGTCGCGCGGACAGAGAACATGCTGCGGATTCGCTGCAGTTTGCCCATATGGAAAAGATGGCCACAATCGGCCGTCTGGCAGCAGGTATTGCCCATGAAATCAACAATCCGCTGCAAATGATCAGCTCCCAGGTTGGCTGGATGGCAGAGCTTCTCCCTGAAGAAGAACAGGGACAGGTGAAAAATCTACAGGAGTATCAACAGTCCATCGAAAAAATCCGTCATCATGTCAAACGAGCCGGAACCATTACCCACAGGCTGCTCGGTTTCTCGAAAAAAATGGCCGCTCAGCAGGGTCAGGTACAGGTAAATGACCTGCTTGTGGAGACGATCTCCTTTCTTGATAAGGAGGCAGAGCGTGGCAATATCAGCGTACACCAGTCATTTGATGCAGAGCTACCGGCAATTCTGACCGATGGCCCGCAACTGCAACAGGTCTTTCTCAATCTGATAAACAACGCCATTGATGCTGCCGGAGATGGCGGAGAGATAACAATTGCCACCAGCCGTGATGCAGACGAGATTGTCATCACCGTTGCTGATAACGGTACCGGCATCGCAAAAGAACATCTCAAACAGCTTTTTGATCCGTTTTTCACCACCAAACAGCCGGATAAAGGAACCGGTCTGGGGCTCTATATCAGCTACGATATTGTCAAAAAACTTGGTGGTAGTATCAGCGCCGCAAACGGGAAAGAGGGCGGCGCCATCTTTACCTTGCGACTGCCGATTATGCGGCTGGGAGAAGACACACCACAGGAATAAATTTTTCAGGAGGCAAGAGTATGACAAAAAAGGATGAAGCAAAATTGTTCAACGTTCTGGTCGTTGACGATGAGGAGGAGTTCCGGGAGATGACCATCAAACGGCTTCTGCGCAAAAACCTGCAGGCAAAAGGCGCTGAAAATGGCGCGGTGGCTCTGAAGATGATTGAAAAGGGGCATTTTGATGTGGTGTTGCTGGATGTGCAAATGCCGGAGATGGATGGGATTGAGGCTTTGCGGCGTATCAGGGATATCAAGCCGCTGGTTGAGGTTGTGTTGCTCACCGGTCACGCCTCGGTAGATTCAGGCATTGAAGGGATGAAGCTGGGCGCGTTCGACTATCTAATGAAACCAATGGAGTTTGAGGAACTGCTGGAGAAACTGAGAGACGCCTATGAAAAACGCTATCACCAACTGGAAAGAATCGAACAGGCACAGATAAAGAGGCATATGGCTCTGCCAGGCTAGTTTTTAGCGTTCATGACTATTCACCACAATGTAACCAAGGAGATACAATGAATTTTTGTAAACAACTCTACTACTTCATGCTGGCCGGAGCCAGAGCCCATGCCAAATGGGAACTGGAGATGTCAACGAACATTCTCACCAGCCGCAGGCGAAGGTTTGTCCTGCTGATGCTGCTGGTTCCTGTTTTACTGGGGGGAATTGCCATTGCCGCAAATGATGTAGAACTGCCGTCAGTGATCGGTGGTAAATCTGCCTATATGCCTTCGCACTACAGCATCTTTATTTTTCTCTGCTCGATCTTCGTCGGCCTCTGTGCCGGTCTGATCACCGGCTGTATTGGTGCCGGTGGCGGTTTTATTATTGCTCCCGCCCTGATGAGTTTTGGCGTCAAAGGAATCCTTGCCGTAGGTACCGATCTGTTCCATATCTTTGCCAAGGCGATCATGGGCAGCGTACTGCATAAAAAGCTGGGCAATATCTGTGTTACTCTGGCAATTACCTTTTTGATAGGCTCAATCTCCGGTTCCACCGTTGGCGGAGTGCTCAATCGCTGGCTCTATGACCGTAACCCGGTTCTCAGTGATATGTTTATCACCTCCGTCTATGTTTTCATGTTGGGATTCCTGGCCCTTTATGCCCTGAAAGACTTTTTTTCGACCCGTAAGGGACTTACCGGGCAACAGGGACAGCAAGTCGGCGGCGAAGATATTCCTCCGATCGGAGCCAAACTCCAGTCCATACAGCTGCCGTTAATGGTCACTTTTGACGAAGGTATTACCCCGGGTGGCCGGAAGATTTCAGCGCTGTTTCTGGTTATTAGCGGCTTTATCGTTGGCATGACGGCGGCGATTATGGGTGTGGGCGGCGGCTTCCTCACCTTCCCGATCTTTATTTACGGGCTTGGTGTTTCGTCAATGACCACGGTGGGAACAGATATTTTTCAAATTATCTTTACTGCCGGATATGCGGCCCTGAGCCAATATGCCCTGTATGGTTTTGTCTTCTATACACTGGCGCTGGGAATGCTGCTCGGCTCACTGATCGGTGTACAGGTCGGTTCTCTGATTACCAGAGTGGTTCCCGGTCATATGATTCGCGGTTTCTATGCAGTGGCTGTAACTGCCGGTTTTGTCAACCGTTTTTTTGCACTGCCGGCAAAACTTTCCGCTATGGGATATATTAGTTTGGCACCATCTACCGGGGCGCTGATGGCAACTATTGGTAACATTCTCTTTTTCGTTGCCATAGGCATCTTTACCCTCTGGGTGTTGTACGTCTTCTTCTCCCATCTCAACGAACTTCGCGCGGAGGACTGATTATGAGAACTGCTCATGAGAGACAATTAAAAATACGGGGCCTGGCCATGTTGACAGCCTTTTTTATCATCCTGGCAGCTTTTTTTACTCCAATTTTCCCGGGGAAGATAAACGGGCTCGACTATACGGATAATCTTTTTAATATGATCTCAAAAGGATCTTCCGATTTTATCGACGAACAAAAAAAGCAGAACAGCAATTTTACCGCAGTGGAACTCGATCTGCAGTTCACGATGAAAAGTGAAAAGCAGGCAGCGGAATTCGCGAGACAACTCAGTCTCGCAGGGGCTGTTGCTACTGCTTCTGCTGCCAGCGTAAGCATAAAGGGAAATATGGCGGCCGTTGTCGAGGCCTCTCTTACAGACTGCAGAGCCATGTTTGATAATGATGGGAAGATGGTCGAACAACGCTATGATATCAGCAGCCGGAAGGCGCTTTTTAACTGGTGGACCGGTTACAAATCGATGGTCAAGGCCTTGAACAAAGAGAAAAAATTCAAGGAAGCAAAGTTTTTTGGCGTTCTCTGCAAGAAGGCCATTGAGCCGGCATATAACTACTTTGGCATAGAGGCCAAACCATGGAGGGCCAATATCCTGATGATCGTATTGTCCCTGGTTTTCTATGTTTTCTACACGATCTGGTATGGCTTCGGCATCTTATGGCTTTTTGAAGGAATGGGGCTGAAAATCGGTCACTGAGAGACGTTTTTGACAGAGGCGACAGTTATGCCGCCTCTGTGTATCTTACTTTCCATAAACCAGACAGAAACGAGAGTCGGCTATCGCCTTCTCTTCGAGAGATCAATGAAAAATTTTTTTCAATCATTGATAAATATTTTTCGCTCGGCGCCCCCTGTACCCATGGACATGGAGCAGTTACGGAGCGCCTTCGCAAGGCGTTATCAGCTCTTTCGCCGACTGCTCACTGCCAATAATAACGCCCTGCAGGCGATGGCGGAACTGGAAAAGCTCTACTATGGACAAGCTTCCTACCGTATGGCAGATATCCATCAACGAATTACCACGATTCAGATCAACGTCTACAAGATGGTGGCCAATTTACTGGAGATGGCGGATGGCCGTTACGCTCGACTGGAAAAGATTGTCGAGGATATTAGCGAAGAACTGGACAGTCTGTTGCAACGGCAGCCATCCCTTCCCGAGGGGCCCGATATCCTGCCCCTAGAAGAAACAGACCGGGAAAACGCCTCTCTTGCCGGCGAAAAGATGGCCAGACTCGGCGAGGTCGGACAACTGGGAATAACCATTCCCAAGGGTTTTATCGTTACTGCCGTTGCCACCCGCAAGATACTGCACAAGGATCTCCGTGATGAAATTAACAGGCGGCTGCAGATTATCGATCTGGAGAATCTGGATGCGCTGTACAGTGGTTGCGCCGCTATACAACAGCTTGTTCGCAACTGCACGATTCCTTTACCGTTGCAGACAGATATCTATGCAGCCTTTGATCATTTCTTTACCGCAGACAGCGAGATTGCCGTCCGTTCCAGTGCTCTTGGTGAAGACAGCAGCGGTATCTCTTTTGCCGGGCTCTACACGACACGTCTTTATGTCACACGGCAGCAGCTGCTTCCTGCCATCCTTGAGGTTATTGCCTCAAAATACAGTCCTCGCGCCATAGCCTATCGACGCAGCCGGGGCTTTCGGCATGAGGATATTGAGATGTGTGTAGGCTGTATCGCCATGGTCGATGCAGCAGCAAGTGGTGTGTTTTACAGTCACGACCCGCATGGCCGGGGAGATGAGATCAGTATTAACGCTGTCTCGGGCATCGGCAAAGGGGTCGTGGACGGCACAGAGGAGACCAGCCTCTATCTGCTGGCAAGGGATGACCAGCAGAAAAGCTGGCATAGCTTTGGGAAACAGTTGCTGACAGAAGAACAACTCGAGCAGATTGCAGCGATCGGCAGAAAACTGGAAAGCCATTTCCACTCCCCTCAGGATATCGAATGGAGTATTGATGGCAGCGGCAGATGTATCATTCTGCAAAGCCGGCCATTACAACTCCCTAAGGATCCCTCTGCAGCAAAACAGCACAGGGTTGACAGCCCTCCTCTTTTCTCGGGCGGAATAACGGCCGCAGGCGGTATCTGTTGTGGAGAAGCCGTTGTTGTCCAGACAGAGAAAGAGGCGGCTGGCTTCCCCGATAGAGCAATACTTGTTCTGGCTCATCCTCTTCCCGACTGGGCACCGCTACTCAACCGTGCGGCAGGCGTCCTTGCCGCAACGGGCAGTGAAGCGGGTCATCTCGCCACCGTTGCCCGGGAATTTTCTCTGCCGGCTCTCTTTGGTTGTGGAGAGGGCATCATGAAATTGGCGGGACAGATGCTAACCCTTGATGCTGATGGCAGAGCAATCTATGCAGGCAGGGAAGAGATTGTGTTACAACACAGACGCCAGCAACAGAGCCTGATGCAGGACAGTCCGGTACAGAGAATTCTCGGTGAGGCTTTGCGCTATATCACACCTCTTCATCTCAATGACCCAGACTCAACAAAATTCAAATCGTTTTTTTGCAAAACACTGCACGATATTACCCGATTCTGTCATGAAAAATCGGTGACAGCGATGTTCAATTTCGGTAACCAATACGATTTTCAGCAGGCTTCAGCAAAACGGCTGACCGGAGATGTCCCCCTTGAATGGTGGCTGATTGATCTTGCCGACGGGCTTCGTGGAGGTCTGGATCCGAACGCAACCAGCGTCCATATTGATGACGTTGTTTCCACGCCGATGCGGGCCATCTGGCAGGGGATCACCGCCTATCCTTGGCAGGGGCCACCGCCAGTCAGTGTAAAAGGCTTTGGTTCAATTGTTTTTCAATCATCGATGCGTCCAGAGTTTACCCCCGATGTGGCGGCCCATAAACTCAATGCCCGCAATTTTTTCCTTATCTCAAAAAATTTCTGTAATCTGTGTGTCCGTCTCGGCTACCATTATGCGATGATTGAGTCCTATCTCAGCGAGTTGCTGACAGAGAGCTATGTCACCTTTCGCTTCAAAGGCGGAGCCGCCGATATGCGGCGCAAGGCGGTGCGGGCACGGCTGCTTGCCGAGGTACTGGAGCGTTACGATTTCAGTGTGGAATTACAATCCGACGCCTTAGTAGCACGAATAAAAAAGCAGCCGGCCGACTATCTGAGGCTGCGGCTGATGATCCTCGGTTATCTCAGCCTCCATGCCCGTCAGCTTGATATGGTGATGAATCAGGCACAGATGGTGGAAAAATACCGCAATACGTTTTTCAAAGAGATTGAAGAGATGCTGCAAAATTCAACCTTCAGTGAAAAAGATGAACAGTAACAAAAAAATACTCCTTGTTGACGACGAGCAAGAGTTCCGGGAGATAACCGGCAAGTTTCTTCTGCGCCGCAATATGCAAAGCCTGGAAGCAGAAAACTGTATGGCAGGACTGGATCTTCTCGCCGGCAGGGATAACGAAATAGACGTTATTGTCATGGATGTCTCGATGCCCGGTATGGACGGCATCTCCTGTATGGCTGAGATCAAAAAAAGCTGGCCGGAGAAGGAAATCATCATCCTTACTGGCCATGCCTCCCTGCAGTTCAGTATCAACGGCATGAAACAGGGAGCCTTTGACTACTGCATGAAACCGGTGGATTATACAGAACTGCTGGAGAAGATATTGTTGGCAAGAGAGAGCTCTTTTCGTAACGATTAATCACTTCCAGCTCTAACATTTTTGACCAAACACAGCCTTACCCGCAGGTTGAATACCCTTGTATTTTGTTCCATCAAGGTACAAGAGAAGATTTATTGCAGGCATGGAGGTAAATTCGGAGGATAAATTTTCGACGACAATAAGGAAGATCGGTGAAAGACTGGTTGTTCAGATGTCCCTACTTCTTTTGCCGCAAGGTTACCACACTTCTCCGTAGGCAACATCGGTATAGGCCTGTTCGAGTAGATGCTTATGCCCCTGCTCCATATTGGCCAGGTTTTCAAACAGCTTACGCAGCCGTGGAGAAAAAGTGTCTGCTGCCATTTTTGGTACATGAGCATCGCCATTTCTTCCGACACCGAAGGAAATTCGACTGTCTCAGCAATCCCGTAATCGTCAGATTTGGTAAAATGCAGTTGTTCTTCTCTATTGTTCAGGGCTTCTTTAAGGATTTTTCATGCTTTTTTCTTCGTCGGCAAATCCGAAGAACATTTTTTTTGACCAAGCCCTGCTTGCCTTTGGCCGCAACACAAGATATAGCCTTCTCTTACAAGATCAGCTAATGCCTCTATATCAAGATGTAATTCCCTGTCTTCTTTAACCATCTCAACTCTGTTTCTGACGATTGCATAGACTTTGGCAGTCTCTTTCCCAAGACGGTTTGCGCCGTCTGTTCGCAGATCGATGGCCTGGGCCGCAGTCATCAGCTCTATGGCAACGATATGCGTTACATTCTCAACTATTTCCAAGGCATGGCGAGCGCTGTTTGCCCCCATGCTCACATGGTCTTCCTGATTTGCACTCGAGGGGATCGAATCAACGCTGTCCGGATGGGCAAGGGTCTTGTTATCGGAGACAAGCGCAGCGGCAGTATATTGTGGCATCATCAGTCCCGTATCAAGTCCGGGGTTGGTCACCAGCATCGACGGAAGACCGTTTGAGAGCTCCGGGGTCACCATCCGAAAGATACGCCTTTCTGCAAGATTGCCAATTTCTGCAATGGCTATTGACAGAAAATCCAGCCACATGGCAATCCCTTCTCCGTGAAAGTTCCCTCCAGAAACAGAAAAATAAGGATCCCCAATAGCGGGGTCATGAAAGATAAGCGGATTGTCGGTCGCTCCGTTGAGAAGCGGTTCAACCGAAGATCGGATAAACGAGATTGTGTGTCTGATCGGTCCCAAGACCTGCGGGGTGCAGCGTAGGGCATAGGCATCTTGAACGCGCTCTGTATCGGAATCAACCAGCCGGCTTCCAGCGACGTAGTTGAGGATATTGGCTGCGGTCTCTTCCTGTCCCTGCAGCTGATTGACCTCCTGCAGTTCGGGATAAAACGCCGCAGACAGTCCTGTGAGAGCTTCGAGGCTAAAGGCTGCCGAGAGCTCTGCGTTGGCGATCAAGGCCTCGGCCCTGTGGATTGCAAGAGCGGCGGAGGAGACCATAAACGTCGTTCCGTTACAGAGTGCGAGCCCCTCCTTTGCGCCTGGCGCCACCCTTTCGATACCGGCCCTCTGCATCGCCTCGGCACCGCTGAGCAGCTCTCCTTCGTACCAGGCCTCACCGCTGTATCCTTCGCGATCACCTTCGGTATCACAGGTCATGACCACCGCCATATGGGCGAGCGGGGCCAGATCGCCACTTGCCCCGAGAGACCCCTTGGAGGGGATAACAGGGGTTACCCCCCTGTTGAGCATGTCGATAAGGGTCTGGACAATGATCGGTCTTACCCCGGAATACCCGCGACAGAGGGTGTTGGCCCGTACCAGCATCATCGCCCGTACCGTCTCAATCGGCAGACCTTCGCCAACCCCGACAAGACAGGCAAGAATAACATTGCGAGAAAGTTTGGCGGCCTCAGAGGCCTTGATACGCACACTTGCCAGAGGACCAAATCCGGTATTGATACCGTACATGGTCTTATGGTCTTCCGAGACAGTTCGCTCGACCCATTTCCAGGAAGAGATCATCTTCTTTTTTGTGGCATCGTCAAGGTCTTCTACTCGGGCACCGTTACAGGCGACCGCATACACTTTTTCAATCGTAAGGGACTGACCATCAAGAGAGATTGTATTCATATTTTTTCCTGGGAAGGGTTCTGTGAGTCTGTCATACAACAACTTGGCCGTTTTTAATGACAGAAGAGACTGGATTACAATCCAGGCGGTAAATGATGTGTTCGAGCGAGGGGAGGTGTACAATCTGCATGTCGGCCTGTTTACCAACCTCCAGCGAGCCGATACTCCCTTCACGCCGTATGGCCCGAGCTGCATCTATTGTCGATGCCAATACCGCCTGTTCCAGAGAAAATCCATGATTCCGACAGGCAAGGACCATGACAAATTTCATCGATTCTGTCCAGTTGCCGGGGTTCAGATTTGTCCCAAGGGCAAGGGTGACACCTCTGTCAACCATCTCCGCGATTGTAAAGGGTTGGGGATGGGCAACGGCGAAGTCAAGGGCGGGCAGAACAACCCCTACAACACCATTGGCCGCCAGAGCAGACAGTTCCTCCGGTGGGGTATAGTTCAGGTGGTCTGCCGAAACGGCGGGTAGCTGCGCTGCCATTGCAACCCCACCAATAGTTGCATAGGCATCGGCATGGATTTTTGCCCCAAGGCCGTTGTCGATACCTGCACGCAGGATTCTCTTTGCCTCTTCGGCGGTATAGTACCCTTCATCACAGTATATATCGCAGAATTCAGCCAACCCTCTTTGCGCGACCTCCGGGATGATATCGGTAACCAGTTCATCAATGTAACCCAGTCGCTGCCGCTGATTGAGTCGATCTATCTCCGGAGGGAAATCATGTGCGCCAAGAAAGGTACTCACTATATCCACTGGCTGGGAGGCCGCTAAGCACTGGTTCACCATGAGGATTTTCAACTCATCATCCCTGTTGATGCCGTAGCCGCTTTTGCTCTCTACCGTGGTTGTGCCGTGACGCAACATCCGCTGCAATCGATCAAGGGCATCGGCATACAACTGCTCTTCAGTAGCCCTGCGGGTCATCTCTATTGACGCCGGAATCCCTGTCAGGATCCCCTTTTTTTCAATTTCAGCAATGGATTCTGTCATCTTCAGGGCATACTCTTTGGCACGGGAAAAGCCAAACACCAGGTGCGTATGACAGTCCACATAGCCAGGGAGAACAATTGAATCAGAGGCGTCGATATATTCTGCTTCTGCGGTGTCGAACCCTTTCTCTATCGCTTCGTCTGTCTCCACAGCGGCTATACGGCCATCGGCTACGGCTATGGAAACATCATTCAGGCGGCGCAGGGTTCCGGGCGAGTTGGTAATCCCGGTTACGACTTCATTTGCCCCAGTGATGATACGATCAACCTTTGTACTTCCAGTGCCCATCGTACTTATTCTCCTGACCAGCCGATAAGAGAATTCTCAAGAACCTGATCCAGAGAGAGGTCGTGGGCCTGGAGATAGTAGCTCATGGTCTGTGCCATCGCCCCCATTGGCACCGGTCCAACCAGCTCACTTTTTACGACATTGACCCCGTATCTTGCGGCCTCACGCCGGACAGCCTCCATCACCATTGGAATAGGGGTTTTCATGTAATTTATCAGATTCATCGAGACCTGCACCTGGTTCTCCTCCTCAAGGGCAAGGCCCATACCCCGGACATAGCGAAAACCACCGTTAATATGTCGAACACTCTTGGCGATATTTATCGCCATCTCAACATCGGTTGAGTTGAGGTTGATATTCAGCGCAATGAGCGGAAATCTGGAAGACACTTGTATAGAGCCGGTTTTGGGGACAAATTTGCATGGCCCTGCATCGGGGGTATAGAACTCGTCCTTCAATTTCTCTTCCAAGGCCTCATACTGCCCCTTTCTGACCTTGGGCAGGGATACCCTGTCTGTTCGTATCGCAGCATCTTCGTAAAAATAGACCGGCACCTGATGGGTCTCGCCGACCCATTTCCCAAAGGTCCTGGCAATCTCGATAGACTCCTCCGTTTCGATATCGCGGACAGGGATAAACGGAACCACGTCAACCGCACCCTGGCGGGGGTGTGAACCGGTATGTTTTGACATGTCAATCAGTTCGACCGCACAGGATACAAGATCCTTCGTTGCTGAGACCACCGCCTCAGGCGCACCGATATACGAGATGACAGAGCGGTTATGGTCACCGTCTGAGGAATAGTCCAGCAGCCGCACACCGGGGGTTTTGCGGACCTTGTCAACAACCTGTTCAACCAGCTCAAGGTCCCGCCCTTCGCTGATATTAGGAACACACATCAATGCTTTCATCTGTATCTCCAACAGTTCTCTTTATTCAATATCCGACACGATTTCGTGTAAACGATCGGTCAGTGTCTTTACCTTTTCTTCATCTTTTAAGTACGGCAGATTTATTTTTACATTTTCTGCACAGCCTCTTACCCCTGCGATGGCAAGATTCTTTGCACAGGCCAGATCTGATGACGCGTTGGTATTGTATCTTTTCTCAAGGATCCCTTGCAGCTCATACACCCGACGACACATCTGCGCGTTTTCCAGAGGGACCTCGGCGCACAGGGTCATTCCTGCAGCAATCTTTTGTGAGCGTATTTTCTTTTCTTCGTCGGTACCTTTGGGCAGAGAAAAGGCATCACTTACCACTGCAAAGGCGTCTGAATCCCTGGTTGCCCCGGCAAAGAGATTACGAACCAGAGCGTCCGCCTCTGTGGCAACCTCCTGGTAGGTCTTGTCGAGTTCAGGTTCTGTTTTGCCAAGCGACAGTCTCGCCACCATGCCAACAAGTCCGGCTGCCATGGCACCGGCAATGCTCGAGGCACTCCCTCCTCCCGTTGTATTGTCTGTACTGCTAAGAATTTTAAAGAGTGTATCTATATTTTTTTCCACACCTGAACCCCCCTCTTGTCTGCGTCTTTTTCCAGGGCAAACCAGAATCCTCACACATTGCTTTTTCACATCAATACCGATCCTCCCGCTTCGCTCCGGCCAGGGCGTCAGGAGGCGGGAAGACCGGTATGCTTTTGATTGTCGCTGTCAATCCAGCCAGGCCTCGGACAGACAGCCTGTCTGGTATGGTGGTGAGAGAAACCTGTTCTGCCTTGAGAGCAGGTATTCTCTCGAAAGAGCCGTTACAGATCCTTTGTATGCGAGCTTCGGCGTAGCTGATGGCCTCCTTCCGGGCCGAAGGTTACCTGATCAGCCGGTGCCCACCACAGCGGAATCTGGAGCTTCTCCTTGGTAAGAGGTCCACGGCCTTCAGCGGTCTCTTTTGCCGTTTCATAGCCGGCCTGGGCGTGCCGTACCACACCGATACCAGAATCGGTTGTCATGCAGGCCTCGAGCCTGAAGGCGGCCTCGTCGGTGCCGTCTGCAATCATGGTGACGCCCGTATGGGCAGCTTCACCCATCGAGTAGTTCGCCTGAATAGCGATCAGGTCACACATTGCCGCGCAATTGAGCAGACCGTTGAGCATCGGCCAATCGGAGATCAGGTCGCTGCCATCCTTCATCTTTTCGGATTCGAAGGTTGGATTTACGATGGAGCCGGAATCCAGGTTGTCCCTCGAGAAGGCAACAGGACCTTTTACCTCACCTTTCTTGATCAGTTCATTCACCGCCAGGGCGAATGCCTTTCGCTGGCCAAAACCCATATAGCAGACGCGCGCAGGCAGGGCCTCGATGGGCAGGTTCTTGCGGGCAAGGTTGATCCATTTTACGGTAAGCGTATCCTCGGGAAACATCTCAAGGGCCAGATCATCAAGTCGTGCAAGATCTGAGGCTTCACCGGAAACACATGTCCAGCGGAAGGGTCCGCGTCCCAGACAGAAGAGCGGGCGGATGTACTCGGCAACAAAGCCCGGAATGAGCATCGCCTCTTCTTCCGGCATTCCTGCATCACGGCACTCCTTGCGGATTGAGGTACCGTACTCAAAGACATGAACATTCGCTTTCTTAGAAAAGCTGTTCATTGCCCGAAGCTGCTTCTTCATCGATTCGCGGGCAAGCTCCAGATATTTATTTCTATCCTTTGCCCGCAACTCGTCGGCAGTTCTGGCATCGTAGCCCTCCGGGATATAGGAGAGAGGGTCGTGGCACGGACACATCTCGGTGATAACATCCGGCTCAAAGCCCTTGTCGTAGGCCTCCTGGAAGAGGACAGCGGCATTGCCGACAACCCCGATCGCAAGGGGCTTTTTCTCGGCGGCAGCCTCTTTGGCAAGGACGATAGCCTCGTCAAGATCCTTGGCCTTTACATCCGAGAAGCCGATCTTGATCCTCTTGTCGATGATATCCTCCTGCACGTCTACACAGATACAGACACCACCGTGCATGCTCATGGCTCTCGGTTGATTGGCACCCATCCCTCCGTGTCCGGCGGTGAGCAGGATACGGCCAGCCATGCTGCCATCAAAATGTCGCTCTGCAATGACGCCCAGGGTCTCAAAAGTCCCCTGAATGACGCCCTGGGTTCCGATATATTCCCAGGGGGCTGCAGTGTACTGGGCGTAGATCGTCAGGTTTTTCTCCTGCAGATCGTAAAATGTCGGCCAGTCTGCCTTCATAATATTTGTTGTTGCCATAACCACGGTCGGGGCATACTTGTGTGTCTTGAACACGGCAACCGGCATACCCGACTGGACAACAAGCGTTTCATCGTTCTCAAGGTTCTTTAAGGCATCAACGATGGCATGGTATGACTCCCAGTTACGAGCCGCCTTTCCGATTCCGCCGTAAACAACAAGATACTCCGGAGCCTCTGCATTCTCCATGTTGTTTTCCAGCATGCGCAGAATCGTCTCCTGCTTCCACCCCTTGCATCTCAGGGTGTCGCCACGCTGAGCCTTTACTGAATACAAAATTTCGTTCTTCATTTGATCCTCACGCTACTACTCATCTGTTAAAGCCTGCGAATAACTGCCGATGAAATTGCCTCTACAATACCATCGCCGCAAGCCAGCCAAAAACAATCAATGGAATGTTAAAGTGAATAAATGTCGGTACAACCGTATCCCAGATATGGTCGTGTTGTCCGTCCGCATTGAGCCCGGCCGTGGGGCCAAGCGTTGAGTCGGAGACTGGAGAACCGGCATCGCCAAGCGCTCCTGCAGTGCCGATCAGGGCGACCGTTGCCAGGGGTGAGAAACCAAAATTCACACAAATCGGCACAAAGATCGTCGCAATTATCGGTACCGTTGAAAAGGAGGAGCCGATCCCCATGGTGATAAAGAGACCGACAACCAGCATCATGATTGCCGCCAGATTTTTACTGTCTCCTATCAGATTGACAGAACTGTCGACCAGGCTGGCAATCTCTCCGGTTGCCTTCATCACGCCGGCAAAGCCATTGGCGGCAATCATGATGAAGCCAATCATCGCCATCATCCGCATACCTTCAGTGAAGACACCATCCTGCTTTTTCCATTTCACAACCTTGGACATAGACATCACCGCAAAGCCAACCATGCCGCCAAAGACCATCGAGCCTGTCCAGAGCTGCATGGCCAGGGTGCTTATCAATGCGAAAACGATGATGCCCATCTGCAAACCACTCAGTTGAACATCCTCTTCGTCTGCTTGTTGTCCTTCGATGGAGACATCCTGGTAGGTACGTTTTTTCCTATAGGTTACGAAGATAGACAGCAGCAGTCCCAAAACCATACCCATTGCCGGAATAAACATCGCCTTTGGCGGCATGCTTCTGGTGATCTCAAAGCCCAGATCCTTTGCCGAGGAGTTGATATTGGCCATCAATATATCGTTGAGGTAGATAGCTCCAAAGCCTATTGGTGTGCTCATGTACATTACCGTAATACTGAAGGTTATTGCACAGGCAACGGCCCTTCGATCCAGCTCGAGATGGTTCATGACCAGGAGAAGCGGTGGAACGACAATAGGAATAAAGGCGATATGCACCGGAATGATGGTTCCGGAAATGAAGCCCATCAGAATAAGTGCGGTATAGAGAGACCAGGTAACGACCCTAATCTGTGAGAGGCTGTTTTCACCTTGAAATCTCTTCAGGATCTTTTTGGTGAGCTTCTGGGTAACCCCGGCCCTGGAGAGCATAACGGCAAAGGCACCCAGGGTAGCGTATGCCAGTGCCACCGGCGCCCCATTCCCCAAGCCACCATTAAAGGCGGCTACCATTTCTGCCGGTTTAAGTCCCGCATACAAACCACCAATTGCCGCAGAGGCGATCAATGCGAAGACAACAGGAATCCTCAGCAGACTCATTCCTGTCATGATGAGAATTGAAAATACCACAGCATTCATTTGCTACCTCCTCTTCTCTTATTTTTTCCTGGGGATGGAGCTATGCAAATCAGAAACTTGCACCTCCTCTTCATCATATTCCTCGTAGCGAATTTTCTCACCTTGTCGCCTCACATCAGGCAGAGCGAAAAGCAAAATGCCCGCATATGCTCCGATGTGTTGTTGTATGAGACAAGGCCAATAGACGTATAGTCAATCTATTGACAAACCATCTGAAATTCGAAGCAATGACAATCGCCAGTATGTATAAGGAGCAATGGCAGATAGCTTCGAGCGAATCTTCTTACCCGAGACCACCAACGGTACGACTTTCGTTGCCTGGTCTTGGACAGCAGATAACGAGCAACACCTGGAATATGAGAACCTGGTTCTGAAGGGCGATTTCTCAGGTGTTCAATTACCTGAATATCGACTCTCAATTTGGAACCCTGTTCTATTGTGGACAGTAATGTCTTCAGCTGTACAAGGCTACGTCTCTGAAAACAGTGCACATCTTTCCTGTCAATGCCGCTTCGTTCAAAGAAAACAGGCACCTGTCGAAACAGTTTCAAGGCCGTATCTGCAGGCCCCTCAGGAACCGCCGCTTGCTGGACATTCGGACACCGACTACCGATGGAGCACTTGCGCAGTCTTCTCTTCTCGGGGCTCAATACACTCAGCAACAGGCAGAACGGAAGCTCACCTGTTTAGGTGAAACTTAAACGCCAAAGCTACAAAAAAGAACGTAGCTTGTCAAAGAGTTTATTCTCTCTTTGCAAAAATGGAGGGAAAGCATTACGTTGGGCAAAGATCTCCGTCGGTTTTACCAGCATGAGAAAAGATTAGAGTCAAGATTAGAACAGTATCACAAAAAATGTGATATGGTTCTGTTATGACAATAAAAAATAAGTATGCAAATCGTTCCAAAATTTCTGAGAAGAAAACACGAGAAGTAATTAAGCTGTTTTCGTTTGATTTAGATGCTTCTCAGATTACAAAAATTAGCGGTTTACATCGTAATACCGTAAACCGTTACTCAACAGAAATTCGCATACGAATCTCTGAATATTGTTAGCTTCAATCACCTTTTCTGATGAAAGAGCGACGAAAGCTATTTTGGTGCTTGACGAGTAAAAGGCAAAACTATTGTTTTCGAGATCTTCAAACGTAACGGAAAAAACTATACAGAAATTGTTCCAGATTGTCGAAAAGCCACGCTACAAGCTGTATCGGAGATACGGTAAAACCTGAAAGTATCATCTGATGGCTGGAGAGGCTATAACGGGTTGGTTGACCTCGGATACAAAAAGTATTTTCGGGTTTATCATGAACAAAATGAGTTTGTCAGTGGTAAATTTCATATAACCGACATCATTGAAGCATCCATTTTGCAGACTGCAGGGTGTTTTTCATCAGCATTGCAATGGTCATCGGCCCAACGCCGCCGGGAACAGGGGTTATTTTTCCGGCAACTTTCTTGGCCCTTGCAAAATCAACATCGCCCTTGAGAATAGCCTTGCCCGTCTCCTCGTTGCTGCCTACGCGGTTCACACCGACGTCAATAACCGTAGAACCGGGTTTTATCCAGTCGGGGGCAATAAGATTGGGAACCCCTGCTGCCACGATCAGTATATCCGCCCGCCGGCAATGCGCTGCCAGATCCCTTGTCCCCGTATGGACGATGGTTACTGTCGAATTGGCTCCTCTGCCCTTTTGAGTCATCAGCATCGCTATCGGTTTACCGACAATATTTGATCGCCCAACCACCACGACCTCAGCCCCTGCGGTCTCGGTACCGGAACGTACAATCATCTCCTGAATCCCCGCCGGCGTACAGGGCACAAAACGCGTCTCATCTCCACCGATCATCAACCGGCCAACATTTTCAGGGTGAAAGCCATCAACATCCTTTTCCGGCCTGATCGCGCAAAGAACTGTTTTTTCGTTAATATGTTTCGGTAGTGGAAGCTGTACCAGGATGCCGTCAATCCGAGAATCGTTGTTGTACCTGTCGATGAGGGCAAGAAGCTCTTTTTCCGAGATGTCCTCTGGCTGATTGTCCTGAACCTCGTGGAAACCAACCTCCAGTGCCGTCTTTACCTTCAAGCGAACGTAACTCTCCGAAGCCGGATTATTTCCCACCAGTATGGTTGCCAACCCGGGAGGGCGCCCGTGTTTTTTCCGGATTTCCTCGACCTCCTGTCGAACCTCGGCAAGAATGGCCTTACGCATATCAGTGCCGCTAATCAATTCTGCTGTCATATTGACTCCTCATCTACGCTCGCCCCGGCTTCTGATGAGTTCCTGTTGTATGGGGACCTTGAACAACCAGTCTTTTGCCGACAGGAGAGCGCAAACTAGAAAACCCCCTCCACCTTTCCTGTCTCAGGATTCACGTCTATTCGTCTGAAAGCCGGATTCGAACAGGTCCCAGGCATCAGGCTGATATCCCCTGCAACCGGCACAATAAAACCAGCCCCCCCGTAGGTAAGAACTTCGCGGATTTTCAGCCGCCAACCTTTTGGTACACCTTTTAAGGCCGGATTGTCCGACAGAGAGAGATGGGTCTTTACCATGCACAGATCCAATTGTGAAAGATCCGGATCACTCTCTATTCTTGCGAGTGAATTTTCTGCCTTGGCGGAATAATCGACACCGGCTGCGCCGTAAACCTCTCTGGCAACACGCTCAATTCTCTCTTTTATCGGCATATCAGACTCGTAGAGGAACTGAAAGTCTGTCGTATCCTCACAGGCCTCAACAACGGTATTGGCAAAATCAACGGCCCCTTCACCACCCTGCTGCCAATGCCTTGACAAGGCCACCCGGGCACCTTCAGCCTCGCACAGATTGCGGACCGTGGCTATCTCTGCCTCGGTATCGGTATAAAAAGCGTTAATACAGACAACCGGAGAGATACCCGCCTTGCGTACATTTTTGACATGATGAATAAGGTTCTCACAACCCCTGGCGACCCATTCCACATTCTCTCTGCTATACTCCTCCGGCATCGGTTTTCCAGGCACAGGGACCGCAGCGCCTCCATGACACTTGAGGGCCCTGATGGTGGCGACAACAACCGCACAGTCAGGTTTAAGACCGGAAAAACGGCATTTCAGATTCCAGAACTTTTCAAAGCCAATATCCGCGCCAAAACCGGATTCGGTGATATGGTAGTCTGCCAGCTTCAAACCGACACGATCGGCGATGATAGAGCTCTGCCCGATGGCAATATTGGCAAAGGGACCGGCATGAACAATGACCGGCTGCCCTTCAAGGGTCTGCATAAGCGAAGGATTCAAGGCATCAACCATCCAGGCGGTCATGGCTCCGGCGACCTCAAGGTCTTCGGTGGTAACCGGTTTGCCGGTCTTGGTGTAGGCAACGACGATCTTGCCCATTCTCTGCCGCATATCCTTCAGATCCCGGGCCACGGAAAGTATGGCCATAACCTCGGAAGAGACGGCGATAGCAAATTTCGAACGCATCATAAAGCCATCCCTCTTGCCACCCACACCATCAATCCCGATAACAATATTACGAAGGGCCTGGCAGCAAAAATCTATCACCCAGCCCATCTCTACGTTGGTGGGATCAATATCGAGCCGAGCCATACCCGATAATCGCTCGAGCTGTTCATCGTTGTAATTCCGCTCATGCTGCAGACGCGAGGTCAACGCCACCATAGCCAAATTATGGGCATTCATGATGGCATTAATATCCCCTGTAAAACCAAGAGAAAAAGGCGTTAACGGAATACACTGGGCCAAACCGCCCCCTGCCGCTGAACCCTTGATGTTCATAGTGGGCCCTCCGGAGGGTTGTCTGATGGCGGCACAGACCTTTTTACCTATTTTGCCAAGACCTTGAACAAGACCCAGGGCCGAGGTCGACTTTCCCTCACCGAGTGGTGTGGGGGTAATTGCAGTGACGTTAATGTATTTGCCGTCCGGCCTGTCCTGCAGACGCTTGAGAACCTTCTTGAAATCAATTTTGCCAATGTAATGGCCCTGGGGGAGCAGTTCTTCCTCTGTCAGACCGAGCTTTTCTCCTATCTCCTGGATAGTAGACATGGTCTTTTCAGCTTCCTGTGCGATTTCCCAATCACTGTGTTTTGTTGGGTCAAGAGACATGGTTTTTCCTCGCTGGTGGGGTATATATCCGGGTTAACGGTATGTTCTCGAAGGGTATCCTAACGGGAACCAGTTTCATCGTCGAATCTTTTTCTATTGGACACTTGAGTATTCAAATATGAGAAGATCACGTGGTCTGTGTTCAGGTACAAATGCCCGATTGTCATTATCTGAATCTACAAATAAATGATCATTTGAATACGAGAATAACTATCAAAAACATGGTATAATGTGCAAGTAAAAATGATCAAACAACACGAAAAGCCTTGCACTCCGATCACCTATACAAGCAGTCGTCAGATCACCCTCGACGGCGCTTGTATATGCCATTTGACGGGGAACTGGATCCAGAGAACAAGACGGGTAACGTTGAGTGAAATTATCCCCTGGGATGACGTTGTCCGGCTTTGAACTCCCCCTCGCCATTCTCAGGGAAGTCCTCAGTGTATGAACGTTATTTCCCTCCTTCTGATGCGTATGGTTAACGAGGATAGTCGTTTTGAGGCCGTTTCTCCCGTATCTGTGGTATAGCTACCAGACCTCTCCGTAGGCAACATCGGTATAGGCCTCCTCCAGCAGATATTTATGCCCCTGCTCCATATTGGCCAGGTTTTCAAAAAGCTCGCGCATTTGCGGAGAAGAGGCGTCTGCTGCCATCTTCTGGTACATGAGTACGGCCTGTTCTTCATTCTTCATGGCAAGGGCAAAGATATCCGCCAGGGGCATCTCTGTCGACACCGCCGGAAATTCGACTGTCTCCGCAATCCCGTAATCGTCAGATTTGGCAAAATGCAGTTGTTCTTCCTTATTGTTTAAGACTTCTTTAAGGATCTTTTCATGCTTTTTTTCCTCTTCGGCAAATTCGAGGAACATCTTTTTGACCAGATCCTGCTGGCTGTTGGCTGCAATATCAAGGTAGAATTTTCGTGCTTCAACTTCCCGCTCAATGGCAAAATTGACAACCTCTGCAAAGTCGTTCATCGTCATCTCTCCTCGAAAAACCAGTACATCGATTCGTAAAAATATTTACATACTACAATTGTAGGAGATTACCTTGTGTAAACTCTTGTCGTTGCAAAAAAATGGCGCTTCAAAGGAATATCCTTTTGCCAGGAAAAGCCACAGATACAACGAAGGGTTGATCGCGCCTGCCGCTTTTGCACCGTTGAATCAGCTTGTCGGTAGCAGAAGAGCGACACATCATCTTTTGGCAATAAAACATCTGAGAATGGCTTTACATTCCCAAGGTGGTCTTTCTGCAACGTATTGACTCTCTTTAACATGGCTTTCAATCTTCGGCAATTCGAGGATTGCACGTCAATGCTTTTCTTGTTCTGTACGCCGAGTTGTCGCTAACCCGGATATTTCATCAGTTCAGGCGGTGTCAGGTTCGAAGTTTTTTGCATTACGTAAGAGTAAACTCTATTTACTGCAAAAATACGTAAAGAAGATGGCGCTGTATAGACTGACCTTTGGTGAACACTTTGGATATTGTAACACTGTAATGTTCTCGATGTCGTATATTAGAATATCAGCAATTTTTAAAAATTTGACACAATATTCATGAAATATCCGGGCTAAGCATCAAGCACAGGAAATATTTTCATTTGCATTCTGCCCATCAGCCATGATACCTTTCTTCTAGAGTTGATAGCCATTCCTCCAGTTGTTTTTGGCTATAAACAGGCTGAAAATATTGTCGTTAAAATCAATTATTTCAATAAATGAGGTGGCAATTGATCGTGCTTTTCCTATCCCTTTGAATGGGAAAAGGCACTGGAATCTTACCAAAAGCCCGTCGAGCTTTTTTACATCTTTCTTCTTCAGAATCGCAGGAGATTTGAGAAGAGTCTGTTTGAGTTATCCATACGCTTCATTGGCAAAACGACAATGAAAGAACTGCGAATTTAATTCAAGGAGAATCACGATGATCTTCCCCACCAGAAACAGCCTCTGTGTAATGGTACTGTTTTTTCTTTTTCCAATGACGGTGATCGCCGACACGCTTCCAACGCCGGTGGTGGAAAGGGCCTCCTATCTCGGTTTTGGCACCCGCCTTGGTGAAGAGACGGCTGAGGGTTTTGCCGATCTTCTCTATCCCCTTGTCGGCACAGAGAGTAACCTTCTCTTTTTCAATCCCCGTTTTTCGCTGAAGGACGAAGGGGCAAATGAGGCAAATATAGGCCTTGGTTACCGCCGCAGGCTTACCAACTGGCTGGTTGGCGGGGCGAATGTCTATTTTGACTCACGGGAGTCGGCCCATAATAACCGCTTTAACCAGTGGGGCGCGGGGCTGGAGATGTTGACCGAATATATTGATTTTCGTGCCAACTATTACGATGCCGATAATGATAAAGAGCTGATCGGCAGCTATGACGAAACAAGCGTTGCCAGAAGCTCGCGGATCACCGCATCAAGCAAGACCAGCAGCAACACCACCGCCACTGTTAACAGCAGTGCCAACGGTAGCTTCAGCGACCCCTATGCCGAAGGCCATGGCATTTATTATGATATTCTCGGTGAAATAACCACCGACGAGATAACCACCATCTCGACGGCAACAACCTATCGTACCACGACCACAATCACCACGACACATACGTTTTTTGAACAGTTTGAAGCGGGTATGGATGGCTGGGATACAGAGCTTGGCCTTAAAATTCCCACCGGCAGTGGTCCGGAAATGCGGCTTTATGGCGGCTGGTATGACTATGATAATCCCTTCGGTGATGATATCTCCGGTGCCAAGGGGCGACTGGAGATCAAGACCGGAGCATATTTTACCCTTGATGGCGAGGTTTTTGACGATGACGAGCTGAATGACAGCAACTATTTTGTTGGTTTTCGCCTGCAGATACCGCTGTCCGCAGATCTGAGCTGGCAGAAATTCAGAGAGGGGCTGTTTGGGATGCGTCACCGCAGTCTGGATGAAAGGATGAGAAGCGAGATGGTCATCCGTGATGTCCGCATCCAGACAGAAGAGAGTGACTGGCAGGAGAATCTGGAAAAACGGCAGGTGGATGTGAAAAAATCGGTTGCACAGCGCACCACTACCTCGACCCAGACGAGCAGCAGCACCAGCGTTGAAACGAACGTGCCGATCCAGCAGGTGCAGGTGGCAGACCATATCACCTTTGTCGACGGTGATACCAGCGGCGCAGAGGACGGTACCAATGAAAATCCGTACAGCACGATTCAGGAAGGGGTCGACAATGCCGGCGATAACAATACCATCTTTGTCTATGAAGCGGGCGGCACCGCAACCGGGGCACCCGGAGCTGCCGATGGCGGCGGCGCCTATGATGAGCAGGTGGTGCTGCAGGAAGGGCAGACCCTGACCAGCCGTATCGTCTGGAGTGGCGGCAGCTACCAGACCCAAAATCGGCCGGTTATCAGACCGACAACGGTTACCAGAGAGGAGACCTATACAGCCTCCGCTGGTGATGATATAGCTGAGGGTCATGTACATCATGTCGCTCCGGTTATCTCAATGGCGGCAGACTCGACCGTACAGAGAATGGAGCTTGATACCACTGCTCCGGGTTTTGTCCTTCCTTATCATCCAAATGAAATTCGGGTAGTCGCCGGTATCTACAGCAATCAGGTAAATACTGCCGGC